>Ga0209164_1000451_pt1 | contig 98241 bp, 92 predicted proteins | sample MTBNYHSulfiMetaG_FD_187458 | JGI IMG/M metagenome (GOLD analysis project Ga0209164, IMG submission 187458) | Enrichment culture microbial communities from rom New York Harbor, USA that are MTBE-degrading - MTBE-NYH (New York Harbor Sulfidogenic)... | ecosystem: Environmental > Aquatic > Marine >... | reverse complement strand
GACCTCTCCTATTCGCTCAATGACGAAACGCGGTTCAGGGTCAATATCTTTCACCAGAAAGGGCATATCTCAGCCGTCCTGCGCAAGCTTGAAACCAAACTGCCCACCATCGAAGGGTTCAATTTTCCCGACGCCTTCAACCTGATGGCCAGGGAGCGGAACGGCCTGATTCTCTTCACCGGCGCCACCGGTACCGGCAAGACAACCAGCATGGCCGCCATCCTCAACAAGATCAATGATGAACGTCCGGTCCACGTCGTCACCCTGGAGGATCCCATCGAATATGTCCATCCCCACAAGGTGGCGACCTTCAACCAGCGCGAACTGGGCGACGACTTCGATCAGTTTGCCAGCGGGCTGCGGGCCGCCCTGCGCCAGGCCCCGAAAGTCATCCTGGTCGGCGAAATCCGCGACCGGGAAACGCTCGAAATTGCCCTCACCGCGGCCGAAACCGGCCACGTGGTTTTTTCCTCCCTGCATACGATAGATGCCGGACAGACGGTCAACCGCATCCTGGGCATGTTCGAACACGACGAACAGCCGCAGATACGGAACCGGCTGGCGGATACCATCCGCTGGATCGTCAGCCAGCGGCTGCTGCCCAAAATCGGCGGCGGGCGGATCGCGGCCATGGAAATCCTCTGCACCAGCCTCCGCGTCAAGGACCTGATCATCAACGGCGAAACCGAGGAAAAAACCTTTTACAATGTCATCAAGGCCGGTTCGACCAGCAACATGCGCACCTTTGACCAGCACCTGCTGGAACTGTACGAAATGGGGCTGATCACCGAGGAGTCGGCCATTACCTTCAGCTCCCATCGCAGTGAAATCAAACGCGGACTCGATACCGTCAAATCGGCCAGGGGCGAAAAGACCTCCGATATTGACGAACTGAAAATGGAGCAGGAGGAAACCGACGACTCCTTCTTCTAGGGAGTCCAGGCCCTTTCTCCGTCCCCGGGGCCGGCGGCGCCGGGAAACAGCCCCAGAGGCCCATACGCAATCCGGAGCAGCACATGATCACTTCCTGTCCCCACTGTCAGAGCCCCCTCACCATCGGCGAGGCGCAGCAGGAAAAACTGAAAAAAGCCCTGGCCGCCCTGACGCCGGGCAAAAAGCTGACCATCAGGTGTCCGTCCTGCAGCAAACCCATTGTGTTCGGTGCCCGGAACGAGCCGAAGGCGAACCCCGCCGCGGCCGTCATCCCTCCCGGACCCCCCGACTTGACCTGGATGAAGGAGGGCCGTCTCCAGGATGACGAAAAACTCGAAGATGTGCCCATGGCCCTTGTCCTGTATCCCGAGCACAAGCAGCGGGACATCGTCCGCGAGGCCCTCGAGTCGGTGGGCTACCAGGTGATTGCCGCCGCCGATGCCGGCGAGGCGATGGAGCGGATGCGGTTTGTCAACTTTGCCTGCGTCGTCCAGCACTCCCAGCTTGATGGACCGGCCCTTGAACAATCAACTTTTCATCAATACATGCGCAACCTGGCCATGACCAGGCGGCGCTACATCTTTTACATCCTCATCGGCCCCGAATTTCATACCCTCTATTACCTTCAGGCCCTGGTCCACAGCGCCAACCTGGTGGTCAACGAAAAAGACCTCCTCAATCTGAACCTGGCTTTGCGCAAGGCTATTCCCGTCTATGAAGAACTGTTCGGCCCCTTTATGGAAGAACTGACTTCCGCCGGCAGAAGCTGATCAGGGTACTCCGCCCGGCCGCGATTTCCGCTTTTTCCCGGAAAAAAGACAGATTTTCAGGATGAAACAGTTGTTTTTACCTGACAACTCTGTTAATTAATTTTTCTTAACCAGCCATCCGCAGGAAGGGCGGCTGGAGATGGATTACCCCAACGTCAACCTTTAACCACAGTAACGGCCGGCAAAACCGGTCCACCAAGGAAAAAAAACCCATGACGAACACTGGAACACAGCCCGTGAAAACGGCGGAAAACACTGGCAGCGAAGAAATGAGTTTTGCTGAACTTTTTGAGCAGGAAGACCACAACACCGTTATCAACGTCGGAGAAGTCGCCATCGGCACGGTCGTCGGCATCGAACACGATATGCTGCTCATGGATGTGGGAGACAAGGCGGAAAGCTACATACCTCTTGCCGAGTTCCGCCATGAAGATCCCGACCGGGAAATCAAGGTCGGCGATCAGTTTGAAGTCTTTATCGAACGCCGCAAGGATGAAGGCGGCCTTCAGCTTTCCCGCGAAAAAGCCATAGCCATCAAGGTGTGGGATAAAATCGCCCGCATCCAGGAAGAAGACAAAACCATCGAAGGCCGGATCGAAAGCCGGGTCAAGGGCGGCATGTCCGTCGACATCGGCGTCCCAGCCTTTCTCCCCTATTCCCAGATCGATCTGCGGCCCGTCAAGGACCTTGACAGCCTGATCGGCAAGATCTTCGAGTTCAAGGTTCTCAAATTCAACCGGAAGCGCAACAATGTTGTTATTTCCCGCCGGGCGATTCTTGAAGAACAGCGCTCCAAGCTGCGGGAAAAGATGCGGTCGACCCTGGAAGAAGGGCAGACAATCGTCGGCGCCATCACCAATATCACCGATTACGGTCTGTTCATCGACCTGGGCGGCATGGACGGCCTCTGCCATATCACCGATCTGTCCTGGGGCCGGGTTTCCCATCCCTCGAAACTGTACAAGGTGGGGGATGAAATACAAGTCAAGGTCCTCAAATACGACAAGGATTCCGACCGGGTGTCCCTCGGCGTCAAACAGCTCCGGGAAGATCCCTGGGCCTCTGTGCCGGAAAAATACCCGGTGGGCGCCACGGTCCCCGGCAAGGTGGTGTCCATAACCGATTACGGCGTGTTCGTCGAACTCGAGGAAGGCGTCGAAGGGCTGGTGCACATTTCCGAAATGAGCTGGTCCAAAAAACCGAGGCATCCTTCCAAAATGGTTTCGGTGGGCGACGAAATCGAGATCAAGGTCCTCAAGGTCGAGGCCGAAACCAAGCGTATTTCTCTGGGCATGAAACAACTGCAGCCCAACCCCTGGGACGTGGTCGAGGAGAGTTATCCCGTCGGCTCGGTTATCGAGGGCAAAATTAAAAATATCACCGATTTCGGCGTATTCATCGGCATCGAGGAAGGCATCGACGGCCTGATCCATGTCTCCGACCTGTCCTGGACCGAACGGATCAAGCATCCCTCGGAAAAATACTCCAAGGGCGAAACGATCCGGGCGGTTGTGCTGAAGATCGACAAGGAAAATGAACGCTTCTCCCTCGGCGTCAAGCAGCTTGAGCCGGATCCATGGGTTGCCGCGGTCAACAACTACCCCACCGGTTCCATCGTCGAAGGCTCGATCACCAATGTCACCGATTTCGGCATATTTGTTCAGTTGGAAGAGGGCATTGAGGGACTGGTTCATATTTCCGAAATCAGCAGGGAAAAGATCGACACCCCGGTCGGCATGTTCACCGTCGGCGACAAGCTGAAGGCCATGGTGATCAGCGTTTCGTCCGAAGAGCGCAAGATAGCCTTGTCGCTGAAGGCGCTGGAAGGGGATGAGGGCAAGGCCCGGGAGGAGTATGAGCAGAAACAGCAGACCTCTTCAGGGCCCTCCACCTTCGGCGACCTTCTGAAGGCGGCGGCGGACGACAAAAACGGAGAGGAACCCTCCAAATAATAGACCACCGGGCCCCGCCCGGCGGCCCGGAAGGTTTTGCCCATCCTCATCCAGGAAACTGACTCTTTTCTCCCTATGACCGCAGGCGGGACGTGACCGGCCTGCGGTCGCAATGAACAAGAGGTAGACGTAGACTATGCTCAAACGTGAACTGGTAAACAAAGTTGCCGGACAACTCGACGGCTATTACAAAAAGGACATAGCCCTGGCAGTCGATCTCATCCTGGAAGAAATTTCTCAGGCGTTGATCGAAGGCAGACGGGTTGAAATCAGGGGTTTCGGCAGTTTTTCCGTCCGGTCGCGCAGGCCGCGCAACACCAAAAATCCGAAAACCGGCAGGATCATGAATATTTCCGAACGGAAAACCCTGCACTTCACCATGAGTAAATCCCTCAAGGAGGCCCTCATCGAAAAGGAGTGAGACCCTTCTTCGGCCGCGGACAGATCAACCGGTCAGCCTTGTGTTGGCCGGTTTTTTTTATTGATTCGCCCGGCAGGAAGCACCTGCCGGAGGTGCGAATCGTCGCCCGTCCGACAAACTGCAGTCCCGGTCATATCGGGACAGGACAGCCATCGCCGGATGGCTGTCGAAAGCGCCGCGGCAGCGGCATGAGGCCAAAGGTGAAAGTGTGGAGTGCACGGCGCGGCACCCCGGAACCGCCGGGATGCGGAACCGTACGGCGGCCGCCTGCTCGATGTGATGGAGGAGTGATTCAGCGGAACAGGGAAACGTCGCCCTTTCCCTCACGGAGAATTTCCGGGCGATCGTCTATGAGGGAGACGACCGTCGACGGGGCCGGCACGATCTGGCCGCCGTCGATGATCAGGTCAACCTGGTTGCAGAACAGATCGTTGACATCGTATCCGTCCAGGGGGAGCCGGCCCCCTGACTCCAGCACGGCGCTGGTGTTGAGGATGGGATTGCCGAGCCCCTCCACCAGGGCCAGGCTGATGGCGTGGTCCGGCACACGGATGCCGACGGTCTTCTGCTTGGTGAGCATGATGCGCGGCACCAGTTTTGTTCCCGGCAGGACGAACGTATAGGGGCCGGGCAGGCATTTCCGCATCAACCGGTAGGCCGTGTTGCCGACATGGCTGTACTCACTGATATTTTTCAGGTCCGAGCACATGAAGCTGAACGGCTTGTGCTTCGGCCTTTTTTTAATCTGGTAAACGCGCTTGACGGCTTTCTGGTTGAATATATCGCAGCCGATACCGTACATGGTATCGGTGGGATAACAGATCACCCCTCCTTTTCTCAACACCTCTATCACCTGGGCAATAAGGCGTGCCTGGGGGTTATACGGATTGATTTCCAGAAGCATTGCCATGACATATCACCTGAGTATCAAATGGAACAATTAACCAGGAAACGTACGGAAAATCCACCGGAATTTTCCGATCCGGCCGGCGGCGGACAAACCCGCGGCCTACCCCGCCCCGTTGTATTTACCGTTTTCTTTTATTCCCTAACATGCTACATTGCGCCGCAATAACAGTTATTCCCCAACCATGAAGAGGTAGGTTCATGTTCGACAAGGATATCCCCCCTGCATATACATTTGATGATGTTCTCCTGGTTCCCTGTGCCTCGGAAGTATTGCCGTCCGAGGTTTCCCTGGAAACCAGGCTCACTGATTCCGTCACCCTCAACGCCCCCCTGGTCAGCGCGGCAATGGACAGCGTCACCGAGCACCAGACGGCCATTGCCATGGCCCGGGAAGGCGGTATCGGCATCATCCACAAAAACATGAGCAAGGAAAACCAGGCAATCGAGGTTGAGCGGGTCAAAAAATCCGAGTCCGGCATGATCATCGATCCGGTCACGGTCACCGAAGAGCAGAGCGTGGGCGAGGTGCAGGCCATCATGCGCAACTACAAGATTTCCGGCCTGCCGGTTCTGCGCGGCGACAAACTTGTCGGCATCGTTACCAACCGGGACCTGCGCTTTGTCTCGGACGAAAATCTGCGCGTCAAGGACGTCATGACCAGCAAGAACCTGGTCACCGCCCCGGTCGGCATTGACCTGGAGCATTCCAAGGCCCTGCTCCACGAACATCGCATCGAAAAGCTGCTGGTGGTCGACGACCAGGGCCACCTTAAGGGACTGATCACCATCAAGGACATAGAAAAGATCAAGAAATATCCCGATGCCGCCAAGGACAGCATGGGCCGCCTGCTGGTGGGCGGAGCGGTCGGCGTCAGCAGCGACCTGATGGAGCGGACCGAAGCCCTGGTCCATGCCAAGGTTGATGTTGTCGTGCTCGATTCGGCCCACGGTCATTCCGCCGGCATTATCCGGTCACTGAAAAAAATAAAAAGCGCCTGGCCCGACCTTCCCGTCATCGCCGGCAACATCGCCACCGCCGAAGCGGCCAGGGATCTGATCAAGGCCGGGGCCAACGGCATCAAGGTCGGGGTGGGACCGGGCTCGATCTGCACCACGCGGATTGTTGCCGGGGTCGGGGTCCCGCAGCTGACCGCCCTGAAGAACTGCGTCGACGAGGCCGGCAAAAAAGGGATCCCGGTCATTGCCGACGGCGGCATCAAATATTCCGGCGACATCTGCAAGGCCATCGCCATCGGGGCCCATGCCGTCATGATCGGCTCACTCTTTGCCGGCACCGATGAAACGCCCGGCGAAACCTTCCTTTTCCAGGGCCGGAAATACAAAGGCTATCGGGGCATGGGGTCGCTCGGCGCCATGAACCTGGGAAGCAGCGACCGCTATTTTCAGGAAGGATCCTCCTCCAAGCTGGTGCCGGAAGGCATCGAGGGCAAAGTGCCGTATCGGGGGCCGATATCGGAAGTGGTGTATCAACTCCTGGGCGGCCTGCGTTCCGGCATGGGCTATATGGGCGCATCCTCCATCGCGGAGCTGCACAAACGCGCCCGTTTTGTCCGCATTTCTCCTGCCGGTCTGCGGGAGTCGCATGTGCATGATGTCATCATCACCAGGGAAGCGCCGAACTACCGAACCGAAGGGCAGTAAATGAATTTTCCGGCGTCAGGGGGAAAAACCTGACAACCGCCGCCTTATGCGCCAACTTACCTCCGGGGCCTGCTATCATGTCTGAGCATTCTGAAAAAATCGTCATCCTTGACTTCGGCTCGCAAACCACCCAGCTCATCGCCCGCCGCATCCGCGAACAGAAGGTGTACAGCGAAATACACCCCTACAACATCGACATCGGGCAGCTCCGGGCCATGCAGCCCTCGGGCATCGTTCTCTCCGGCGGACCGGCCAGCGTCTATGATCATGATGCGCCCATCAGCGATCCGGCCCTTTTCGACCTGGGCGTCCCTGTCCTCGGCATCTGTTACGGGGCCCAGCTGATGATGCAGCAGCTCGGCGGCCGGGTCGAAAAGGCGGCGCACCGGGAATTCGGCAAGGCGGAGCTCACCATCCTCTACACCGGCGGCATTTTCGCCGGCATGGAAACCGCGCCGACAAAATATCAGGTCTGGATGAGCCACGGCGACAGGATCGAGGTGGCCGCCCCCGGCTTCACGACCACGGCCACCAGCGGTCACTCCCCGTTCGCGGCCCTGCGCCATGAACAGAAGCCGTTTGTCGCCGTCCAGTTTCACCCCGAGGTCGTCCATACCCTGATCGGCAACGACGTGCTCCGCAACTTCATTTTCGGCCTCTGCAAATGTCATCCCGACTGGACCATGCACTCGTTCATTGACGCCACGGTCCGGGAGATCAGGAAAAAGGTGGGCGGCGAGAAGGTCATCTGCGCCCTTTCGGGCGGGGTCGACTCCTCGGTCACCGCCGCCCTGGTCAACAGGGCCGTGGGCGACCAGTTGACCTGCATTTATGTGAACAACGGCCTCATGCGGACCGGTGAATCGGAAAGCGTTCTGCGCTTTTTCCGCCAGAAAACGGACCTGCAGGTCATCGATATCGACGCCACCACCTATTTCCTGGAACAGCTGCGGGGCGTCGCCGACCCCGAGGAGAAGCGGAAGCGGATCGGCTACGGGTTCATCAAGATCTTCGAGGAGGAAGCCGGCAAGCTCGGCAAAGTGAAATTTCTCGCCCAGGGCACCCTCTACCCCGATGTCATCGAGTCCGTCGTTTTTCACGGCAAGGCACCGATCAAGTCCCATCATAATGTCGGCGGCCTGCCGGAACGGATGCACCTGGAACTGATTGAACCGCTGCGGGAGCTGTTCAAGGACGAAGTCCGGGAGCTGGGACTGGAACTGGGACTTCCCGAGGAGGCGATCTACCGCCAACCCTTCCCCGGTCCCGGCCTCGGCATCAGGATCATGGGCGAGATCACCGCCGAACGGCTCAATGTTCTGCGGCAGGCCGATGTCATTGTCCTGGAGGAAATGAAAAAATCCGGTTGGTACCGTAAGGTGTGGCAATCATTCGCCGTCCTTCTCCCCATCCAGACCGTCGGGGTCATGGGCGACGGCAGAACATATGAAAACGTGGTTGCCCTGCGCTCGGTCGACAGCCGCGACGCCATGACCGCTGACTGGTCGCAGCTTCCTTATGACCTGCTGGGCAGGATCTCCAACCGCATCATCAATGAGGTGCACGGGGTCAACCGGGTCGTGTACGACATCTCGTCCAAACCGCCCAGCACCATAGAATGGGAATAACAGACCATGTGGACCGTGGCCATAGACCGCCAAAAATGCAGCGATTGCGGCGCCTGCATGGAATCGTGCCCCGGGGAGGTCTATGCAATGATTGAAGGCAGGATCACTCCTCTTCACCACGACGAATGCCACGGCTGCCATACCTGTGAATCCGTCTGTCCCGAAGAAGCCTGCTCCGTGGCCGAATCATAGGTTCAGCCGAGTAGGTCCGGAAGCTTCGCAACTAAAGGAAATACATGGAAACGTATGCCAAAGTGACGAAAATTGCCTGGGACTGGATCACGGCATCCGGCCCGAGCATTCTCTATGCGTTGATTATCCTTCTTGTCGGCCGCTGGCTGGCAAAATGGGTTACCTATCTGATTCAACGGGCGCTGGAACGGACCGGAATGGATGCAACCCTGGTCCATTTTCTTGAAAAACTCATCTATTATACCCTCCTGATCGCCGTCGCCCTGGCCGCCGCCGATCAGGTCGGCATCAAGACAACCTCCTTTCTTGCCATTCTCGGCGCCGCCGGCCTGGCCGTCGGCCTGGCCCTCAAGGATTCCCTGGCAAATTTCGCCTCCGGCGTCATGCTCATCCTCTTCCATCCGTTCAAGGTCGGCGATGCCGTTACCGCGGCCGGCATATCCGGCACGGTGGTGCGCATCGACATATTCAACAGCGTCATTCACACCTGGGACAATCAAAAAGTGATCATTCCCAACAGCATGATCACCAGTGATGTCATTACCAACATCAACGCCAACCCCACCCGCCGCATTGACCTGGTCATCGGCATCGGTTATGAGGATGATCCGATTCAAGCCAAAGCCCTGCTGCTGCAGCTGGTGCAGGAGGACCGCCGGATCCTTGCCGATCCTGCTCCCACCGTGGCGTTGGCCGAATTCGGCGACTCAAGCGTTAACCTGGTGCTCAGGCCCTGGGTGAGGACAGCGGAGTACTGGGCTGTCCGTTTTGATCTGCTGGAAAAAATAAAGCGGACCTTTGACGAACACCAAATCACCATTCCCTATCCGCAGCGGGACGTGCACCTCCATCACCACGACAGGGAAAAATAAACGGGTCCCGCCGTTTGCGGGCAAGGCAGGCGCCATGGATGATTTTTTTTCATGAGAATCCCCTATTTTCACGTTAACGCCTTCACCGACCGTGTGTTCGGCGGCAACCCGGCGGGGGTGTGCCTGCTGGAGTCCTGGCCGGAAGACATCCTGCTGCAGCGTATCGCGGCGGAGAACAACCTGCCGGAAACAGCCTTTGTCGCCCCCGGGGGAGGAAACGTTGCCCTGAGATGGTTCTCGCCCCTGCTGGAAATAGACCTCTGCGGCCACGCAACCCTGGCCGCCGCATTCATCCTTGACGCAACCGGGAACACCCCAGGCGGGCAGCTTCACTTTGCCACCCGAAGCGGCATCCTCACGGTCAGCAAACGAAACGATCTTTTTATCATGGATTTTCCGGCCCGGCCGGCAACCCCCGCCCCTCTTCCTGAAACCCTGGTCCGCGGCCTGGGAGCTGTTCCAGGGGCAGTGTATAAAGCCCGGGACTATCTCTGTGTTTTCGACAGCGAGGACCAGGTTGCGGCTCTGACCCCCGATTTCTCCGCCCTGGCCGAGCTTGACTGCCTTGGCGTCATTGCCACTGCGGCGGGCAGGGAGGTCGATTTCGTTTCCCGTTTTTTCGCCCCGCGGGCGGGTATCCCCGAAGATCCCGTCACCGGTTCCTCCCACTGCACCCTGATTCCTTACTGGGCGGAACGAACCGGCAGGGACCGTTTTAGCGCCAGGCAGATCTCGCCGCGGGGAGGTGTACTCCACTGCGCACACCATGGGGCACGGGTGCACATAGGCGGCAAGGCCGTACTCTATCACTCCGCCACCCTTACCTTGTGAACATGCACAGGGACCATTATTTCAGCCTTTCCTCTTCGCCCGGTATTTCCTCATCCAGGTCAACATCGACAAGGAAGTCGTCCGCCAGCCAGTTGCGCCCCAGGAGCAATTTATACCGCAGTTGGGAACGGTCCCGCAGGTTCACCAGGATCGTCTTGCGCACGCCCATGGCACTCAGGGTCAGGCGCACCAGATACCGTTTTTCCCGGCCCTGGGCGCTGACCACGGTCTGAATCTCGGCGATTTCAGACGTCATTCTCTTGTATTGGCCGTCACTGGAAACGGTCAGAAAATTTATTTTCCGGCCGACATTGTCCAGCGGATCGCTGGTTCCCTTCTCAATGAGAAAATCGGTGGCATGAATGGAAGTTATGGAAGCGCCGGTATCCACCCGGGCAAGATAGTCAAGGCCCAGCTCCTCCACCTGAACCCTGCATGTCCGGCCGATGATCACCTTGTCCAACCGGGATGATTCGGCCGCCGCGGAGCCGGACAACGAACAAAGCAAAACCGGCAGGAGGAGAATAGAAACAAAAACGGTTTGAACAGGCATGATTTCAGCGGGTTGCGATGTTGCCCTCAGGTTTTGGATCCTTTGCCGTGACACTGTACCATCTTTTTCCCGATCGGGGTATCCGAACGTATCCCCTCCCGGTCGGTGAAAAACCGGCCGGGTGACGTTCCCTTCCGGGTCTATCAGGGGTGGGCAGCCGATTTTTCTTGACCTCTGGTCGAACAACTGAAAAGATCAAACCTGTTGATTCTACTATTTGTACATTTTCTCTTGCACAAGAGAACACAACGTGGTACATTATGAAAAACCTCAATTTATTCACGAACAGGCTGCTGATGAACAAGGAGAATTTTGCAAAGGCGCGGGCGAAGCTCGGCAAGACCCAGAAAGAGCTTGGAGCATTGCTGGGCGTCTCGCTCAAGGCCGTCCAGAGTTATGAGCAGGGGTGGCGTCCGGTCCCCATCCATGTCGAGCGCCAGATCTATTTCCTCCTCATTAACCAGCGGAAGGATGAAACCACCAGGCGCAAGGACTGCTGGGTCCAGAAAAAATGCGAGTACAAAAAGGATTGTCCGGCCTGGGAATTCCAGGCGGGGCACCTGTGCTGGTTTTTGAGCGGTACGCAATGTGAATGTGTTGCGGAGAAGGAATGGAAGGATAAAATGGAAATCTGCCGGAACTGCGAGGTTCTTTCTTCCCTGATTTAACGCGGTTACCCCCCGGCGCCGTTTTCCCCTGTTCCGTTGTCCGTCATCTCCTCCCCCGATCAATCCACCCCTGATCTGTCTCCTTATCCAGCCGGGCGACCCGTTTACATTCGGCCGCCTGAGTGGTAGGAAGAGTATTGCAACGACGGAGAGGGAATCGATCCATGCGAGGGGAAAAAATTGGCATTGCCCTCAGCGGCGGCGTTGACAGTTCCGTCAGCGCCGCCCTGCTGCAAGAACAGGGTTACCGGGTACATGGTTTTTTCATGCGCCTGCCGGTGCCCGGGACGGAAGAGCAGGCCCGGCGGGTCCGGGCCGTGGCCCGGAAGCTTGCCATCCCCCTCTTCCTGATCGACCTGGCAAAGTATTTCTCCGACCGGGTGATCGCCTATTTTGTCGACTCCTATCTTCAGGGGCTGACCCCGAATCCCTGCGTGATCTGCAACCGGCGGATCAAGTTCGGCCTCCTGGCCGAGGAAATGCGCAAACAGGGGGTGCACAGAATGGCGACCGGCCATTATGCCCGCATTGAATGCTCCGCCCACGGCCTGCCCCTGCTGCGCCGGGGACTCGACAGCAAAAAAGATCAGTCTTACTTTCTTTGCCGCCTTTCCGGGAGCCAGCTCCAGCAGACGGTCCTGCCCCTCGGCGGACTGGCGAAAGAAGAAGTTCGCCGGATGGCGGCCGCCCGGCAGTTAAACGACATTCACGGCCCGGAAAGTCAGGATGTCTGTTTTCTTGCCGGTGAGACGATCCCCTCCTTTTTCACCGCCCATGGCCTGAGAGAACGACCCGGCGATATCGTGACGGCCGGAGGCAGGGTCATCGGCCGCCACCGGGGCCTGTGGCGCTACACCATCGGTCAGCGCCGGGGACTGAACCTCCCGGACGCAACACCCTGGTACGTCAGGGAGCTGGATGCGGAAAACAACCGGGTCATGGTCTGCAAAGGGGAGGAACTGCTGACCAGGCGGGTGATGATCAGTGACGTCCGCTGGCATGGCGAAGAACCGCCTCTGCCCTGGCACGGGCTGGTGCAGATCCGGGGACGGCACACCCCCTCGCCGGCCAGGGTCGGCCAAATCGGGGGAAAATGGTACATTGATTTTGATCAATCCCAGCGGGCCGTCACCCCTGGACAGTTTGCCGTCTTTTACCGGCAGGACGTTCTTGTGGGCAGCGGGATCATGCTGCGGTCCGGATACCTGGAGGAATCGCCGGGGTGAAAAAAGTCGCCATAACCACTCTGGGATGCAAGGTTAACCAGTTCGAGTCTGCGTCGTTTGCCTCCTCCTTTGCCCAGGCTGGATGCGAACTGGTCCCTTTTGCCGGCAAGGCCGACGTCTATGTCATCAACACCTGCGCCGTAACCGGCAGGGCCGCTCAGCAGTCGCGGCAGCTCATCCGCCGGGCCCTGAAGGCCAACCCCGCGGCCCGCTTGGTGGTGACGGGCTGCTTTGCCCAGATGGCGCCCAGCGAAATCGTCGACCTGGCGGACAGCCCTCTCTGCATCGTCGGCAACGGCAACAAGCACCTGGTTGTTGAAGCCGCCCTGACGGAGCGCACCTGCGATCTGTCCGTGCTGATGGGCAACATCCGCCTGAAAAGAGAGATCACCCCTCTGCCGGTCCGCCGCTTCAGCGGCCGCACCCGGGCCTTTCTGCGAATCCAGGACGGCTGCGACAACTTCTGCTCCTACTGTATCGTCCCGTACACCAGAGGGAGAAGCAGAAGCCTGCCCATGGAACAGGTCCTCGAACAGACGGCCGTCTTTGCCGGGGAGGGGTACCGGGAAATCGTCATTACCGGCATCAACGTCGGCAAGTACGGCCTGGACCTTGTCGGGGGGATATCGCTGACGACTCTTATTGCCCGGCTCTGCCGGGATTTTCCCACCATGCGCTTCCGCCTCAGTTCCGTGGAGCTGACCGAGGTCGATGACCGGCTCCTTGCCCTGATGAACAACGAGCCCAATTTCATGCCGCACCTGCACATCCCCCTCCAGAGCGGGGACAACGATATCCTCGCCAGGATGAACCGCCGCTACACCGCGGAAGAGTTCAGCCGTACCGTCACCAGAATCGCCGGCGCGGTTCCCCCGGCGGCGATCGGCTGCGACATTCTCTGCGGTTTTCCCGGGGAATCGGAAGCCGCCCACGACAACACCTTCCGGCTGCTTGCTGATCTGCCGGTCACCTATCTGCATGTCTTTCCCTACTCCAGGCGGCCCGGCACCCTGGCCGCATCCATGAACAGGCAACTTCCCAAGAAGATAAAGGATCAGCGGGTCCGGCGATTGCGCGAGCTTGACCGGACCTTGCGATCCCGTTTCCATGAACTCCATTTCGGCACCGTGCGCCAGGTTCTGGTCGAGCGGGTCCACCGAACCAGCGGACTGCTTCAGGGTTTTTCCGACAATTATATCCCTGTCCGTTTCGAGGGAGATTCACGGCTGAAGGGAACCATCGTTCCGGTCCGTCTGGACAGGTTCCTGGCCGACGGCGGCATATTCGGCACCGCGGTGCAGACGCAGCTTGAGATAATATCCCGAAACAGGTAAAGTAACGAACCGGGAAAACGTCCCTCAACCCCGCTCCTTTTACTTGACCACATGATCGGTGAAATAATAGCCATCGGCGATGAGCTGACGTCGGGCCGCATCATCAACACCACCAGCGGTTTTGCCGCCAGGCAGCTTTTCGCCGCCGGACATGAAATCGTTGCCATGCATACCATCGGCGACACTCCGGCCCTGATCGGGGAAGCCCTGAAAAGGGCGATCCGCCGGGCTGATTTTGTCATTGTCACCGGCGGGCTCGGAGCCACCAGTGACGACCTGACCAATGAGGCCGTGTCCAAGGCCCTGAACCGACCGCCCACCCTGCACCGGGGGATCCTGAACAAAATCCGCGCCCGGCTGAGGGGCGGGACGGGCGACCAGGCCTTGCTGGAAAAGCTTGCCTGGCTGCCCCAGGGCGCGGAGGTGCTCAACGCGGAATCGCGAATGGCCGGCTATCTGCTGGTGGATGACGCGACCCCGATCTTTTTTCTGCCCGGCGTCCCGGCGCAGATGAAAGAGCTGATGGTCAAACATGTCCTCCCCTGCCTGGCCGGCTGGTCGACCGACAAGCGGCATCATTTCCGGCAGCGGGTATACCGCACCTTCGGCCTCGGGGAAAACATGATCAACGAATACCTGCGGCATATGGAAAAAACACCGCAGCTCAAAATCGGCTACTATCCCGTGGACAGCGAAGTGCATGTCAGTCTGACCGTGACCGGCCGGGATGCAGGGGAAGCCGATGCCCTGTTCGCCGAAGCGGACTCCACGATTACCGCCCTGCTGGGCGGTTTTCTGTACGGCTGCGACCAGGAGACCCTGGCCTCGGTGGTGGGGAGTCTGCTGCTGCAACAGAACCGGTGGCTGGGCGTGGCCGAGTCCTGCACCGGCGGACTCCTGGCCGGCAAAATCACCGAAACAGCCGGCAGTTCGCAATGGTTCGCCGGCGGCGTGGTCGCCTACAGCAATTTTCTCAAAGAACAACTGCTGGACGTTGACAGTTCGCTGCTGGCCGAGCACGGAGCTGTCAGCGCCCCTGTTGCCAGGGCCATGGCCGAGGGCATTCAGCGGCGCGCCGGGGTCGAGGTCGCAATCGGGGTGACCGGGATCGCCGGACCATCCGGCGGCACCGACAAAAAGCCTGTCGGCACCGTCTTTTTCGGACTGTGCATCGGCAGCACGGTCACGGACCAGCAGTACACTTTTTCCGGCAATCGGCGTGAAATCCAGGAAATTTCCGCCCAAACCGCCCTTGATCTGGTGCGGCGGGCATTATGAAACCCATAGAGGAGAACAGCATGGCAGGTGCGGTTGAAAATAAGGATGCAGGACGAATCAAAAGCGTGGACAACGCCATTACCCAGATTCAGCGGCAGTTCGGCAAAGGGTCGATCATGCGGCTCGGGGAGCATGAGCTGGAAAAAATTCCGGTTGTCTCCACCGGCGCCCTCAGTCTTGATATCGCCCTCGGCGTCGGCGGACTGCCGCGCGGCCGGGTGACGGAAATATACGGTCCGGAATCGTCGGGCAAAACGACCCTGGCGCTGCATGCCATCGCCGAATCGCAGCGCCGCGGCGGCACCGCGGCGTTCATAGACGCCGAACATGCCCTGGATACAGCCTATGCCCAGCGACTCGGGGTCGATACCGATAATCTGCTGATCTCCCAGCCCGATTTCGGCGAGCAGGCCCTGGAGATCGCTGAAATCCTGATGCGCAGCGGCGGGGTGGACATCATCGTCATCGATTCGGTCGCCGCCCTGGTGCCGCGGGCCGAGATCGACGGCAATGTCGGGGACCAGCATGTCGGGCTCCAGGCCCGGCTGATGTCCCATGCCATGCGCAAATTCACCGGGGTGCTCAAGCGGACCAACACCGTACTGATCTTCATCAATCAGATCAGAATGAAGATCGGGGTGATGTTCGGCAACCCTGAAACCACCCCCGGCGGCAACGCCCTCAAGTTCTACAGTTCGATCCGTCTCGACATCCGCAAAGTCAGCCAGATCAAGGACGGTCAGGAATCCATCGGCAACCGGACCAAGGTTAAGGTCGTCAAGAACAAGGTGGCGCCGCCCTTCAAGACCGCCGAATTCGACATCATCTACGGTGAAGGCATTTCCAGAACCGGCGATCTGCTCGATCTGGGCGTCGAAATGGGGATCATCGACAAAAGCGGCGCCTGGTACGCCTACCAGGACGAGCGCATCGGCCAGGGCCGGGAGAACGCCAAGGCCTTTCTCAAGGAGCATCCCGAGATGATGGGGGACATTGAAAACAAGGTCCGCGCCGCCTACGGGCTGGGGGAAGAGGACGCTGTCATGCCCCCGGCCGAAAAGGGCAGCGACTGAGCGGACAAAGGGGACCCCTCCCCTTCCCGGGCACCTCCGAACGCGGCCGGCAGCAAGAAAAGACATGGCCCCGGCCATCCGGCAATGACGGGGCCCCGAGGGCAGTACCAGTGTCAGCGCAGAGCTTCAGGTGATAGTGATCTTCTTCTGTTTGCTCTCCCTGGTCTTTGGCACCCTGATCTCCAGTACCCCGTCCTTGAAGGACGCCTTGGACTTGTCGGCGCTGACGTTGTCCGGCAGTCGGAAGCTCCGGCTGAATGAGCCGTACGACCTCTCAAACCGGTGATAATCTTTCTTTTCGATCTTTTCTTCCTTCTTTTTTTCACCGGTGATGGTCAGGGTGTTTTCGGTGATGGAAACGTTGAGATCTTCCTTGGCAATGCCCGGTAGATCAGCCTTCACCACCAATTCTCCTCCTTCCTCGAAAATATCGACGGAGGGGGTGAGTTCCGCGGCCCTGGGAAAATCACGCAGCAACATGGACGGCATAAAGGAAAAGGGTTGGCGAAAAAATCGCTCGAACTGCCGCTCCATCTCGTCAAAATAGGTATCCGGCCGTGTTTCCTCCTTGGTGACAAGCTCCGCTTTGTCCTTCTTTTTCGCCATGACACCCCTCCCTTCATTGAGTTCCATCGTTGAGACCAAAATGCAATTACCCCATTAAATGAATTGTATTCCACCCGGCAAAAAAGTCAAACAGGGCGCCGGTACCGGAGCAGACGCTGCTCGCGGTTTCACGGCCAGAATATGCCGCCTCAATCCCATCCTTTCCCTTGACTTCACCTTGCCAAGTTACATAGAATAAGATTATTATACAGGTGTTTGTCATGTTGTTTCCCTATATGACCCGACAATTCAACATGGAGGAAAAAGGATGGACAGCAAGGACCTGAAAAAACTCCTCGCCGGACTCGGAGTCGCTGCATTGGTGAGCTCCGGCAGCATGACCATGCCCGCCGCGCATGCCGCCGGCGGCAGCGCTTGAGGCAGCAAGCCCAGCACAGGTAGTGCTGAAAAAGCCGTTGAGCAGGCAGCCGACGTAGCAGAGGAAAAGACCGAGGAGGCTGCTGAAGCGGTCGAGGAAACCGTAGAGGAAGCCGCAAAGAAGGCCGAAGAGGCCGGTGAAGCCGTCAAGGAAGAAATGAAGATGGAAAAACCCGCCGGAGGCAGTGGCTGAGGCGGTTCCAAGTAATCGTGCGGTCCGCACGACATGGAATGAGAGAGCCGGTATCCCGCGATACCGGCTCTCTTCCCACGCAGTCTCCACCCCCGAAACTCAGGGGGCTTTTTTTTGCCGGTCAGCATCCCTTGCCCACCGATGAATACCCAGGTTCTCTGCTGTCCTGCGCCCCGAACAATCAGCGGCTCGGCAGAGAGTTATTGCATCATTGGCCCTGTTGCCGTATTATTCTTGTGCCGCCGGCCTGCACACCGGCTGCCGACCTGCTGCCTGGAAAAATCGAGACGCATCTTTTTTGAACCTGCCGATGATCCATGCGCCGTTTCTTCATTGATCCGCAATCGATCCGAAGCGGCATTGCCACCCTCTCCGGAGTTGAATCGCACCACATAACCAGCGTCCTGCGTCTTGAACCGGGCTCCGCCATCGAACTGTTCGACGGCACCGGATTCGTCTATGGCGGGAGAATTGAAGCCGTCGCCCGCCATGGGGTCAGGGTCCGCATTCTTTCACGCAGTGACGCGCCGCCCCCTTCGGCCGCCAAAATCATCCTGGTCCAAAGCCTTCTCAGAGAAAAAAAAATGGACCTTGTCATCCAGAAGGCAACGGAAATGGGGGTCCACATGCTCCAGCCCCTCAGAACACGGTACAGCGAAGTCCGCGGTCACCATCAAAGACAGCTTGACCGCTGGCACCGGATCATGCTGGAGGCGTGCAAGCAGAGCCGGCGGCCCTGCCCCATGCTGATCGCCGAACCCCTCGATTTCCGTTCCCTTGCCGTGGCCGGCGATGCCGCGAAAATCATGTTCTGGGAAGGCGAAAGAACTGCAGCCCTTAACCCTGAGCATGTTTCACCGGCCGGCTCGACCTGGCTCCTGCTGGGACCGGAAGGGGGTTTTCATCCTGAGGAGGTTGACCTGGCCCGGCAGTTCGGGTTTCTGACCGTTTCCCTGGGCGGTAATGTTTTACGGGCGGAAACGGCCTCGATGGCCGCCGTGGCCATTGTCCAGTATCTCGCCGGCGCCCTTGCACCGCCGCCGCCCTGACCCGAAGCTCTTCCCTCTTTTCCGGCCCGCCGGTCAATTCATCTTTTGTAATCCTTTTCCGGACATGCTACATTAGACCTGTTTTTCAAACAACGCAACGAGGTCCGGCAACGGACGACAGCGGCCGCCGGCCCCCTCCCGGAGACGGCGGTCGGCTGCACCCGGCTATACATTCTATCATATTGGCAGCGAATCCATGCGAGCGGTCGTTCAACGGGTGAGCGGGGCGGAGGTCAGCATCAACGGCCGCGTCTCCGGCGCCATCGGCCACGGGTTGGTGGTCCTCCTGGGCGTCCATCGCGATGACGACCCCGGTGACGCGCAATGGATGGCCGACAAACTGGTCCATCTCAGAATTTTCGATGACGGCGGCGGCCGCATGAACCTTTCGCTGCTTGATACACAAGGGGAAATGCTGATTGTTTCCCAGTTTACCCTGCTGGCTGACTGCCGCAAAGGCCGAAGGCCATCGTGGGCCGCCGCGGCGACGCCGGAGGCGGCCAGTTCACTCTACCAGCTCTTGATCGAAGCGGTCGGCCGCCATGGTATCCGGACGGCCACAGGAGAATTCCAGGCCCGCATGGATGTCCGTCTGGTGAACAACGGACCGGTCACCGTCATACTGGACTCGCGGGACAACCTTTAATTCCTCTATGGGTAAGCACATGACAGACTTTCACATCGGTTCGACCTACAGCGGTTTTCTTCTGCAACGCATTGAAAAGATTGCTGAAATTGATTCAACCGTCCTGCTTTTCACCCACGAAAAGCTCGGCGCCCCTGTGCTGGCGATCAAAAACAGCGATCCCAACAAGACCTTCTGCGTCGCGTTCCAGACCCTGCCCGAAGATTCAACCGGGGTTGCCCATATTCTCGAACATTGCGTGCTGATGGGATCAAAAAAATACCCGGTCAAGGACGTATTCGGCGAGATCCATAAAGGGGGGATCATGACCTTCCTCAACGCCATGACCGGCTCGGACACGACCTTCTATCCCTTTGCCACCCGCAACCTCCAGGAATATTTCAACATCATGGACGTGTACTGCGACGTGGTTTTTCAGCCCCTGCTGCTCCCCGCGACCTTTGAGCAGGAAGGATGGCACTATCACAAGGAAAGCCCTGATCAACCCATCGAATACCAGGGAGTGGTGTTCAATGAAATGAAAGGAGCGTTTTCCGATCCGATCCGGGCGATATTTCACCACACCTTCAGCGGCCTGATGCCCGGCTCCACCTACGCCCATGAATCAGGCGGCGATCCCCGGCGGATTCCCGATTTAACCTACGAACAGTTTGTCGCTTTCCATCGCCGTTTTTACCATCCCTCCAACGCGACGTTCTTTTTTTATGGAGACGCCGATCTGGCCGAGGAACTTGCTTTTGTCCAGGACCGTTTCCTTGCCGCCGTCGATGAGCCGGTTCCCAGGCCCCGGATCAACGACGGCAGCCTGATCAGGCAACCCTGCCTCATCGAGGACACCTATGGCGTGCAAAAAGGCACCGGGCTGGCCGGCAAGACTTTTCTCGCCGTCAGTTCGGCCGTCGGCGACATCTTTGACCGGCAGCGCAATACCGCCTTTCAGATCATTGCCCAGATTCTCTACAATTCCGATGCCTCGCCCTTGAAAAAAGCCGTTCTCGAGGCGGGCCTGTGCAAAGACTTCGGCGGCATTTTCCTCGCCAACACCTGTCCCACCTCCATTATGATGACGTACCTCATCGGCAGTGAACCGCACCACCGTGAGCGCTTCAGAGAGGTGTACGCCGAGACCCTCGCCCGGGTCGTTGCCGAGGGCCTGGGCCGCGACCTCATTCTTTCGGAGCTGAACAAGTTCGAATTCGGCATGCGGGAAGAGTTGACCAAGGCGCAGCGGGGACTCGACCTGATCAGCAAGGCCCTGCCCGCGATAAAACACGACATGGACCCCTTCGACGCCCTCCGTTTTGAAAAATTATTGCGGAAAATCCGTTCCCTGGCCCTTGACCAAGGTTATTTTGAGCAGCTGATTTCGGCCCATCTCCTGGACAACCCCTCCACCGTCGAGATCATCCTCCGGCCAGACCCGGAAAAACAGGCCGCCGCCATCCTGGAGGAGAAGCAGCGGCTTTCCGCCTATGAGGACAGTCTCGCCCCGGATGAAAAGGAGCAGCTCGTGTTCCGGACCAACCAGCTCAGCGAGCTGCAGAACCGCCCCAATGCCCCTGAAACACTCAACCTGCTGCCCAGGCTCAAAATCGGCGATCTCAACCCCAAACCCTCTTATCACCATGTCCGCCCGGAACAGCTTGGCTCCGCCTTGTTGCTGGTCAACGAACTGCCCACCAATGCCATCGTCTACCTGGATTTCGGCTTCGACTGTTCAATGGTGCCGGTCGGCCTCCTTCCCTGGCTGGACCTCTTCGGAACCATAATCACCGAAATCGGCACCGAGACCAAGGACTACATTCAATTTGCCCGTGAACTGGGCATGTATACCGGGGGCTTCAACAATTCCTTCAGCACCTATTTGCATCGGGATGATCCCCATGGACCCTGCCGGCCCATTGCCTGGTTTCATTTAAAAGCGCTCAGTTCTTTTCTTGACCGTGCCCTGGAGCTGGTTGAAGAAGTGTTTTCCAGCGTTTCCCTGAAGAACCGGCGGCGCATCAAGGAAATAGTTCTGCGGGAATTTGCCTGGGCCGAACACTCCGTCCACAGCGAAGGGTACTCGCTGGCGGCCTCGCGAGTATTTGCCCAGCTCAGTCCTTCCGGGCAGTACAACGAATATGTCAGCGGCGCGACCGCCTACCTGCAGCTCAAGGAGCTGGCGCACAATTACGACCGGCTCGAGTCTGATTTTCTGGCCGGGCTGGAGCGGCTCCGGTCTCTCCTGCTGTGCCGGCAAGCCCTGATCGTCACGATAACCGGCAGCGCCGAGGATATCGCCAGGTTTCAAACCCAGGCCGGCGGCGTCACCGACAGTCTGAGCGATCGTCCCTATACCCCTGTCGAACCTGTTTTTCAAACCTTTGCCCCCGCCCAGGGTCTCTGTACCTCCTCGGAAGTGATGTACAACGTGCTGGGCTGCAAACTGTTTGACTCTCCGGATCAGTACAACGGCAGTTTCGAGGTGCTGAAGACCTGGATATCCCGTGATTACCTGTGGAACACCGTCCGGCAGATGGGCGGCGCCTACGGCTGTTTCGTCCAGTTCAACCATATAACCGGCAACATCGCCCTGGTCAGCTACCGTGACCCCCATATTTTCCGCACCTATCGTACCTATGAACAACTCCGCAATCATATCGAACGGCTCGAACTTTCTGCGCAATCCCTGGAGCAGCTCATCATCGGCACCTACGGCTCCCTGGATCCGCACCTGGCACCGGCTGCCCGCGGAGCAACGGCAAGGAACGAATATCTATCCGGAATAACTATAGAACTTAAGCAACATATTATTCAGCAGGCCCTGGAAAGCGACCCTGAAAAATTACGCGGCTTTGCCCCCTGTTTTGACAACCTTTCCAGTCAGGGGTTTCGGGCAACGATCGGCAATGGCGACAAGATCAGGGCGGCGGGAAACCTTTTTACCCAGTTGATCGAAATGTAATTCGGAGGTTCCCGCCGGGCCGATATTTTCTGTCATTCCGCACCTCTGCACCAATCGTCAACCATTAGTGCTTTGAAGGAGTAGCGTTATGAAACTGTTCTCTGTTCGGTCTTTTGTTCTGTTCTTCTTTCTGCTCCTTGTCTGCTCCGGCCCGGCGTTGGCCGGCGACAACCCCTGGGAAAAGAAGCTTCCCTTTCAATCCGCCACCATCAGCTATGCAATCACCGGCATGGAGACAGGCACCGAAACCCTGTATATCAAGGATTATGGCCGGTATCGGGCTCTGCATCATGAAGGAACCGGCAGGATGCTCGGCATAACCACCACCAGTCGACGGATCGAACTGACCGACCCGGACTGGCACTATTCCTTTGACCTGGAGGAACAGACAGGGACGAAGACGATCAATCCCGCCCGGATATATCAGGAGGAATATAATCGTCTGACTCCGGCGGAACAGGAGAATGTCCGCAAAAACGCCGAAGAGTTCGGCATGTCAATGGTCAAGGGTTTTCAGGGTGAAATCGTTCCCCGGGCAACGACCATCCTTGGATATGAATGCGACCGGACCACGATGATGGGAACAACGGTCAGCCTCATCCACAATACCGACATCCCCCTGCTCTCCGAATTCAACCTCATGGGAATGAAAGGAAAAACCGCGGCAACGGCGATTGACACCACTCCGCCGCCGGAAACCGCTTTTGCTCCGCCGGCCGGCATTACCCCGGTCCATGACCCGGAAGCGGATGAAGCCGCTCGGCTGATGATCGCCGACATCATCAGCAACCTCAAGGAACCTGACGGGGCGGAGAATTTCGGAGCCCGGTTGTCCGGAGAGGTTGGCGGAGACGAGGAACAGTCCTCCCCTGTCTTTCCGGATCGGGAAAGTGTTCCCGATGAAGGAGCACCGGCAGAGCAGCAACCGGCAAATCTGGATCAAACCATGCAGCAGGGCATGGAGATGATCAAGGGGTTGTTCGGCAGGTAACCGGTTCGCTCCGGGTCAGCGGTTGCGCCGCCGTTGACCCGGAGTCCGATCAGGCATCGAACTTATCAACGACCGTATCCTTTTTGAAATGCACATCATCGTGTTCCGGATAATCGACGATGTAGTGCAGCCCTCGCGATTCCTTCCGGCAGGAGGCGCACTTGATGATCAATGTCGCGACCACCGCGATATTCCGCAATTCGACGATATCGGCAGTGGGCAGATAATCATAAAAATGCTCGCGAATCTCCTGGAGAATGGGGGCGAGGCGGCGGCGGACCAGTTGCAGCCTCTTTTCCCGCCGAACGATTCCCACATAGTTCCACATCAGCCGCCTGATCTGGTCCCAGTTATGACTGATCAGGACATTTTCCTCGATGGGTCGGGCTTTGCCGATTCGCCACGGCACCACCGGCTTGTCCGGCAGGCGTTGGATGTCGGGCCAGTTGTCCTTCACCCAGATCGCGGCCCTGTGGGCAAAAACAACCGCCTCGAGCAGTGAATTGCTCGCCAGCCGGTTGGCGCCGTGCAGGCCGGTACAGGCCGTTTCCCCCAGGGCAAGCAGACAGTCAATGGATGCCCTGCCCCACGTATCGACCTGGATGCCGCCGCACATATAATGGGCGGCCGGGACGACGGGAATCGGTTCATGGGTCATGTCGACCCCATACTGTTTACATGTCCTGTAGATGGTGGGAAACCGTTTGCGGACAAAATCCGGTTCCCGGTGGGAGATATCCACATACACGCAATCGGCCCCGCTTTGCTTCATTTCTGCATCGATCCCCCGGGCAACGGCATCCCGGGTCGCCAGGTCACCGCGGGGATCATATTTATGCATGAAGGGTGTCCCGCTGGCGTCAACCAGAACCCCCCCTTCACCGCGAACCGCTTCTGATATGAGAAAGTTCTTGGCCTGCGGGTTATAAAAACAGGTCGGATGGAACTGCACGAATTCGAGGTTTGCCACCTTGGCCCCGGCCCGGAACGCCATCGCCAGGCCATCCCCGGTGGCTATATCCGGATTGGTCGTATACAGGTAGACCTTGCCGCATCCCCCCGTGCAAAGAACCGTTATCCTGGCCGTCCGCACCTCAACTTCCCCGGTTTCCCGGTTCAGGACATACGCACCCAGACATCGATCCGTTTTGTTTCCTGACCGGCCGTTTATCTTTGATTCCAGGAGGAGATCAATGGCCAGATGATTTTCCAGCACATCGATTGAGGCATGGCCTTCCACCTGCTGCAACAGGGCACTCTCTATCTCCCTCCCGGTTAAATCATAGGCGTGGGCCACCCGTCGGCACGAATGCCCTCCCTCCATGCCCAAGTCAAGTCCTGTCCCGGCCTCCCCCTTCTGGAACCGGACGCCGAAATCCATCAACTCATGAACCCGGTCTGGTCCCTTGGCGACAACCAGCCGCACCACATCTTCATGGCAGAGGCCGTCTCCCGACAGCAGTGTGTCGCGGACATGGGCATCAAGGCTGTCCTCCGCGGAGAGAACCGCGGCTATCCCCCCCTGGGCAAGATTCGTCGCCGTGTCCGCACAGGCTTTTTTGGTCACCAGGGTCACCGTGGCAAAGGAAGCTACCTTCAGGGCAAAGGAGAGCCCGGCGACACCGCTCCCAATGACCAGCACCTCGGATGCAAACATTTGTCTTCCCCATAAAAACTGAAATGTTTCACGTGAAACATTGAAAAACTGTTCTCCGTCGACACAGAGTATAGTATACTTTTTTTCATTGAAGCAACAAAAGAAGGTGGAGCATGACAAAGAAAATCGACGCCAAAATCATTGCCCTGGCGAACCAGAAGGGCGGCGTAGGCAAAACAACAACCGCCATGAACCTGGCCGCGGCCCTGGCGGTCAAAGGAAAGAAGGTTCTCCTGGTCGACGCCGACCCACAGGGGAATGCCTCCAGCGGTGTCGGGGCAGGGAAAGCGGACAACGGCTCGCAACTCTATCACTGTTTCATGGACAATCAACCGGTGGCGGGATGCCTCCGCGAAACAGGCATCCCATCCCTGATGATCCTGCCCTCCTCCATCGACCTGGTGGGGGTTGAGGTGGAACTTATCTCCCTGAAAGAGCGAGAAAAAATTTTACGAAAGATCCTGCGCCCCGTCCGTGACCGCTTTCACTTTATCATCATTGACTGCCCGCCTTCCCTGGGCCTGCTGACCATCAACAGCCTGACCGCCGCCGACTCGGTGCTGATCCCCATGCAGTGCGAATACTTCGCCCTTGAAGGGCTTGCACAACTTATTGAAACAATTAGAAAAGTAAAGAGAAACCTAAACCCGGGACTCTATATAGAAGGTCTGCTGCTGACCATGTTTGATCGGCGCAACCGATTGACCTATCAGGTGGCCGCGGAAATAAAGAACCATTTCGGCGAACAGGTCTTTCAAACGGTCATCCCCCGCAATGTACGGCTCAGCGAGAGTCCAAGCCATGGCAAGACCATCCTGGAGTATGATCGCGGCTGTCCCGGGGCGGCGGCATACGAAAAGCTGGGAAACGAAGTGATACGACGGAGTAAGGAACAATGAGCTCAAAAAAGGGACTGGGAAGGGGGGTCGAGGCGCTGCTTCCCGAAAACCCGGGCGACGCCGGTGAGGAAAAATTCTTCTTTTGCGACATCGACAAGATCGAACCAAATCCACGGCAGCCCCGAAAGCATTTTGACGAGGACAAACTGCAGAGACTGGCGGATTCAATAGCCGAGAAAGGGGTCATTCAGCCCCTCCTGGTCAGCCGGAAAAAAGGGAACCGGTACAATCTCATTGCCGGTGAGCGCCGCCTGCGGGCCGCCCGGATGTCGGGCCTGGAGGAAGTGCCGGTGGTCGTCATGGATTCCGACTCCGAGGGTAAAAACCTTGAACTCGCCCTGATTGAGAATATCCAGCGCCACGACCTGAATCCCATTGAAGAGGCCATGGCGTACTCGCGCCTGATCAATGATTTTGAACTGACCCAGGAGCAGGTGGCGCAGAAAGTAGGACGAAAACGATCGACCATCACCAATACCCTGCGCCTGCTGAACCTGCCCGATTACCTCCAGGACGACGTCGCCGGCGGCCTCATTTCCGAAGGCCACGCCAGGGTCCTGCTGCGGATCGTCGACGATGAGCAGCGGGTTCAGGAAATCAGGGGGCGGATCATCCGCGAGGAACTGTCGGTCCGCGAAACCGAGCGGTTATGCCGCAAACCGCCTGCAGCCAGGCAGAGGACCGCCGCCCCGAAAGCGCTGCCGGACGAACTGCCCGCCACATATTGCCGCTCCATTGCCAATCAGTTGACCAACCACCTGCACACCAAGGTCCGCATCGTCCAGAACGGCAATCGCGGCAAGCTTGAAATTGAATACTATTCCAGCGACGATCTGGACCGCCTGGTCAGCCTGTTCATCCAGCAAAGCTGACTTCAAAAGGGAGAGACACCATGGCCCTTATGCAGATAACTGTCATACCCATGGGCACGGCAAAGCCCGGCGTGGGTGAATACATCGCCGACATCGAACGGTTTCTCGGCCAGGCCGAGGTCGACCACAGCCTGCATGACATGGGAACGGTCATCCACGGCAAGAGCGAAAAGCTCCTCGCCCTGGCTCACCAAATCCATCAACTGCCGTTCAGCCGGGGAGCGGAGCGGGTGGTAACCCAGATAACCCTTGATGAACGGCTTGACAAGGATCCTGGAATCGGTGAAAAGGTTCTTTCCGTGATCAAACAAGCCGGAGGTCCGCAACGATGAAGCACAACACCGTCCCGCGAAAAGGCCCCTTTCTTCTCCTGACCATCTTCACCATGCTCCTCCTGGCCGGCATCGCCTTCGGGGAGCCGGGACGGGTTCTTGAACTGGCCAAAGCCATCTGCCTGTCCTGCATCGGCATAGGTTGACGGAGAAATGGAAACAGTTCGAAAGCTGATCCAGACGCTGTGGTTTTTCCTGGTCAACGGGTTCTGGGGCTTCCCCATGACCGGCAACATCTACCAGGGACCGCTGAAAGTCGTCTGTTCCCCCGGCCTCAACTGCTACTCGTGCCCGGCGGCGACAACCTACTGCCCCCTGGGCAGCCTGCAGCAGCTCCTGCTTGGTATCCGCTTCTCCCTGGAAACGGGGGGGATGTATTTCGGCACCTACGTCGTCGGCAGCATGGGTCTGCTGGGCGCCCTGTGCGGCCGCTTTATCTGCGGCTGGGCCTGTCCCTTCGGCCTGTTTCAGGAACTGCTCCATAAAATACCCTCGGTCAAACTGCCCTTTCCCGCGCGGCTGACCTGGCTGAAGTACGGTTTCCTGGCGTTCTTTATCGTCCTGTTTCCCCTGCTGCTGGTTGATGAATTCGGCCTCGGCGCTCCCTGGTTCTGCAAGTATGTCTGCCCGGCCGGAACGCTGGAAGCAGGGATTCCCATGCTGATCCTGCAGCCCGATTTGAAAAGCACCATTGGCTGGCTGTACTGGAATAAAATTACTATTCTGGTAATTTTTGTCATGTGGAGTATTGTCACTTCCCGGCCATTTTGCCGGTCTACCTGCCCCCTGGGGGCGTTTTATGCATTGTTCAACCGCCATCGGCTGATCAAGCTGAAACTGATCACTGAAAACTGCACCCAGTGCGGGGCATGTCACCGGGTGTGCCCCATGGGAATCCGTTTCAATGAAACCCCCGACAGCGGCGAATGCATCAGCTGCATGAAATGCATGAGCCAGGCCTGCAAATTTGATGCTATTTCCCTTGATATCGCCGGCTATTCCTTCAGCCGGGATATTGTCAGGCCGGAGAAAAAAACGGCCTGACCGGGGCAAGCGACCATGGACGGGTTCCCCCGGTGCGCGCGAACCATTATCCTGATGATCCGGCGCTCTCGCCGGTCCGGCAGGGGTCGGGAATTGTCGGTGAGCCGGGCGCGGAGAACATCATGTGGTCCGGAAGGCCGTCGGGGCAGGGTTTTGTGGATTACATCGCCCGGTTCGGGGGTCTGTTGCGGAATGCAGAAGAATACCGGAGCAGGGCAGTTGCTGAAAAGGATGGCGGAGAGAGAGGGATTCGAACCCTCGGTGGGGTTTTACCCCCACACTCGCTTAGCAGGCGAGCACCATCGGCCAACTCGGTCATCTCTCCGTGAGGACAGCAGGTGGCGGAGGGAGTAGGATTCGAACCCACGGAACTTTCGTTCAACGGTTTTCAAGACCGCCGCCTTAAACCACTCGGCCATCCCTCCAACAAGGTGTTTAAATACCATTTCACGGGGACCCTGTCAATAATCTCCTCGTGCGGGAATATCATGGAAAAAACGACCGAAATCGCAACCGCGGACCAGATGATTGAACGCAACAACCTGTCCTGTCTGTATGAAATAACCAAACAGCTCGCCTCCGCCCACAACCTCCAGGACTGCCTGGAAAAGGTAGTGGAAACACTTGCCCGCGAAAAAGACATGACCACGGGCACGGTGACCATCGTCAATCCCCATACCGGGGAGCTGGAGATCGAAGTTGCCCACGGTATTTCCGCCGAAGCCCGGCGCCGGGGAAGATACAAGCTGGGAGAGGGGATAACCGGCAAGGTCGTGGTGACCGGTGAACCGATCCTGGTTCCGCAAATCGGCGAGGAGCCGCTCTTTCTCAACCGGACCCGCACCCGCGGCGATGAAAGAAAAAAGAAGAGTTCCTTTCTGTGCGTCCCCATCAAGGTCGGCAATCAGTGCATCGGCGCCCTGTCCATCGATCGTGAATATAAGAAAAATCTAGGAATTCAGGCGGAAAATGATCTGCGCTTTCTGACGGTGGTCAGCGGACTCATCGCCCAGACCGTCCAGCGGATCAGGCTGGTGAACGAAGAAAAGGAAAAGCTGCGGCAGGAAAATTCTCAACTGCGCCGGGAGTTGTCCGAAAAAAACCGGATCGAGGAAATCATCGGCAATTCATCCCGGATGCAGGAAGTGTACGACATGGTCCACCGGGTCGCCGACTCCAATGCCACGGTTCTGCTTCGGGGCGAATCAGGGACCGGCAAGACCCTTGTGGCCAAGGCCCTGCACGCCAATTCCAGCCGCCGCAATGGTCCTTTCGTGGTGGTGAACTGCGCGGCGCTGCCCGAATCCCTGCTGGAAAGCGAATTGTTCGGCCATGAAAAAGGGGCCTTTACCGGCGCTGTTTCAAAAAAAATAGGGCGGTTCGAGCAGGCGCGGAAGGGGACGCTGTTTCTTGACGAAATCAGCGAAATCAACCCGTCCGTACAGGTCAAGCTCCTGAACGTCATCCAGGAGAGAACGTTTCAGCGCCTGGGGGGATCGGAAGTCCTCAAAACCGATATCCGGCTGGTTGCCGCCACCAACCGGGACCTGGAAAAAGCCGTCGAGAACGGCTTGTTCCGGGAAGATCTCTACTACCGGCTCAACGTTTTTCCCATTTACCTGCCGCCGTTGCGGGAAAGACGGACGGACATCCTGCTGCTGGCGGAATATTTTCTCGAGAAATTCCGCAGGGAAAACAACAAACGGATTGAACGGATTTCGACCTCGGCCATCGACCTGCTCATGCAGTACCATTGGCCCGGCAACGTCCGCGAACTGCAGAACTGCATGGAACGGGCCGTGCTGATCTGCGATGAAAACACCATCAAGTCCATTCATCTTCCCCCGACCCTGCAGAGCTCCGAATCGGTGGCCACGGATAAACCGCTGTCGCTGGCCGCCGCGGTGGAAAATTATGAACGGGAACTGATCATCGACGCCCTGAAAAAAAATAAGGGCAATCAGACCCGGGCAGCCAGATACCTGAACACCAGCCTGCGCATAATCAACTACAAAATCCACAATTACAATATCGAACCGAAACAGTACAAAGGAACACCATGAACATCCTTCTGCACGTCTGCTGCGGCCCGTGCGCGATCTACCCCCTGCGCATTCTGCGTGAAAGAGGGCACCGGGTCAGGGGATATTTTTATAATCCGAACATACACCCCTTCAAGGAGTTTACCCGGCGGATCAGCGCCCTCAACGAACTGGCGGTCCGGACCGCATTTCCTGTCGACATCGATGACCGGTACGGTTTAATTGAATATCTGCGCCGCGTCGTGTTTCACGAAAAACAGCGCTGCGCAGTCTGCTACGACCTGCGCCTGGAAGAGACGGCACGGAAAGCGGCCCGGGAGAATGAGGAGGCCTTTAGCACCACGCTGCTGTACTCGAAGTATCAGAACCACGACCTGATCAAGGAAAAAGGGCTGCAACTGGCCGGCAAATACGGCGTGCAGTTCTATTATGAGGACTTCCGCCCAGGCTGGCAGGAGGGTATCGACCGTGCCGTCGCCATGGGTCTGTACCGTCAGCCCTATTGCGGCTGCATCTACAGTGAACAGGAACGCTACGACAGGTCGTTGCGGAAGAAAGGAAAGCGGCCACATAACAACATCAACGGAGAAAATCATGGTACCCATCATCGTGCTGGCGACCAGCAATAAAAACAAGGTCCGGGAAATCAAGGAGCTTTTGAAGGACGCTCCCGTTGACATAAAATGCCTGGCCGACTTCGGTCCTCTCCCCCCCGTGGTTGAGGACGGCGCTACCTTTGAGGAGAACGCCTATAAAAAGGCCCTTCACTATGCGAAAGTGCTCGGACTCCCCTGTCTGGCAGACGATTCGGGCCTGGCGGTGGAAGCGCTGGACGGCAGGCCCGGCGTTCATTCCGCCCGCTATGCCGGCGACAAGGCCTCGGACCTGGAGAAATGCGACAAGCTGCTCAGGGAGATGGCCGGCAGAAAAAACCGCAGAGCCCGCTTTGAATGCGTCCTGTCCCTTGCCACGCCGGGCGGGCCTGCCCTGACCTGGGAAGGGCGCTGTGAAGGAGAAATCACCTCTGAGCGGCACGGAGAGTCCGGTTTCGGCTATGATCCGGTCTTTTATTATCCTCCCCTCGGCAAAACCTTTGCCGAGGCGACCATGGAGGAAAAAAACAGGGTCAGTCACCGGGGCAGGGCCCTGGCCGAGTTTGCCGGAGAGATCGACAAGGTGCTGGTGTGGCTCCGGCATCGACTGGCTGAACAGAAGCCCCCCAAACCTGACCACCGGGAGTTTGAGGACAGCGACTGGTCCGAAGAACATTCGGGGTAGGGGGCCCGGGGCGCTGAGATTCTGCTCATTGCATGGATGCCGGTATTTCCTCCTTGAGGCTGCGCTGTAAAAGATCCTGCACGGCCTGCCGGCAGTCCTTGCCTTTATAGAGAACCTGATAGGTCTGCTCGAGGATGGGCATTTCCACGCCGTAGCGACGGGCCAGATTATAGCAGGAGAGGGTAGTCTTCACCCCCTCGGCCACCATGGTCATCTCCGCCAGGGCCTGATCCAGGCTTTTCCCTTGCCCCAGCTTGAGGCCGACGGTCCTGTTACGGCTGAGATCGCCGGTACAGGTCAGGACCAGGTCGCCCAGCCCTCCCAGGCCCGAGAACGTCAGGGGATGGGCGCCGAGATGAACGCCAAGCCTGGTAATTTCCGCCAGTCCCCTGGTAATGAGGGCGGCCCTGGTGTTGAGGCCAAAACCAAGACCGTCGCAGATGCCGGCGGCGATGGCGACCACGTTCTTCATGGCAGCGCAGAGTTCAAGCCCTGTCACATCACTGCTGGTATAGACGCGAAAAAAAGCGGTGGAAAACAGCTGCTGCACGGTTCGGGCCGCAGCACTGTCCGTGGCGGCGTAGGTTACCGCGGTGGGCTGTTCCCGGGCGACCTCGACGGCGAAACTGGGGCCGCTGAGGACGCCAAGGTAAAAAGAGCGGTCGTCCCTGCTCCGCTGCAGGATATCCTGCATGACCTGGGTCATGGTTTGCAGGGTGTCGTTTTCTATCCCTTTTACAGCGGAGACAATCAGGGTCCCTTCGGTCAGGAGGGGACGGATTCGTTCAAAAACGGCACGGACGGCATGGGAAGGGACAACCATAACCACGCACCCGGCCCCACGGACCACCTCTTCGAGGTCCGTCGCCGGTTCCACTCCGGGAGGGAGAAGCGCTCCCGGCAGGTACTTTCTGTTTTCCCGCTCCCGTCTGATCCCGGCAATATGGTCGGCGCCGCGGCCCCACAGACCAACCTGGCGGCCCTTGTCACCCAGCAGTTTTGCCAGGGCGGTTCCCCAGCTGCCGGCGCCGATGACAGCCGTCCGGCCAATGTCATTGAACTGTATCGACGTCATCTTCCCCGACGACCTCGGTTTCTCTGGCCAGCATGGACATGTCGACCACCTTTTCGCCCTCCTCGAGGTTGATCAGCCTGACTCCCTGCGTGTTTCTGCCGATCACCCGGACGGAGTTCATGGGCATGCGGATCACCTTGCCGCTGTTGGCCATGAGCATCACCTGATCCTCATCCTTCACCTGGAGCGCGCCGACCACTTTGCCGTTGCGCTCACTGGTGCTGATGGCGAATACCCCCATGCCCCCGCGTTTCTGGATCCGGTACTCAGACACCGCGGTCCGTTTGCCGTACCCGTTTTCGGTCACGGTCAGAATGGAGTCGTCGCTGGTCAACACCACGACGCCCACCACTTCGTCATCGTCCCCCAGGGTAATGCCTTTTACTCCCGCGGCCAGGCGGCCCATGATCCGGACATCCGACTCGTGAAAATGGATCGATTTGCCGTTGCGGGTGACCAGAAAAACATGGTCGTCGCCGGAGGAAATGCAGGCGGAGAGAATTTCGTCATCCTCTCTGATGGTCAGGCCGTATTTTCCTTTACGCAACGGTCTTTTGTATTCGGCAATGCTGGTCTTTTTCACCCGTCCTTTTTTGGTGACGGTCAGCACGGTCTGGGATTCATCCGCCCCGGCAAGATCGGAAACGGGCAGGATGGCCGCCAGTTTTTCCCCCTCGCCAAGTTCAAGGAGGTTGACGATGGCCTTGCCCCGCGCCGTTCTGCCGCCCAGGGGGAGCTCGTACACCTTGCGCCAGAACACCCGGCCGCGATTGGTGAAAAAAAGAAAGGTATCAAGGGTTGAGGCGGTATAGAGGTTGGTGACAAAGTCCTCTTCAATGGTGCTCATGCCCTTTACCCCTTTACCGCCCCTTTTCTGGGCGCGATACAGAGAAATGGGGTTGCGCTTGATGTAGCCGGAGTGGGAAACGGTTATGACCATTTCCTCCGGGGTGATCATGTCTTCAGGGAGAATCTCTTCCGGCGCGTCAATGATCTCCGTGCGCCGGTTGTCGCCGTATTCATCGCGGATCTGTTCAAATTCTTCCCGTATTATCGCCATGACCAGGGAATCGTCGCTCAGCACCCGGTTGTACCAGGCGATTTTTTCCATGGTTTCCTGATACTCGGTGATGATTTTGTCCCGCTCGAGTCCGGTAAGACGCTGCAGACGCATGTCCAGGACCGTCTGGGCCTGGATCTCGGTCATTTCGAAACGCTCCATCAACCCGGCCTTGGCCTCGGCGGGATTGGAAGACGATTTGATTAACTGAACAACCTCATCGAGGTTGGAAATGGCGATTTTGAGGCCTTCGAGCACGTGGGCTTTTTCCTCGGCCTTGCGCAGTTCAAACGCCGTCCGGCGGTAAACGACCGTCTTGCGGTGGACAATGAAATACTCAAGCATCTGCTTGAGATTCAGGACTTCCGGCCTGTTGTTAACAATAGACAGCATAATGATGCCGAACGACTTCTGCAGCGGCGTCAATTTGTACAACTGATTCAAGGTGATATCCGGAATTTCGTCCTTTCTGAGTTCGAGCACGATGCGCAGGCCGTGGCGGTCCGATTCGTCTCTGACCTCGGCAATGGAGGTGAGGCGTTTTTCCTTGACCAGCAGGGCAATTTTCTCAACCAGGGACGCCTTGTTCTGTTGAAACGGGATCTCGGTGATGATGATTGACTCGCCGCCGCTCTTTCGTTCTTCGACATGGGTGCGCGACCGCATGATTACGACCCCGCGCCCGGTTTCGTACGCCTCTCTGATCCCCGCCCGGCCGCAGACGAAACCTCCGGTCGGAAAATCAGGACCGGGAATGATCTCCATCAGGCGGTGAACGGTAATGTTCGGATCATCAACCAGGGCTATGAGGCCGTTCATCACCTCCGTCAGGTTGTGAGGCGGGATGTTGGTGGCCATTCCCACTGCTATGCCGGAGGAACCGTTAATCAGCAGGTTGGGCACCTTGGACGGCATAACCACCGGTTCGTTCAACGAGTTGTCATAGTTGGGGGCGACATCAACGGTTTCCTTGTCCAAATCAGCGACTATTTCCTGATCCAGCTTGGTCATTCTGGCTTCGGTATACCTCATGGCCGCGGCCGAGTCGCCGTCAAGGGAGCCAAAGTTGCCCTGGCCGTCCACCAGGGGATAGCGCATATTGAAATCCTGCGCCATGCGAACCAGGGTGTCGTAGGCTGCCGTATCGCCGTGGGGATGGTATTTACCTATAACATCGCCTACAATTCTGGCTGATTTGACATAGGGACGGTTATAGGTATTGCCGAGTTCACGCATGGCATAGAGCGTCCGCCGATGAACCGGTTTCAGGCCGTCCCGGACATCGGGCAGGGCACGGCCGACAATAACGGACATGGCGTAATCAAGATAGGATTTCCGTAACTCTTTTTCTATGGAGACGGAAGGGGAATTTTTTTGTGGATCTTTTATAATTTCGGTCATTTATTAATATCCTTTAACAGCCGCCGGCCGACAGGAGTCCGGGCATGAAAAAATTCGGAGTATGATCAGATATCCAGTTCGGATACTTCCAGGGCGTGGTTCTGAATGAAATCGCGGCGCGGCTCAACCTTGTCGCCCATCAAGGTCGTAAAAATCTCATCGGCGGCCTCGGCGTCCTCTATGTTCACCTGAACGAGGCTGCGCTGCTCCGGATTCATTGTTGTTTCCCATAACTGCTCGGGATTCATTTCGCCGAGACCTTTGTAGCGCTGCAGATGGCTTCCCTTGAAGGTTTCGTCCCGGACGGTCTTGATCAGTCCGTGCCAGTCGGCCACCGGAAATTCCTTATCCTGGCCGCCGGTCATTATCCTGGTAACGACAAAGGATTTGTTCAGGAACGATCTGATATCGCCGTAGATTTCGATGGCCTGCCGGTATTCCTGGATAAGCGGGATGTTCGGACCAAGGGTGGTCAGGACATGCGACTGGCCGCGGAAGGCCACGTCGACCTCATAACAGGAGGGGCGCCAGCGGCACGAGCGGATGTTGCCGATTACCGGCCCCAAAGGCTCGAGGATGGTGATCAGTTTTTGCAGAAATTCCTCATCCTGAAACTGATCGGCGGATACAACCCCGTTTTCCAGCAGAAACAGCGTCATCGGTTCAACGATATTGAGCCGGTCAAGATGGGTGCAGAGCCGTTCAAAGTAGGAAAGCTTCTTGAGGATGGTCACCATCTGTTGCTCGACGATTTCATCCCCCGATTCACTGCGAATTTTGAGAAGCTGGCTGGCCTGGCTGTACAGATACTCGTTCAGAGCTTCTTCATCGAGGAAATACAGTTCCTTTTTCCCCCTGCCCAGTCGGTACAGCGGTGGCTGCCCGATATAGACAAAGCCTTTTTCCACCAGGGGAAACATCTGCCGGTAAAAAAAAGTGAGCAGCAGGGTCCGGATATGCGCACCGTCGACATCCGCGTCGGTCATGATAATGATTTTATGATATCTGAGCTTGTCCAGATCAAACTCTTCTCTGCCGATTCCCGTGCCCAGGGCGGCTATCAACTGCTTGATTTCCTCGCTGGACAATATTTTGTCGAAACGGGCCTTTTCCACGTTCATTATTTTGCCCCGCAGCGGCAGGATAGCCTGAATACTGCGGTCACGGCCCTGTTTGGCGCTGCCGCCGGCCGAATCGCCCTCAACAATGAATATTTCCCTTTCCTTCGGATCCTTGCTCTGACATTCGGCCAGTTTACCGGCCATCAACAGCGACAGGCCTCCTTTTTTCCTGGACAGTTCCCTTGCCTTTCTGGCCGCCTCTCTTGCCCGGGCTGCTTCCACGGCCTTGGTGAGAATCTTTTTGGCCACGGAAGGATTCTGTTCAAGATAAATCCCCAGTTTTTCATTGCAGAGCGTTTCAACAATGGATTTGACCTCGCTGTTGCCGAGCTTGGTTTTGGTCTGCCCTTCGAACTGAGGATTGGGGACCCTGACGGAAACGACACAGGTCAATCCTTCCCGCACATCATCTCCCCCCATTTTCGCTTTCAGGTTTTTGGGGACGATATCATCACTGGCATACCGGTTTATGCATTTGGTCAGCGCCGCCTTGAAACCAACCACATGGGTTCCGCCTTCCCTGGTGTTGATGTTGTTGACAAAGGAAAACAGGCGCTCGGAATAGCCGTCAAAATATTGAAAACATATTTCCACCTGGACCTGATCCTTTTCTCCGGCGAGAAATACCGGCTCCGGGTGGATCGCCGTCCGGTTGCGGTTCAGATATTCAACGTAGGATTTTATCCCGCCTTCATATTTGAATTTATCTTCGGCCCCGCTGCGTTCGTCTTTCAGATATATCCGGACCCCGGCGTTGAGAAAGGCGAGCTCCCGCAGCCTGTTTTTTACCGTTTCGTAGTTGAAGGCGGTCGTTTCGGTGAAAATTTTCGGATCGGCTTTGAACGTAACAAGGGTACCGGTTTTTTCACTCTCACCGACGATTTCAATATCGCTTGTCCGGTACCCGCAGGCGTAGGTCTGGCGGTAGACTTTGCCGTTGCGCCGGACAAGCACCTCTGCTTTTTCGCTGAGCGCATTCACTACGGATACGCCCACCCCATGGAGGCCGCCGGAAACCTTGTAGGTGGAATTGTCGAATTTACCTCCGGCGTGAAGGGTGGTCATAACCAGTTCCAGGGCGGACATCTTTTCCGTCGGATGCATCTCCACGGGAATGCCGCGGCCATTGTCCTCTACCGAAACGGAGTTGTCCGGATGAATGGTCACCCGGATTCTGTCGCAGTGTCCCGCCAGAGCTTCGTCAATGGAGTTGTCGACCACTTCATAAATCAAGTGGTGGAGTCCTTCTTCAGCCGTATTGCCGATGTACATGGAAGGCCGTTTGCGCACTGCTTCAAGCCCTTCAAGGACCTTTATCTGATCGGCGCCGTAATCGGTCCAATTTTTTTCGTTTTTTTCTTTCATTGAATTCATATGGTTATATTATCATTGACTTTGGTAAATGCGGATTTCATGCGGTTTGCCGGAAGCAAAGCCGCAATGCAATTATGAGCTGTGCCGGTTACAGTTTCATCGGCATGATGATGCTTAAAAATCCCTCGTCATCATCGGATTCGATGAGGCAGGGACTTTCATCGGAACTTATGTAGGCCTTTATGTTTTCCCCTTCCATGACCTGAAGCGTGTCAATGAAATAACGGCAGTTAAAGCCCAGGGAGAGAGGTTCGCCCGAATAGACGACGGCAAATTCATCTCGCGCACTGCCGAAATCGGCATTCTGGGATGTCAAAACCATGTGGTTTTCGTTGATCTCAATTTTGATAGCCTTGAACATATCCTCGGTAAACAGGTTTATTCGTTTCAGGGCCTCAAGAAATCTGACTCTGTTTATTTCAACGAGGTTGTCGCGGGAAATTACCTTGATGATGCTTTGAAAATCGGGAAATTCGCCTTGCATCAGGCGAACGATCAGCACGGCATCTTCGCTTTTCAGAACCGCCTGCTTTTTTTCAAGACCGAACAAAAAGGAATCCCTGTCCTCGCAGAATTTTCGTATTTCCTGCACTCCTCGGCGTGGAATAAGGGTTATCGGATTAAACTCCAGCCCATCCACCTTCCTGTCCACCTCTTTATTCATAATGGTCAGCCGGTGGCCGTCCGACGTAATGAATTGCAGAAATCGATTGTCCCCTTTTTCCTCCTTTTTAAACAGGGCGGCGGTGAGGCTGTACATACTCTCCTTGTCCTGCGCAATGGAAAAAATCGTTTTATCGATAAGGTCGGAAAAAACAGCCGCGTCGAGTTCCACCATTTTTTCCGCATCGTATTCAGGAAACTTGGGATATTCATCACTCAACATCCCGGCGAGTTTATACTGACTGGAACCCGCTTTTATGGTCACCCAGTTGTTCTCCTCTTCTTGAAAGGAAATCATGGGCGAATCGGATTCCCTGGCAATTTCAAATAATTTTTTGGAAGGCAGGGTCAATATTCCCGGTTCAAATATCTCCGCCGCCACCGTTTCCCTGAGACCTATTTCCAGATCCGTGCCGGTCACAATCACCCGGTCCTGCTCAGCCTCGATGAGAACATTGGCCAGGATGGCGAGGGTTCCCTTTTTACTGGTGATATTCTGCTGCGCACCGACCGCCTGAATAAGATCATCCCGTGAAATATTGAAATGAAGCGCCATACCAATCAGTTCCTTTTTATGAAAAAATTGTTGTTGTCTTTACAGGTGTTGGTTTGTTAGTTACATAATTAAAATTTTGATTTTATTCATTTTTTCTTGTTACAAGAAAGATGGATAACAGCGTAGGTTTGTCTGGAAAAAAATGGTAATTACGTTATGAACAAAGTATTCAACAATCTTTGAACAGCCACTGCACAGTTTATGAAAAGAGATTCCCAAAAAAACCAGTTCTACCGCCGGCCGCGCAAGTTTTGGTTGATGCTTCCAACCCCCTGCACCGCCGCATCTTTTCCAAGGTTTAAACGATGGTCCATTATAGCCGAAAACGGTTGATAATACAAAGAAATAAAACAAGTTTGAATAATGAATAAAACCTGGCTGACACGGGTTGAGAGAAGCATTTCACCGCTGATGGTGAACGGGCTGAAAAAATGTGTTTTTCCAGGTGCGGCTGTCGGCCTCTATCACGACGGACAGGTGGAAAGCACCTTTATCCGGGTATACGGCAGAACAAGAAATGATGAAAAGGGCGTGGCCGTGGTTCCGGAAACATTGTTTGATCTTGCTTCTCTGACTAAACCGTTGTGTACCGCACTGGGCGTGCTCTGCCTGCTCCAGGAGGGAAAAATACGTCTGGAAAGTCGATTGGCGGAAGTTTGCAATTATACTTTAAGACCGGAATTCAAGGATACAACCATCAGGCAGCTGCTGAGTCATTCTTCCGGTTTACCGGGGTATAAGCCCTTGTATGCGTCGTTCGCCCCTGTGGTCAACAAGGAAAACAAAGCCGGAATATTGAAGGCGATCCTGAAAGAAAAACTGGCATACGGGCCCGGGACAAAATGTGTGTACAGTGACCTTGGTTTCATCCTTTTGGGAGAAGTGATTGAAACCGTGGGCGGCCAGCCGCTTGACGTGTTTTTTCGCCGGCGGATAACCGGTCCCCTTGGTCTGGAAAAACAGATTTATTTTCGCCCGGTCAGTTTATTTGCCGGCAGGGAGGCAAATAACATCGCCGCCACGGAAGAATGTCCGTGGCGGGGAAGACTGATGCAGGGTGAGGTGCATGATGAACACAGTTGGCTCATGAACGGAGTTGCTGGACACGCCGGTCTTTTCGGTACCATCGGCGGGGTGCTTTCTCTGGTTGGACACCTGCTCAGGCAGTGGCGCGGAAAAGCGTCCCATCCGGAATTTTCCGGATATTTGCTCGGGCAGGCATTGACCAGACAATATGCTGATCAAACCTGGTGTCTCGGTTTTGATACGCCTTCTTCAGGCCATTCCAGCGCGGGAAGATACTTTTCACCACACAGCGCCGGTCATCTCGGGTATACCGGGACTTCTTTCTGGATGGATCCCGACAGGGGTCTGGCGGTTGTCCTGCTCAGCAACCGGGTGCATCCGACGCGCACCAACGAGCGGATTAAACGATTCAGGCCGCTGCTTCATGACAAGGTTGTGGAGGCCGTCGACGGAAAATAAAAAAAAACCCCCGCCGGTATCGGCGGGGGCAGTGCTGAAGAACTCTGTCGCCGCTACCACCAGCAGATGGTCTGATCCGCGGCGAAGATCTTTTCCACCAGGGTGTCGTAATCCGGGTTGTCGGCAAAGAGCTCGAATGTATCGGATTCCCTGTCACGATTCACTATTTCAACCAGTTTTTTGGTTTTTTCATCGGGTTGTGAACGGTATACATTTAAGATTTTCATGGGCTCTGCTCCTGAAAAATTCATATTATGCCGTAGGGGACGATGACATTCATTTCCCGTAATTTTTCGCCCAGTTCCTCAATGGACATCAATTCGAGACCGTTATTGTCAACATTGGCCTGAACGTTTGAATACACTTCCCCTTCCATGTCGCGGAGCATTTCAAGTCTGTCCTGGTTGTTGTCGTCGAGCTTGTCAATTTCCGTATCAAGAAGGTGGGCGTACGAATACATGTTTTCCACAGCGAGACCAAGGGCGGACCGCATGCCGTCAAGGGCATAGTCCTTGTTCCGTATGATGATTATAGCCTTTTTGTATTCCATTCCATACCCCCTATAAGCTCAGGTAACAATCATAGTCTTCAATGATCAGACCGTGCTGGGTCTGGGTTGCCATTTTTTCCTTTTTCAGCCCTTCCGGAACATCGTCGGCGGAGTATCCCATTTTGACATAGCTGTCGACACAGATGGAAACATCGTCGGCTATCTTGCACAATTCCGGAAACTGGGGGTCTTTCGATAATTTTGTCCCGGTCCAGGTGAAAAATATTTTCACCTTGGAGCCCTTTGCCTTGGCGGCCTTGGTTACGCCCATTACATGCTGCATGACGTAAGGATTTGTTACGAAAATTCCCAAACTTTTTGCCATAATGCCCTCCTTGAAAAGATAAGCGGCGCCTTTCCGGTCAGGAAAATGCGCCGTTTATGCTTTTTGGTTCGTTGCGGATCAACCCTTTTTGATAAAAAAGCTTGTGTACCCGTCCTCTTCCTTGAGTCCAAGAAATTCATGGCCGGATCGTTCGCACCACCCGGGGATGTCATTTTTGGACCCGGGATCGGTCCCGTCAACCCGCAGAATTTCTCCGGAATTGATTTTCCCTATTTCCTTTTTGGTGCGGAGCAGAGGCATGGGGCAGCTCAGACCTTTCGCGTCCAAAACGGCTGCTACGGTGAGACCATCCGGTGCTATTTTTGCATCACTCATTTGATTCCTCCTACCATGAAAATGAATTGAAAGGGCCCATGAAATATCCGGGTTTCACAAGCATCGGGCAATCTCGCACTACCACATGGTAACCGCAATTTTACCCTTATTAAACAGTTTTTATACAGAATAGGCCAAAGCCTGTCAAGGCAAAAATGAATGACAATTCAAGTATTGTTCATTACATAACCATCTGTTTTGAGTGAAATTTTGTTTTAATGGGAATCATTATCCACAGGGTATGGTCTTTAACTTCCTTGACAAAATTCAGAGGCACAGGTAAGAATTTTTACACACAGTCTGGCTCGAACCCATTGTTGGGGTTGGGGCCCCTGATCAATAATGACAATATTGAGGAGGGGATTGTATGGGCGGGAAAATCAAAGAACTCTACAACAATTTATGCAAGAAGGAATGGGACCCGATGACCACCGGGATCATCGTCGCCCTGTTCAGCATCCTGATGATGGCCTGGTGGCGTCCGTGGGGTGCCGTAGGCGCAGTGCGCAACTGGGGAGACTGGATATTGTATGCCGTCGGCATTTATTCCAATCCCGATACCCTGGAGGCGCTTGGTTTTCTGGATTGGGGCGGCGACCCGAATCTCCAGAAGTCGTTCTGGTACAACTCCGGCTCGGTGATCGGCATCGGCTTTGTCGGCGGCGCCTTTCTTTCCGCCCTGCTGGGAGGGCAGTTCGCCTTGCGTTTTCCTCCCCTCCGTGAATGGGTAAAGGCGATAATCGCCGGTATCCTGATGGGCATCGGCGCGACCTTTGCCGGCGGATGCAATGTCGGCGGCATGTACAACGCCCTGGGCAACCTCAGTGCCCATGGTTTTGCCATGTGGTTCGGGCTGATTTTCGGTGTCCTGTTCGGCCTCTGGCTCCTCTATAAGGAAATGGAGCACATCACCTGGGGCAGCGGCGGCGCCAAGACCATTGATTTTCCGGTTCAGGTCCAGGTGGTCCTCGGGATTGTCGTCATCGGTGCCTTCATCTGGGGTGCCTACCAGTACGCCAATTATGACGGTGATGAACTGACCGATTATATCAATTCGCTTCCCGGGGTACTTCTCATAGCCGTCGGTCTCGGCTATACAATGCAGCGCGGCCGCTGGTGCATGGTTCAGGGTTTCCGGGAGCCCCACATGACCGGCAACGGAACCATGGCTAAATCGGTGGCCCTCTCCATCTGCATAGTAGCCATCGGCGCCGCGGTGCTCAAATATGAAGTTCCGGTCCGGGCCGAGGGGGAAGCGGTTCTGGCCCCCATTAACTATGTTCGCGGCACGTTCGGCTGGGGCGGGGTGTTCGGCGGCTTTGTCTTCGGACTCGGCGCAATGCTGGCCGGCGGGTGCGGTACCGGGACCCTCTGGCGGGTCGGCGAGGGCCAGTTGAAGCTGTGGATGGCAATGATAGTCTTCGCCATCTCCAGTTCCCTGACCAGCCTCTGGGTGCAGGGCAATGAATGGGAGGCAAACGGCGTTCTCGGCAAGTATGTTTATCTGCCCGATGTCATGGGGTATGGCTGGAGCCTGGCCCTCGTCTTGTTTTCCATGGCGGTCTGGTATGTAGTGGTTATCTGGAACGAGGATTCCAATAAACTTATTCTGCCCATGTAAAACAGACCGTTTACGCGAATTTTTCAACGGCGCAGCGTCGGGGGAGCCCGGCGCTGCGCTTTTTTTTTCGCGCTGGCGGACGGAAAAGCGTATACTGCTACCGGGTAAGGAACAATGAAGGCATCTGACCGAACCAAGCTCCGCCGGGCTGTCCTGGAGGAACGGAACCTGCTGTCCCCCGGTGAACTGCAACGGCGAAGCACACTGATTACCGCCGGGCTGCTGGGAATGCAGGAACTTGACCGCGCCGCAACTGTTCTGGTTTATATGCACTTCCGCAGCGAAGTCCGGACGCTGGAGTTGATCAGGCTGCTGCTGGCCCGGGGCAAAACCGTATCCATTCCCTGTGTTGTACCTGGTGTCTCCCGGCTGCTCGCTGTTCGGATCACCGATCCGGTAAACCAGGTCAGACCGGGATATAGCGGTATACCCGAGCCGCTGCCCGAACTGCTTTCCCATGGCATCTGCGACCCCGCCGATCTTGAGGTGGTCATCGTGCCCGGTTCGGTTTTTGACCGCAGGGGGGGACGGCTCGGCTACGGCGGCGGGTTTTATGACCGTTTTCTGACCGTGGACGCCCCCGGGGCGCTGCGGATCAGTCCAGCCTACGAACTGCAGCTTGTCGCGCGGGTGCCGATGGAACCACACGACCAGTTCATGGATTTCGTGGTCACGGAACGACGGATTTATGCATGCGGGAGAAATCGGTATGGCCGGAACACTCGTTTACAGGGATGAGCTGTTTCTCGAACATGAGCCGGGGTTTGGTCACATCGAATCCCCGGACCGCCTCAAGGTGGTTTATGATGAGCTTGACCGCGAGGGGACATGGCCTGGCCTGATGTATCCGCACTTTGAGCCGGCATCGCTCGAGGTAATCGGACTCAACCATTCTCCTGGGCTGATCAAGAGGATCGCCGAAACCGCCGACCGCCGAAATGACTTTCTGGATGCCGACACCATAACCTCGGCCAAATCATTTGCCGCCGCATGTCTTGCCGCCGGGTCGGTGGTCGACGGCATGCAACGGATAGCAGCCGGGGAGGGGGATAACGGCTTCTGCCTGGTCAGACCGCCGGGGCATCATGCGGAGAGGGATCGCGCCATGGGATTCTGTCTTTTCAACAACATCGCCGTGGGGGCAAAATGGGCCCTGACCCGCCTCGGCCTCAATAGGATACTCATCCTCGACTGGGACCTGCATCACGGCAACGGCACCCAGCGCAGTTTTTACGATACCGATGAGGTTCTGTACTGCTCCATCCATCAATATCCCTTTTATCCCGGCACGGGCGCTCTCCTGGAAACGGGCGAGGGCAGGGGGGAAGGGTTCAACCTCAACGTCCCGCTGCCCGGCGGCCAGGGCGATCATGATTATCTTCTTATTTTCACGGAGCTTTTCGTTCCGGTCATCAGGAGGTACCAGCCCCAGTTCATTCTGGTCTCCTGCGGGTTTGATGTTTACGGCGGGGATCCCCTCGGCGCCATGCGGGTGAGCCCCGCGGGTTTTGCCGGCATGACCAGGGTGCTGGTGAACCTGGCCCGGGAGCTGTGCGGCGGCCGCCTTCTTCTGGTTCTCGAGGGAGGATATAACCTGTCCGGCATGCGAGAGGGGACGATGGCGGTTCTCACGGAGTTGTGCGGCAGGAAGCTGCATCCGAGCCATCCCGATTATTCCATCGCTGCGGAGGAGCCGGCCGGGGATCGGCTGCCGTGGTTCATCGAACAGGCCGTCAACCTTGCAAAAAGTCTCGGGAAAATGTAAAGTTAAGCGTTCTTAACGAGATTTGGGGGAAAGAGACGGGCGCCGGGTATGGCAGGGAAAATTCTTATCGCCGATGACGATGATCTGGTCCGCAACGCGATAGAAAAAATATTGAACATGTTCGGATACGAAGTGGTCCCGGTTGACAGCGGCAAGGGAGTGCTGGCTACCGTCAACGACGGCTTTCACGTCATTATTCTCGACATCAATATGCCGGACATGGACGGGTTTCAGACCCTTGACGCCCTGAACAGAATGAAGTGCGACATACCGGTCCTGTTCCTGACCGGGGCCGGTTCGATGGATTACGCGATCAAGGCCATGAATCTCGGCGCCTATGATTTTCTGACCAAACCCATCGAGGATATCGCCCTCTTTCACGTCAAGGTCAAAAGGGCGGTTGAAAAACGGTACTATGTCCTCCGGGAAAAGGATTACCGCCGGAACCTGGAAAATGAGGTTCGGGAAAAAACCAGGGAACTGGCCGAGAAAAACGAGCTGCTCATGCAGTACAGCCATCAGCTTGAAGAGGCCACCGTGCAGGTTATGTCCACCCTGCAGGCCGCCCTGGAGGAAAAGGATCCCTACACCGCCGGCCATACCCGCCGGGTGACCGAGTATTCGATGCTGCTCGGCCGGGCCGCCGGGTTGAGCGAAGAGGACATGCTGGTTCTGGAAAGGGCCGCCCATTTTCACGACGTCGGCAAGCTGGTGATCGATCTGTCGTGCATTCGGAAGCCGGGAATACTGTCATCGGAGGAGTGGGCGCTGATCAAAAAACACCCGGAAGTCGGCGCCAACATCGTCCAGCCGCTCAAATTTACGGAACGGGAACGGATCATCATTCTCAATCACCATGAACGCCTTGACGGCAGCGGCTATCCCCGTGGAATCGGCGGAGACGAGCTCGATACATTGACCAGAATCATCACCATTGCCGACAGCTACGACGCCATGACCTCGCGCCGCAACTACCGCCGCAACCTGTCCGCCGTCGAGGCGATGGCCGAGCTTCGCCGCTGCGGGGGCACCCAGTTTGATCCCGATCTGATCAGGATCTTTGCCGAAGCTGTTTTTGCCGAAAAAACGGCGCCGGTCAACTGAAGCGCCATCGCCTGTTGACAGACACCGCTCCAGGTGTCAAATTAAGCGGAATTTTTCCCATTAACCCCTGACAGACGACCATGAAGATCACCAGAGAAGAAGTGGAACATGTGGCCAACCTCGCCCGTCTTGAGCTGCTCCCGGACGAGATCGGGAAAATCACCGCTCAGTTGGATACGATTCTCAGGTATGCCGCCAAACTCGATGAACTGCAAACGGAAAATGTTCCCCCCACGGCCCATGTATCCGCCCGGGGCAACGTTTTCCGGGAGGATGAGGTGAAGCCTTCACTGGCCAGGGAGAAGGCCCTGGCCAACAGCAGTTCCCAGAACGGCGAAGCATTCGTGGTCCCCAGGATCATCAGTTAGAAAGACGATATGGAACCGTATACACTGACTCTCTGCGAGGCCAGGAAGCTCCTCGATCAGGGAGATATAACCGCGGTACGGCTCGCCGAATCCGTTCTCGGGAGAATTCGCGCCGTCGAGCACCGGATCAAATCCTTTATAACCCTGCGGGATGAGGCGGCAGTCATGGCCCTGGCCGAGGAAGCTGACCGGCGGCGGGGAAAAGGCAAAGGTGGCGCGCTGTGCGGCCTGCCCATTGCTGTCAAGGATGTGCTGTGCACGACAACCATGCGCACAACCTGCGGCTCAAAAATGCTGGAACATTTTCTTCCGCCCTATGACGCCACGGTCATTGAGAAACTTGACGCCGCCGGCGCGGTCTTGGTGGGTAAACTGGCCATGGATGAATTTGCCATGGGTTCCACCAGTGAAAACTGTGCTTTCGGCGTCCCTGAAAATCCCTGGCGCCCCGGATATATCACCGGTGGTTCCAGCGGCGGCAGCGCCGCATGCGTGGCGGCCGGCGAAAGTCTGGCCACCCTCGGATCGGATACCGGCGGCTCCATTCGGCAGCCCGCCTCTCTGTGCGGCGTGGTGGGGATGAAGCCGACCTATGGCCGGGTTTCGCGCTACGGCCTGGTCGCCTTTGCCTCGTCGCTCGACCAGGTCGGGCCGTTGACCCGGGATGTCAGTGACTGCGCCCTGATGATGAATGTGATCAGCGGCCATGATCCGCGTGATTCGACCTCTGCCGACGCGCCGGTGCCGGATTACACCTCCATGCTGCAGGACGGCCTGCGGGGAGTCAGGGTCGGCGTGCCGGCCGAATATTTCGGTGACGGCCTGGACCCGGAGGTGGAGCAGGTGGTGCGGGCCGGCATCACCATGCTCGCCGATGCCGGCGCCAGGATAGTCGAGGTCTCCCTGCCCTATACTCCGTACTGCGTGGCCGCCTATTACCTGATCGCCCCGGCCGAAGCCAGTTCAAACCTTGCCCGCTACGACGGCGTGCGCTACGGTTTCCGCGATACACAGGCCGGGTCGTTGCTGGACATGTACCGCCGGAGCAGGTCGGCCGGGTTCGGCGATGAGGTGAAAAGAAGGATCCTCATCGGCACCTACGCGTTGTCCGCCGGCTATTACGATGCCTACTACAAAAAGGCTTCCCAGGTGCGGACCCTCCTCAGGGACGATTTCGCCAGGGTTTTCCGTGATTGTGATCTGATCGCCTCACCGGTGACCCCGGCCCCGGCATGGAAAATCGGGGACAAGGCCGATGATCCCCTTGCCGTGTACCTCTCCGATATTCTGACAATTTCCGCGAATCTTGCCGGAATTCCCGGTATGTCCGTGCCGGCGGGTTTCAGCGGGGACGGACTGCCCATCGGCATCCAGCTGCAGGGGGCGCACTTCAGGGAGGATATTCTTCTCAGGGCGGCGTGGAATCTGGAGCAGCGGGCCGGTGTCAGGGGGATTCTGCCGGGGGTGGTGGAACAATGAAACTCCGTCCCGCCCCCCACATCAGCGAAATAACACCGTATCCACCTGGTAAGCCCCTGGAGGAGCTGGAGCGGGAGTACGGCATAACCGGCTCCATCAAGCTGGCTTCCAACGAAAACCCGTGGGGTCCGTCGCCCAGGGCCGTGGAAGCAATAGCCGGGGCCCTGTCCTCACTGCACCGCTATCCCGACGGTTCCAGCTATTACCTGACCGAGGCGGTGGCCGCATGGAGCGGAGCGTCTCCGGAAGAAATCGTGCCGGGCAACGGTTCCAACGAGGTCATCGAATTTCTGGTCAAGGCCTTTGTCAGGGAAGGAGATGGTGTCATTACCAGCCACCCCTCCTTTCTCATGTACCAGAAATTTGTTCAGGTACGGGGCGGGACGAACATCGTGGTGCCGCTCGCCGACATGCATCATGATCTTGAGCGGATCCTTGCCATGATCGACGGCCGCACCCGGCTTATCTTCATGGACAACCCCAACAACCCCTGCGGCACCCTGATTTCCCGGGAACGGTTTGCAACGTTTCTGCGCAGGGTTCCCGAAGAGGTGGTGGTGGTGCTTGATGAGGCGTATGTCGACTTCGTTTCCCCGGAACTGCGCATCGATGTGCTGTCGTATATCCGCAACGGGGAGGATCTGGCCCCGCTGGTGTCCCTGCGCACTTTTTCCAAGGCATTCGGCCTGGCCGGCCTGCGGGTGGGCTATGGCCTCATGCACCGGGACATCGCCGCTCTCCTGCATCGGGTCCGCCAGCCGTTCAATATCAATCTCCTGGCTCAGGTCGGGGCCGCTGCCGCCCTGGGGGATAAAGAGCATTACGCCATGACCGTTGCCGAGACAGCCAGGGGCAGGGCGTGGTTGAGCGGTGAAGTGGAACAACTCGGATGCCGGGCCTACCCGTCGCATACCAACTTTTTCCTCATCGATGTCCGGGGCGACGCGACGAGGCTCTATGAGGCCCTGCTCCATAGGGGGGTGATCGTGCGCTCCATGAAAGCGTACGGGTATCCGGATTTCATCCGGATCACCGTCGGCACCGAAGCGGAGAACCGCCGTTTTGTCACCGCCCTGAGGGAGTGTTTGCGGGAACTCGGTTATGGCTGAACGGTTGCGGATTGTCACCATCGACGGCCCTTCCGGAGTCGGCAAATCGACCATAAGCAGAAGAGTGGCACAAGAGATAGGCTTTACCTATCTTGATACCGGTGCCATGTACAGAGCGGTTGCCCTCAAATGCATAATTAACGGTGTTGATATTCATAACGAAGATGAAGTCAAAAGGATTTTATCCGATTTGGATATCCGATTTCTTCCTCCCCGCTCCGAACAGGATGACGTCCGGGTGGTCCTGGATGGTGAGGATGTGAGCCGCCGGATCCGGACGGAGGAAATCGGCATGGCGGCCTCGGCTGTTTCAGCCCTGGGGCCGGTCCGTGAGCGCATGACGGCAATGCAGCGGCGGATCGGGGCAGACGGGGGGATTGTCGCGGAAGGACGGGATATGGGCACGGTGGTGTTCCCGGGCGCCGCATGGAAATTTTATCTTGATGCAACCCCGGAGGAAAGGGCAAGGAGAAGGGTGGGGCAGCTTCGCCGAAGGGGGGTTGAGGTCAATGAAGAGGAAATCCTGGCCCGGATCCGCAAACGCGACCGGGACGACAGTGAACGTTCCCTGGCGCCGCTCCGGCCGGCACCCGACGCCGTGCATATAGACTCCACGGACATGAGCGTGGAAGAGGTGGCAGCCAGGGTGCTGGAGATGGTCGGGAGGAATTGAAAAAGGCCGGTTTTTCTCCGGCCTTTTTTCTTTCCCAGGGCATCCAAGGGAGAACGCCGATTTTCCGGCAGGGGCGTTTACACCACCGATGCAATCTCCTTGCCGGCAAGAAATTCCTTCAGCGACCGGCCGACGGTCCTGCCCAGCTCGACGCACTGACTGAGTTCGGTATGTTCGGGAACGTACTGCACCCGCACCCCTTCGTGACAGAGGGTGAATTTCATTTCTTTCATCGTCTCGTTCATCAGCTTGACTGCCTCGCCGGACCAGCCGTAGGAGCCGAAGGCGGCGCCGATTTTATTGGTCGGCCGCAGGCCGCGCATGTACATGAGGAATCCCGCCATCCTCGGCAGCAGACCGTTGTTCAGGGTCGGACAGCCGAGGACAATGGCGCTGGCATCCAGGACATCGGTCATCACATCGCTGCGGTGGTTGACCCGCAGATCGATCACCTTGCAGCTGATTCCCTCGTCCTGCAAACCGTCGGCCACCGCTTTGGCCATTATTTCGGTGGAATGCCACATGGTATCGTATATGACCAGGGCATTGCCCTTTCCTTCATTGACGCACCAGCGGGAATAGGCATCCAGGACCTTGCCGGGATTGCCGCGCCAGATAACGCCGTGGTCCGGAGCGATCATTTTGATCGGCAGGTTCATCTCCTGTATCTTGGCGATCAGTTTTTTGACCAGAGGGGAGTAGAGGGTCAGGATGTTGGCGTAATATTTCGCGCACTCGTACATCAGCACGTCCTGGTTGACCTCGTCGTCAAAGCGTTCGCTGGTGGCCAGGTGCTGGCCGAAGGCGTCGCTGGAGATCAGGATTCCGTCTTCCTTGACATAGGTGAACATGGAGTCCGGCCAGTGCAGCATCCTGGTTTCAATGAAATTGAGGGTCCGGTCGCCGAGGGACATTTCCTCCCCCGGATTGACGACATGAAACGGCCAGTCATCCCGGTGGAAATGCTTGAGAATGGCCTTGTGCCCCATTTTCGAGCAGATTACTTTTTCCGGCTTGATCAGGTCGACCATCTCGGGCAGACAGCCGGAGTGGTCCATTTCCACATGATTCACCACGATATAATCGATTTTTTCCGGATCGATGATGTTCCGGATCCGGTGCAGGAGATCGCTTTGATGCTGCTGCTTAACGGTATCGACCAGAGTGATTTTCTTATCGATGATCAGATACGCATTGTACGTTGTTCCGCGGTAGGTGGAGTAGCCGTGAAAATCCCGGGTAACCCAGTCCACGGCACCGACCCAGTATAAATTTTTGGCAAGTTCAATCGGTTTCACTGTATGTTCCTCCTGAAAAAGTGGTGGCAGGTCCTCGGTTCCGGTTCCCGGACCGGAACGACATCATCCGCTTCCGCCGGCAAAAGGAGACACTGTTGTGCCGGCTGGGTCGGAGGCGAACGCACCCATGGCTCAACCGCCGGTGGCCCAGGACAATTTGCCGGTCCAGGTTGCTGGACAGGGGGAAGAGGCTGTCCGCCGCCGGGCCGGGTTCCCTCCGCCGGCGGATCAGGGTGCCGGGCTCCGGAGAACTGTTAGTCCCTTCCCATGTTTCGTCCTTGTCCAGCGGCCGTCAAATTTCTTCAAACTGGTCTTTGGGCGCGCCGCAGACCGGGCAGGTCCAGTCATCGGGCAGATCCTCGAAGGCTGTGCCAGGAGGAACCCCGTTGGCAGGGTCCCCCGCTTCAGGATCATATTCATAACCGCAGACCAGGCATCTGTATTTTTTCATGGCGATTCCTCTTCAAAATGGTGGAAGATAATGTGGTGCGACAATCCTTTTTATCCTTTCCAGAGACCATGGAGGTTGCAGTATTCCCTGGCGGTTACCGTTGAGGCTTCGATACAGAAGACCGCTTCCGGAGCGTCTCCGGGCGACAGGTTCTGTCTGTAGACCTTGCCGTCGGCCATAAGCTCTATCCATTCGATCCAGTGCTTTTCCTCCATGGGATGGGGAACACTGCCGACCTTGACCTTGTAGCCGTTGTCCACCTTTTCGATGACCGGGACATGCTTTTCCTTGGCAGCGTCCACCGTGTTTTCCGTCATCAGATCCATGGGCTGACCGCAGCAGACCAGCTCTCCGGCGCCGGTATGCACTAATTCGACGATGTTTCCACACAGGGCGCATTTGTAAATTTCATTTTTCTTGGTCATTGCTCATCTCCTTGTTTTTCTTCGATTAATCGTTGGCAATCTCGAGACCTCCTATGGCCGGACAATGACGGCGGAGCAGTGGAGCTGTTCTTCCCGCTGTTTTACCTTTTTACACTGTTGTCAAGATTGTACCATGTGAAAAGGGTACAGCAAATCATAAAAACAGGAACGGGCCGCCCTGGGGGTGTGTATCCCCGGCCCCGCATTCAGGGCCGGGGTCCATGGCGTCCCGCCTTCCTTCGGGCCGGCGGGACGGTCATTGTCGGGTTACGGGGGAAGCGGAATAAAAAAGGATCTGTTACCAGTTTTCCGCCAGCAGCTGAAAATAGGCCCGTTCGTGGGCACAGGCGGGACATTGATCCGGCGCTTCGGTTCCATCATGAAGATATCCGCAATTGGCGCAGTACCAGATTGTGGACCGGTCACGCCGGAAAACCCGGCCGGCGGCAATGTTGTTCATGAAATCAAGATACTGTTTTTCATGCTGTTTTTCGGCCACCGCAATGGCAGTGAAGGCGGAAGCAATGTCGTTGAATCCTTCCTGGGTCGCAATGCGGGCGAAATCCGGATACATTTCCGAGTACTCGTACCGTTCGCCGGCTGCAGCGGCCTGCAGGTTTTCCACCGTATTGCCGATGACGCCGGCCGGGAAACGGGCGACTACTTCAACCTCGCCGCCCTGCAGGAATTTGAACAGCCGCTTGGCATGCTCTTTTTCCTGTTCGGCCGTTCTTTCAAAAATCTGCGCAATCTGGACATATCCTTCCTTTCTGGCCTGTTTGCTGAAAAAGGCGTAGCGGTTTCTCGCCTGCGATTCTCCCGCAAAAGCAGTGAGGATATTCTGTTCGGTTTTGGATCCTGTGAGTTGAATCATTACTGCCTCCTTCTTGTCTTATGTTATGCAATTATTTTTTTGCCTTCTCCGGTTATTGCGTATCTGCAGCGAACCGGGCTGGCGATCAACCCTTTCTTTTTCAAAACGGCAAGCTGCGAGCTGACTTCTTTGGCGGCCAGCCCGCTGGCAGCGGCCAGGTCCTTGCTGCCGCAGGCTTCCTGCTGTTCGGCAAGGGCCTTGAGCAGCCGGCGCTGCGCTTCGGTCAGCGTGTCGGTTGTGCATTTTTTGCATCCCATTTCTGTTCCTCCTGTTGCTTCTCTCTTTTTTTGACATTCCGGACATAAACCGGTGAATTCTATCCTGCAGCCGGATATGCGATACCCCTTGGCGCTTTCAGGACGAAGCGATTCCCCGCTGCACCCGGCAAGCTTGATATTATCGATCCGATGGCAGCGGACGCAGTAAATGTGGTCGTGGTGATGGACATCCCAGTCAAATCGTTTCTGGCGGCCGCTTATTTCAATTTTGCCGATGGTTCCGGCCTCCGAGAGAATTTCAAGGTTCCGGTAGACCGTGGCCAGGCTTATGCGCGGCAGTTTTTTCTTCACCCGTTCGTACAACTCGTCGGCGGAAGGATGCCCGGCGCAGCCCTGCAGTTCCTGAAGAATAATCTCGCGCTGGTGGGTCATTCGAAGTTTGTTATGCATCATAAATTTCCATGGGCTCGGCATATTCGTCAAGGAGCATGAGCCGCAAGATTCGGTGCCGTGTGTTGCCGGGTTCGCGGCGTCCGGCAAGGGGTTTACAGCCGGGCACCGCTGAAAAACAATATCAAGTAAAATTTGTTACTATTAGTAGTTGATAACTATTATTATGTCAAGGGGAAAAACAGGCCCGCTTTGTTGGCTTTATTATCCAGGGAATAAAAAAAGGGACGGTTGGGAAACCGTCCCTCAAGCAGGCGGGGGAAGATTCAGAGTGGTTTACTCAAGCACAAAGTCGTCACGACGGTTATGGGCCCAGGAAGACTCATCCTGCCCCAAAAAGAGGGGGCGCTCTTCGCCGTAACTGATGGTGCGGATGCGATCGGCTTCAATACCGACTTCAACCAGATACGATTTGGCGCTCAGAGCCCGCCGCTCGCCCAGGGCAAGGTTGTATTCGTTCGTGCCGCGCTCGTCACAGTTCCCTTCTATCACCACCCGGGCGGAAGGATTGTTCTTCAGGTAGTCGGCGTTGTGTTCAAGGGTGGAAAACTGATCGCTTCGTATGGTTGCCTGATCAAATTCGAAATAGATGGGGAAGAACTGTTGCGAAGAGCGGCCGTACATTTTTTTATATTCATCGCTGGATTGATCGGCCAGGGAACCGAAGGCGCCGGCTGTCTGGGCACCGGCTATACCCGCGGCATCCAGGGATTCCTCACTGGGGCCTGTTTCATCGGCGTATTTGGGAGCGGTATAGTCAATGTCCCGGCCTTCACCCGAGGGGTGATACGGTCCGACCTTTTCCTTGGCGCATGACGCGAACAGCGCACCGGAGAAAAGAACAAGAAAAATGACGAACAGACGGGTGCGGGTCTTCATGGGCTTCTCCCTCCGAATCGGGCTTGACAAAAGGGGGTGAACATTTTCCTGTATTCTATCTTTTTGGTTCATAACGTCAACAGAAATCGTGGGCCGGTTTGCCGGCAATCAGGGAAGGATGCCGACGGCGGAAAAATCAGAGTAGCCGTGCAGGTTGCACTTGCCGGTAACGTACAGCCGGACGCGTTTGCCGGATTGCACTGCCTCCAGCAGGGTGGCATACATTTTATCCGATCCCCTGAGGCCGTAGTCCTGATAAAACCAGGTGCTGTTCCTGCAGCCGCTGGGATTCTGCTTCACCTCGAGGTGGACCTCGTAGTAGGGCCGGGCCGTCGGTACCAGTTCGGCAATCGCCGCATAATCGGTCCACCCGGCTTCCGCCGCGGCAAAGGAGGGAAGGATAAACAGGACAAGGCCGGTCAACAGGGACAAGGGGAATTTCATTACCGTTCCTCATCAATCAGGGGCGTATGGTTATTGCAGCGGCGCCATCACCAGGCGGATGTCATCGATCCAGACTTTGCCCTTGCCGGTGACGACCAGGTTCATTTTGACGTTGTCGGGGTTTTCTCCTTTCTGGAGAAGGAAGGGCGTTTCCTGCGTCGTCCACTCGTTGGTTCCGGACAGAGGCGCGTGGAGGGCGCGGGAGAAAAATTCTCCTTTCTCCGGAAAACTGCACCACATTTCGAGGTATGCCTGTCCTTCGACGTCTTCTGTACGCAGCCGGGCCCGATAGATCAGCCGGGCGTTTTCGAGATGAATGTCGCCGGTTTCATACAGCTGGACGGTGACGGGCCCGTCGGCCGTAACGAGCAATGAACCGTTGCCGTCGCTTGATAGTTCCCGGTCGATCCGGATTCCGGTCCGGGTAATGAGCCCTTCCATGTCGTCGACGGGGAAAAGCCCTATTTCTTCGGGCTGCACCGGACCCCGGGAACAGGCAGCCGCCAGGGCCGCAAATAGGAAGAGGGAGAGAAGAGCCGCAATCGATTTATTTGCCATGTCCATTTCACCTCGGGTCGATCAGCAGGTTGTTTGCTGCCGTTGTTCAGCGGATCGTGTGGGGAAATCTTTTTCCTCCCTTCGCGCGCCCGGTCATGATCCTATGGTATCATGACCGGGCGGAGAAAAGAAACAGAATCACCGCCCGCCGCGCCATCACTTTCCGGTGATCATTTGAATTGCCCGCGCCAGGGCGGCGTTGAACTCTTCGGGTCGGCTTAACATCAGAAAATGATCGGCATCCCGCAGAACTATCGCCTCATAGGAAAACATATGACGCCGGTTTGCCTCGTAGTTGACGGGCCACAGGTCCCCGTTCACCGAGATGACGGGAATCGGCAGTTGTTCAAATATCCTGGCGGCTTCGCCGGTGATGTACTGCGTCATCATCTCGTTCATCGCACTCAGGGCAACAGCGGGCGGGGCGGCGGCGATATCGGCGAGAATCCACTCGCGCAGCCGGGCATCGGTGCCGGGCCGGATCATCTCGCCGATGAACCGCCGGCTTTCGTTCTGGAAATTCCCCTCCAGCGGTGCGGTCATGGCGTGCAGTTCTTCGCGGGTCAGCGGATGCTCAATATTTTCCAGGGTATCTATGCCGATCAGGCCGATGACGCGGCCGGGCATGAGCCGGGCCGCCTCCGCGATCACCGAGCCGGCCATGGAATGGCCGATCAGGATGACACGGCCGCTGCCCGCTGCTTCCGTAACCGCCCGGACATCCTCGCCGAAGGCCTTCATGGTATACGCTGTCCGCGACATCCCCGAATGGCCGTGGCCGGCGAGATCGAGAACAACCACCCGATGCCGCTGGGCAAAGACCGGTACCTGTTCGCGCCAGTAGCGGGCGTCGCAGCTCCAGCCATGGACAAAGATCAGGGCCGGTTCCCCCTCGCCGAAGACTTCGTAGGATACAGGGGTGCCGTCTCCGGACGGGACAACGCCGGGCAATACGGTTTGCGCCCGGGCCCCGCCGAGGGCGGCAACCAGAAGGGCCAGGCAGCAGATCATGGCGGTGAAATATTTCCCTGCCACGGCGGGGCGGAGCAGGGGGTCCCCGGATATAGCCGTATGCGCGTTCATTGTTCGTTTCCTCCAGGTGCGGAATCAGCCGGGCCGGGCCGGTGCATCCGTGGTCCGTTCTGCTTCTCAGGGAATGGGAATGATTCCATGGCTTGAACCGGTCAGGCATTGACCGCCGCCGGGGGTGACCGCAAAGGTGTTTTCCACCCCGACCATGCCGAAGCCGGGAATGCCGATCTTCGGTTCGACGGCAAGAACCATCCCGGCTTCCAGGTGCAGGTCGAAGCCCCCGGCCAGCACCGGGTATTCGTCAATGGCCAGGCCGATGCCGTGGCCGACGAAATGGACCTTGTTACCCCCCAGGGCCATGAATCCCTCGCTCCAGCCGCTCTGCTCCGCCCAGGCGCGGCAGTGCTCCCAGATCGCGCTGGGCACTTCTCCCGGCCTGAGCCGGTCGGCTATCCACTGCTGGACCTCGATGCAGAAATCATGGGCCGCCTGTGCCCGATCCGGGATGTCCGCCGGATCTCCCGACCAGTAGACCTGGGTTTTGTCGGTCTGGTAGCCGGCCAGGCCGAAGCCGGCGTCGATGGTCAGAATTTCCCCGGCCCGCCAGCGGCGGGCGGCCGAACCCATATGGGGGGTGGCGGGGTGCATGCCGCGCAGCCCCACCGGACCGTTGAAGACGCTGGGATAATTGCCGCTGTCACCGGCGGCGATATGGCCGAGAAAAGCTTCCTCACCGTAATTTTCCATCCGCAGGATGCCCTGGTGGCCCTGCTCCATAAACAGGGAACAGAGCCGATGGGAAATCTCCAGCTCGCTCATCCCGGCGGCAAGCAGGGGCGGGAGCAGTTCGGTCAGGCAGTGGTTGTGGCGTTTTCCCGCCTCCCGTAATATTGCCAGTTCCCGGGTCGATTTGATTGCCCTTGCCCTGGCAGGCACCCGGTCGCCCGGCAGGAATTCCCGGCCGGCCAGATGACGGGTGAAACCGGCGGCCAGGGCCCAGGTCAGACCGTTCATTTCCACGGCGATTTTTTGCGCCAGCGGCGACCCGGCATCCCGCAGAACGGCCTCGATATCCCTGTAGGACTTGAAGGGGCGGATCCGGATCACGGGCGATTCGAGTATCGCCCGCTCCAGCCCCCGCCGGCAGAGCAGCACCGGCTCCCCGGCCAGGGGAAGCCAGAAGAGACCGTTGCCCAGGGTGCCGCTCAGGTAATAGATGTTCAGCCGGGAGAAAACGATCAGGCCCGCCGCTTCGGGGACAATCTCGGTGAGCAGCAGGCGGCAGCGCCGCCAGCGCTCCTCCAGCTCCGGCAGGGGCACCGGTTCTCCGGCAAGGTTGGCCATCGTGATCCTCCTGGTATCGGGGCCGCACTCAAGCCCCGGCCGCGCTTCGCGGGGGGCTTCAGCCGGTTTCCGGGCAGTCCATCCGTCAAGGGCTGCTCCGTGTTCCAAACCCCTGTCGGGCTGTTTCAGTGGCTTTTGCCCCCGGGCGTGAAGGTATCATATTCAAAACGGAAATGAAAAGATATTTTCCGCCGGCAAAGCGGAAGAAGAGGCGCGGGCGGAGCCGCTGAGGAAGGTTTTGGTGAACAGCGCATCAATTCGTGCGAACAGGCGCAAATGGTGCTATACAGTCGATGAGAAACCATTGCTTCAACAACAGGACAGGGAATGGAAAAGAAAAAAAAGCACATAATTGTCACCGTCATCGGCCGCGACGAGGTGGGCATCGTGGCCAGGATCGCCACCAGCCTGGCCGGGCAGAACATCAATATCATCGATATCAACCAGACGATTCTGGGCGGCGAGCTTTTTGCCATGACCCTGCTGGCGGACAGGGTCAACTGCTCCCTTTCCCTGCCGGAGATCACCGCCCGGCTCAAGGAATCGGTTGAGGGCATGGCGCTGCAGGTCACGGTCCAGGACTCGGAAGTCTTCCAGTACATGCACAGGGTGTAGGCCATGAAATTTTCCAGTGAAGAAATCCTCGAAACCGTCGGCATGATCGCCGAAGACAAGCTGGACATCCGGACCGTGACCCTGGGCGTCTCGCTGCTTGACTGCTCCGACCCGGACCCTGCGGCCTGCGCCCGCAAGGTGCGGAGGAAAATCCTGGCCAAGGCCGCCAAACTGAGCGAAAAGACCCGATTTGTCGCCGATGAATACGGCCTGCCCATCATCAACAAGCGGATCAGCCTGACGCCGCTGTCCCTGGTGGTTCCGGTCGCCGACCCGGCCGCTTTCGCCGAGGTGGCCCGTGCGGTCGATGAGGCGGGGGCCGAACTGGGGGTTGATTTCATCGGCGGCTATACCGCGATGATCCAGAAGGGTGAAACGGCCATTGACAGGGCCCTGATCGCCGCGATGCCGGGAGTCCTGGCAACCACCGGCCGGTTCTGCGCCTCGGTCGTCCTGGCCTCCACCAGGGCCGGGATCAACATGGACGGCTGTTACGCCATGAGCCGGGTCATAAAAGAGACCGCGGCCCGGACCGCCGACAGGGACGGCATCGGTTGTGCCAAGCTGGTCCTCTTCGCCAACCCGGTGGAGGACAATCCCTTCATGGCCGGGGCATTTTTCGGAACCGGGGAAAGCGAGAGCGCGATCCTGGTCGGGGTGAGCGGCCCCGGAGCCGTGCGCCGGGCCCTGCAGAAGCTCGGTCCCGAAGCGGATCTCGGCCAGGTGGCCGAGACGATCAAGAAAACCGCGTTTAAAATCACCCGGGCAGGGGAACTGGTGGGCAGGGCGATGGCCGATCAGCTCGGCGTTTCCTTCGGCATTCTCGACCTCTCCCTTGCCCCCACTCCGGCCGAGGGCGACTCCGTGGGCCAGATACTGGAGACCATGGGGCTGGCCATGCCCGGAGCCCCGGGTTCGACCGCCGCGCTGATGATGCTCAACGACGCGGTGAAAAAGGGGGGGTTGTTCGCTTCATCGTCGGTGGGGGGCCTTTCCGGCGCCTTTATCCCGGTGAGCGAGGATGCGTCAATGATCGCGGCGGCGGAAGCAGGGGCGATAACCATTGAAAAACTCGAGGCCATGACCAGCGTCTGTTCGGTGGGCCTGGACATGATAGCGGTCCCCGGGACCACCAGTGAAGAAACGCTGGCGGCGGTCATCGCCGATGAAATGGCCATCGGCTGCGCCAACAACAAGACAACCGCGGTGCGCATCATTCCGGCGCCGGGCAAGGATGTCGGCGATTCCGTCTCTTTCGGCGGCCTGCTGGGCAAGGCCCCGGTCATGGCGGTCAGCGGGATTTCGGCAGATATCTTTGTCAGGCGGGGCGGGCGCATCCCGGCACCTCTCCAGGCGCTGACCAACTGATCCGGAAACGCCCCAAAGTTCGCAGCCTACAGCGTGGTGCGACAATTTGCCGTGTTGCAAAAGGGTATCAACTGGATTAATAAATTTATTGTTCCCTGTTGCATCAGGTAAAAAAAATCGTTTCTGGTCAACGGGTTTGCTGCAATACCGGCATAAAGCCAGCACCATCGAACCGGTTAGGTTATTCTTGATGAAACGGTGTATCCTGAGAACAGTCTCCCTGTCCGAGTCACTCTGCCGATACGCATTTCCACCTCCTCATCCCGCACCGTGTTCCATCCATACCCAGATGCATAGGCCGCTCTAACCACTGTTTGTATTCGACATAGAGTATATGATATATTTACAGTAAGGAAAAAAAACACACATCCCGCAGGCAGACTAAAGAAGACGATTTTCCAATATGTAACATAACTTCACAGCAAAAGGAGGTTGAAAATGATGAAAATTTCAACCAGAGGTATCCTTTTTTTTGCCGGAACGCTTCTCGCCCTTTTTTTGTCCCCGGTGCGGGGAGGCGCCGCCGAGCCGCCCCCCGGGCCGGCCGCCGATGAAGAGGGTTGTCTGATCTGCCACAAATATTCCGGTCTGGCCAGAATAGACCAGAAGACAAGTAAAGTCCGCCTGTTTTACATCCCGGGAGAAAAATACAAGGGCTCCGTTCACGGCAAGGTCCTGTGCCGCAACTGTCACCTCAATCTGGACGTCATTCCGCATATTGACGCCAAAAGGGTTGACTGTTCGACAAAATGCCATCTCAAAGAGCCGTCCACGGAAGTGGATTTTTCCCATGCCAACCTCTTCGATGAGGTCAACAAGAGCATCCACGGCAAAGGTACGGAGGAGGAAGAGAAAAAGTATCCCCAGGACATGCCGGGCTGCACCGATTGCCATATCAATACCGTTTACCAGCCGGTCCAGGGCATGGATCAGATGCCAGGCATATCCAGGGATGCGCTGCGGCGCTGCATCGGGTGTCACACCAAGGAGGAATGGGCCAACCGCTATTATCAGCATTTCACCCACCGGCTGCATCGGTCCCGCACGGCCCTGGAAACGGTCAATCTCTGCCTCAACTGCCACCAGGATGAGCAGATGATGGCCCGCCACGGTCTTCCCGCCACGTCGAATTACCGGGACACCTATCACTGGAAAGGCGTCCTGTACGGTGACGCGAACGCTCCCGACTGCATAAGCTGCCATGCGCCGGTCGGCTATTCCGTTCATTCCCTGGCGACCATGCAGTCCAATGATTCGCCGGTCCACGCGCAAAACCTGCAGCAGACCTGTGCCAATGAGATGGGGACCCAGAAATGTCATCCCTCGGCAACGGAACGATTTGCCAGGGGCAAGATTCATCGAACCGGACTGGGGTTTGACGAGACGGTTGCGGCCGTTATCCGGGGCGATACCACCCTTGAAGCCATAGAGGTGCTGAGGAAAGAAAGAAGGTTCCAGAACCTCATGGATATCGACGAGGAAGAACTCGCCGCCATGGGTGAAAAGGAACGTTTTCAGCACCAGATCTACATCATCGTCAAGCTGGTGTACACCCTCCTGATCACCGTGGTCATCGGCGGCATGCTGGTTCACCAGCTCATGGATCTGTACCGGACGGTCAAAAACCGGCAAAATCATTGAGAGGATGATCGATATGGATACCCACAATACTCCGCATGACGAACATGTCTCAAGAAACCCGGACACCGGTCTGCCCACGGAAATCATCCGCCTGAACTGCCACGAGAGAATTCAGCATCTGCTGGTTTTCATTACCTTCTTTATCCTGGTCATCACGGGCTATATGCTCAAGCTGCCCGAGAAATGGATTCTCGCCATGGGCGACTGGGGAGGAACGGTCTTCGCCTACCGCGGGCTGGCCCACCGCATATGCGGGGCGGCCATGATTCTCACCTCGCTCTATCATGTCGCTTACCTGATGGTCTGCAAGGACGGCAGATCCTTTTTCAGGGACATGATCCCCACCTGGAAGGACGCCACCGACATTGTGCATAATATCGGCTATTATCTCGGCAAGAGACCGGCACCGCCGAAATTCAGACGGTTCGATTACCGGGAAAAAGCGGAGTACCTGGCGCTGGTGGCCGGGACCATCATTATTTCCGTGACCGGCATTTTCCTCTGGTCCGAGGACTACTGGGGCAAATTCGTTCTTGACCTCTCTCTCCTCATCCACGGCATGGAAGCCATCCTGGCGACGCTGGCCATCATCGTCTGGCACTTCTACGCCGTTCACTGGAAACCCGGCCAGTTTCCCATGAGCAGGATCTGGATTGACGGCAAAATGTCCGCCCATCACCTGAAGGAAGAGCATCCCCTGCAGTACGAGGAGATGGTGCAGGCGGGCAGGCTGGCGCCGCTGGAGGAAGAGGGCCACGGCCATGGGCACGGACAGCCGCACCGTCCCTCGTTCGGACAGCGGATACTGCAGTTCTTCTCCTTCAGTTCCATCCTGGTCTTCGCTTTCGTCTCGGTTCTCCTGTTGAAACTGCTCTATTTCCCCCCCTCGACCGCCAGCATGGCTGAGACCGCTGACAGCGGCAAGTTGAGCCAGTTTCTGGCCGCCGAACAGGGCAAGAAAACGGACACCCATTTTCACAACACCGATGAAACCGTCAAGCTGGTCATCGCCGAGCCGCCCATCTGCGTGACCTGCCATGGCACCCTGCCCCACGGCAAATCACCGGATGTCCGATCGTTCCTCAACATGCACAATTACTTCATGGCCTGCGAAACCTGCCACATCCGGCATGAGGACGCGCCCGGAGATGTGCACTATGTGTGGTACGATAATGCGACCGAGGATATCGTCACCGCCATCGATGAAACCAAAAACGGCTCCTATGGAGCGCGGCTGGTCCCGATTGCCAAGGTCAACGGCAGCCTCCGCCGCCTGGACGAACCGACCAACCCGGATTTCATCAAGGCGTATATCGCCCAGAAGGATCAGTTGAGTCCGGAGGAACAGGCCAAGGCCAAGGTCATTCTCCATCGGGACATGTCAAAGAAACCGCTCCAGTGCACGGAATGTCACGGCCGGGAACCGTATATCAATTTCGCCAAGGTCGGCTACAGCCAGACCAGGGCGGAGAGCCTGTATCGGACCGAGGTCGCCGATATGATTGACAGGTACATGAAATTTTACCTGCCGACGATGTTTGACTCCGACCTGATGAAAAAGCAGAAGATGGAAGAGCTGCAGCTGGAGGACAGGTCGACCAATTAATTGACCGCCCGCGGGTCAATCAGCCAAAGTATTGCAATCGGAGGATATGGACTGATCTTTTTCTGCAGCGCCGGCTTGACAAAAGAACGACGTGGAAGGGGCTGAACAATGAAAAGCCGGAAAGCCGTATCGCGGTGCCTTTGCCTGGTGATGGTACCCGCGCTGCTGGTATTCGCCTCCGTCGCCCCGGCGGGCGATGATTTTTCCGAAATTGCCGCTTTCCGTCAGGTCACCGCCTACCGCCAGATCATGGTGATCAATGATGTTATGCGGCTGCCCAGCGATGTTGCCGTTGATCAGCAGGGTCGGATCTATATCCTGGACGGCACCGCCTCCCTGGTGCGGGTCTATGACCGCCAGGGGCGGCCGGCGTTCACCCTGGGCGGCGGCGGAGTCCTCAAGCAGCCGCTGGGCCTTGATGTTTCGGCCGGCGGTGACGTCCTGGTCGCCGACTCGGGCAACCGCCGGCTCGTTCTTTTTCCGGCGGACAGCTCCCCTCCCCGGTTCATCAAAATTCCCGCCCTGCCCGGTGACAAACCGCCGGATCCCACCGATGCCGCTTTCGGGTCGCGGGAGGGAACGTTTCATGTGGTGGACAACGACAACCACCGGCTCGTCACTCTGGATCAAGACGGTACTATTTCCTGGTTCACGGGATCCATGGGACGGAACCGGGAAGAATTTCGCTTTCCCTTCATGCTCGATCTGGACACCGACGGCAACATATATATCGTCGAAGTCATCAATACCAGGGTCCAGGTTCTTGATCAGGACGGGGCCCATGTCCGCTTCATCGGCGACTGGGGGATAGAACCCGGCCAGTTCTTCCGTCCCAAGGGGATTGCGGTCAACGAGCGCAACGAGGTTTTCGTCTCTGACAGCTATCTCGGGGTCGTTCAGATTTTTTCCCGGGAGGGACAGCTGGTGGGGATTGTCGGTGACGAACACGGCAACCTGACGAAATTTACCACGCCGGTGGGTCTGACCACGGCCGGCAACCGGTTGTTCCTCGTTGAAATGTGGAATAACCGGCTTCTTGTTCTGGAAGAAGTATCTCCATAACACTATTATGCTTCGTTTTTCGACAACATCGGCTTTCCTGCTGGCGCAGATGATTGTCTTTATCTGCTGCGCGGCGCAGGCGGCGAACCTGACCCAGAATTCGTCCCGCGAATGCGCTATTTGTCATTTCCGCTGGATCGACCAGTTTGTCAGGGGTCACGGCACGGTGCTGGCGGATTACGAGAAGGAGGACGTGGCCGGCGAGGAGCTGATGTGTCTCAGCTGTCATGACGGGTCGACGGAGGACTCCCGCAGCAGGATATGGCTGCTGGATATGCACAAAACCGGCATGAAGCCTTCCGACAAGGTGAAAATTCCCAAGTTGTTTCCCCTCTCCCCGGAGGGTGAGATGCTGTGCGCCACCTGCCATTCCGCCCATTCCAACCCGACGGATACCAGCATCGAGCGCAGCGTTTTTCTGCGGATTACCAACAATGATTCCATCATGTGCGAAATGTGCCACGTCGCCCAAATGCCGCGGGAGGTAAACCATCCGACCCGTCAGGGCAAGGAACCCCTGCCGGACAGGATCTTTGCCGAGGGAGCCACGGTATCCTTCACCGACCCCAGACATGTGATCTGCGAAAGCTGTCACACCCCGCACGGCGGAGTGGAGAAAAATCTGGTCTCCTCCATGGCCGATTCTGGCCTCTGCACCATCTGCCATGCCAACAAGATCGACGAAAAGGACGGCCCGCCATCTGAACAGGTCAACCATCCCCTCCACGTTGAATTCAAAACCGATCCGGCCCGGGAAATCACTCTGCAGGCCGGCGAGAACAATTCCCTCCAGTGCCTCTCCTGCCACAAGGTGCACCTGCATGCCCCGGAAACCAAGGCGCTGGTGGCGGAAAGAGAGATCCTCTGCGGGTACTGCCACCCGGACAAGGAGAACAATCTTCCGCCGGAGGAATCACTGCCTTCCAATCATCCGGTGGCGGTCGCCTTCAAGGCGGCGCCCGGCAGTGAGTTTGTCCCCCAGGCGGGGGAAAACAATACCGTGCAGTGTTATTCCTGCCACCCAATACATCAGCATGCCCCGGAAACCAAAGGATTGCCCGCCCGCCGCGATGTGCTGTGCGCCGCCTGCCATGCCGACCAGTACCTTGTCGAATTCACCGATCACGATCTGCGGGTTACCGTGCCCGCCGATATCAACGTTCTTGAGCAGAGCGCCGGTCAGTTCGGGGTCTGCGTCTCCTGCCATGTACCCCACAAAGCCACCGGAGCGTACCTGTGGTCACGTCCGGCCGGGGAGGAGAGTCTGACGCCTTCCGGGCTCTGCCTCACCTGTCATCGGGAAAAAGGACTGGCCGAGAAGAAAGGGGTCGGTATTCATTCCCATCCGGTGGGAGTGGACGTATTGAACATTCCTTTCCTGCCCCCCTCCCTGACATCGCTGGGCCTGGGCCTGCCGCCCGTGGCCGGGCCGGTGATGGGAACACCGCCCCTACCCCTCTACGCGCACCCTGACGGCCGGTCCCTGCTGGAATGCCATACCTGTCACAATCCCCATCAATGGGAGCCCGGTCGGAAGATCAGGGGACAGGGGGTCAATGCCGAGGGAGACACCATGAGCAGTTTCCTGCGGCAGCCGGTGGGTGCAACCGAAAGCCTCTGTGCGTCCTGCCATCCCGATCAGTTCCTGGTGGAGGGGACGGATCACGACATGCGGATTACCGCACCGGCGGAAATCAACGCCGCCGGCAAAGGCGTTGCCGAGACCGGGGTCTGCAGTTCCTGCCATATCCCTCACAATGCCCAGGGTCCGATGCTGTGGGCCAAGGCCATGGCCGGGGAGCGGGAATCGCATTCCTACCTTTGTCTTTCCTGCCATCGCCGGAAGGGCCCGGGCGCGGAAAAGACCCTGGGCAGATATTCTCACCGGGTGGGGATACCGGTGCCCGGGGAGCCGGAACTGCCGCTGGCCGAAAGGGACGAAAAAACTCTGGTCATGGAATGCGCGACCTGTCATAATCCTCATAGTTGGAAACCCGACGGGCAGACCCGTGGGGAGGGCAGGAACCTGGAAGGCGACGCCGCCAGCAGTTTTCTCAGGGAAACAAGCCGGGAAGCGGAGTTGTGCCTGAAATGCCACGCGCGCCAGGGCAATGTCGAGGGCACCGATCATGACATGCGGCTGACCGCCCCACAGTCGACCAACCTGCAGGGAAAGACGCCCATGGAGGGGTCGGTTTGCGCCCCCTGCCACACGGTGCACAACGCCGCCAGTCAGGGTGGCTTATGGAATGGACCCCTGGGACCGCCGGGCAAGGATTTCATGGCAAGGGCCTGCTACGGCTGCCACAGCCACGACGGAGCCGGCAAAGACAAACTGGTGGAGGTGGGCGGTCACCCGGCACGGTTCTACTTCGGCTACAACAAGCCCTATACGATAGCCCAGCATTATATGCCGGAGAGTTATGTCGAGTATCCCCTGTTTGATGCCGAAGGCAGAAGAACCCCGGCCGGCGAGATCACCTGTCCGACCTGCCACGATCCGCACATCTGGCATCCCGAAAGAATTGAGAAGGGTCCTGGCATCAATCTCGAGGGGACGCCCGTTGACAGTTTTCTCCGCAAGGGTGTGCGGCAGGGTTTGTGTTATGCCTGCCATGGCATCAAAACTCTCCCCCTGTACCGATATTATCATGTCGAGAAAGAACGTCGAGAAATGATCGGGCCGTATACGCCCACAAAACGTTTTTAACCTGACCGGCCCGCCCGTCCTGCCATGCGCGGAAGGCGGCGTTCGGGGGCATCCGCGATGAACCTGACAAAACCGACCCGAATGGCTGCGATCCTGTTCCTTGTTCTGTTCGGGCTGACATGGCTGGGCGGCCCCCGGCCGGCAGGAGCAACAACGAACCCGGCCGGGGCGGATAAGCCCGCCCCGGCCGCGGATTCGCCCATGACCGATGCCTCCGGCCAGGGACCGCAGCAACAATTCCCCCATACCGGTGGGAAGGAAAGCTGCTCCTTCTGTCATGGCAGCCCGCCGCCGGGGCGGAAGGCTTCCGCACCCCTTCCTGATCCGCTGCTGCAGGCCGTCTGCCACCGCTGTCATCCGCACCTGACGGAGGACCATTTCGCCGGTTTCAATCCCTTTGTCGATGCCGACATACGGGAACGGGCGGAACAGGCCGGCAATTTTTTTGCCGGCGGCAGGGCGCTCTGCACCACCTGCCATGATCCCCATGCCGGGAAAAACGGGAGCTACCTGCTCCGTGGGGACTTTTTTGCCTTATGCAATGATTCCCGCGCCCTCAATCCCCACTGGAATGACCATCTCTGCCTGAGCTGCCACCTGGAGCCGCCCGTCAGGGGCCGTGCCCCGCTCCGGGAAGACGGGGACAGGAACGATCTCTGCAATCGGTGTCATCATTCGGAATACGCCCGCCCCGATATTCATCCGGTGGGCATCATGCCGTCGCAGCATATCAGTATCCCGGAGGACCTGCCGCTGCAGGAGGAAAAACTGACCTGCGAAACCTGTCACGATTCGCTGCTGCAGATGGGCAGCCGCGGCCGGGCGGGACCTGCCTCGGCGAACCCTTATTTCCTGCGCAGGAAGACGGTTTCCCGCAGCGCCTTTTGTTTTCTCTGCCATGTCGAGGAAACGTACAAGCGCTTGAATCCGCACAATCAATTGAATGAACAGGGTGAAATAGTGGAGGCGACCTGTCTTTTCTGCCACGCCGCCATCCCCGATGTCGGTTTTTTCGGACCGGAGAAAGTCAGCTTCATTGTCCAGAACCCCGACGAGTACTGCATCGGCTGTCACCCCGGCTTCACCTTCAATCATCCGGCCGGGGTCAGCCATCTCCTTGAACCTTCAGAAAAAATCCTGGCGGCAATCCGGACCTCGGTGGAGAGGATAGGAGTGGAGCTGCCTCTATTCAACGGCCGCATCGTCTGCGCCACCTGCCACAACCCTCACCAGGAGGGAGTCATTAAAATAGCCCCCGCGGCAACGGGAACCGAGCGGCAAAACAAGCTGCGGCTGCTGCCGGGGCGGAATCAATGCACCGGCTGCCATTGGGATAAATGAAACAAAGGCGCTGCCACCCGAATCCCGGCCCCCGCGCTCCCTTCTTCCGGACAAGTATTTCCGGGCGATGCCCGGGAACCGTTCCCACCCCTGATCCCGATGGGCATCCGGCGGGCAAACAGACCCATTTCCTGTTTGTGAATTCTCCCTCCAGGGGATAGAGTACAGAGAGGAATCCGCCGGCACGACACGGTGCCCGAACCAAGCCGAGGTGGAGAGCAATGAATGGTGTGAAACAACTCCTGTACGACCTCCTTGTTGAAGAATTCAACCGTGAACCCAGCTTTATCCTGGCCAGGACGCTGTACCTGTTCTGCCACGACAACGATGACTTGTTTCTGCCGGGCAATGTGCGGAGACAATTTATCAAGGGTCTCAGGGAACAGGAATGCCGGGCGTTCGGCCTGACATGTCATAAAGGATCAGGCGCTGCCGGCGCCGGGGAGGAAGCTGGGGTAAAGCAGGAAATAATAAGGAAAATCGCTAATCGGGCGGGCCCCTCTGACTCCAGGCTGACCGGGGAGGACCTTGTCCGGAGGCTGTGCGAGGGAACGGGAAAAATCTACACGGAAAAGATGCTTGGGCAAATCAATAGCAGGCGGAAGGGCATCCTGTCGTATAATGATATTCTGGAAATCTTCATCATGGCGCAGGCCCTGACCGGACAACAGTCCGATGCCGGCAGCCTGAAAACGGAAGGGAAGTGAGTTGGCCCACCGGGCGGAAGCGGTATTTTTCTGTCCGCCTACGCATTCCGGGCCTTGCGCCAGCCGTCCGCCTTGAGTTGTTCGACCCGGGCGATGTTCCAGCTGCTGATCTGCCTGAGATATCCGGCCGGATCGGCGGCGAGCAGGGCCATGATCTCCCGGCGTTCAGCCAGAATGTCGTGCTGTTCGCCGGGATACATCTCTTGCCAGGTGGCGTAGCCGCTGTCGAACAGGAAAGCGGGATCAACGGCGTCCGGCGGCAGCTGCAGGCGGGCGGCGGCCAGGAAGCGGGCGAGGTCGAGATCATACTGGATGACCCAGTCGTTGTCGTTCAGGGTCGTTTGCCCGTCCATGGCCACACCCCTCGAACATTGCGGGCAGAACAGGGCGACAAGGACCTCCCTGGTCATGACATTGTCCCGCAGGTGCATTTGGACGGTGTGTTTTCCGCACGTACAGGTTATTCGGACGTCAAGGCACATACTGTTCTCCGGAATTATTAATAATAGTTCTCAATAACACTGTTGGCGGGTCCAGGCAAGAAAAAAATCTGTTCCCGCCGGGCGAAGGGCATGCATTTGCAGCTATCGGATTCCCGCCGGAAAAGGGGGTATTCAATGTGGGCGGTGACGGCCTGGGGAACGGTCTTCGGTGCCGTTCTGCTCTGGTCGGCGATCAATCCCCGGGATTATCCCACCTGGTTTCTGGAAGTGGCACCGGCCCTTGCCGCGGCAGGCATCCTGTTCTTCACCAGGCACGCATTTCCCCTGACTCCCCTGGCGGCCCTGCTTGTCCTCGTTCATTGCATAATCCTGATGGTCGGCGGCCATTACACCTATGCGGAGGTGCCGCTCTTTGACCGGCTGGGAGAACTGTTCGGCTGGCAGCGCAATAATTATGACAAGCTCGGCCATTTTGCCCAGGGTTTTGTTCCGGCGGTCGTGGCCCGTGAAATTCTGATACGCTGCAGGGTGGTGCGCACCGCTGCCTGGCGCGATTTTCTGACGGTCTGCTTCTGCCTCGCTCTGAGTGCTTTCTATGAACTGCTCGAATGGTGGGTGGCCCTTCTCAGCGAGGAGGCGGCGGAGTCGTTCCTCGGCACCCAGGGCTATGTCTGGGACACGCAGTCGGACATGGGGTGGGCCCTTGTCGGAGCGATGGCGGCCCTGGCCGCCCTGGGAAGGGCCCATGACCGTCAGCTCCGGCAGCGCGGCCATATTGCCTGACAGGGGATCATGCCGGTTTCAGGCGGTTTGATCGACAAGCCTGTGCCATTCGGCCCTGCCGGGATGCGGCCAGGGCGGCAGGACCACGATATTGTCGGCAAAGCCGTTCTCCTGAAGGGCCCTGGAAAAAAGGCGCAGGGAATCGCGGACGATTTCGTCCGGCCCCCCCGCGAAGAGATTATAGACGAGTCCGGCCAGGGGCAGCCGGCGGGCGTGAAGAATTTCCAAACTCATCAGGGTATGGTTGATGGAGCCGAGCCGGGCAGAGGTGACCAGGACCAGGGGACGGTGCCGCGCACCAAGATAGTCGAGCTGGGTCAGGTTGTCGTTGAAGGGAACGAGCAGTCCGCCCGCCCCTTCCACCAGGGTCCACCGGTAGGCCTGTTCAAGCCGCCTGGTGGCGGCGGCGATTTTTTCCTCATCAATGGTCCTGCCGGCAAGACGGGCTGCCAGGTGCGGTGAGCCGGCAAAGGAAAAGCAGTAGGGGCAGGTCAGGCCCTGTTCGTCTTCGTCGAGCCAGCCGATCTCCATGAGACGGCGGTGGGTGACAATGTCCTCCGGCCGCCCTGAACAGCCGGTCTGCACCAGCTTCTGAGTGATGACCGGTTCTTCCCGTTCGAGCAGGTAGCGGGCCAAAAGCCCTGTGGCCACTGATTTGCCGATGCCGGTATCGATTCCGCAAAAATAGAGGGTAGGCATTCTGCTCCCGCCGTCAGGGGCCTGTGCGCGTAGTGTTCGCTTGTTCCGCCATGGTCCGGCGGACCACCATATCTCTCCGGACAGTATAGCCGTTTCCTTGCAGTACCGCAATTTTCCAGTGCGCGGGAAAAGGACAATTCATCGGCTCAGGGTTCCCTGGCGGCCACGCAATAGACCGGATGATACGTGAGGACCACCCCGTCGGGACCGCCGTAGCGGCGACGGTACTGCCGGGTAAAATCATCGAGCCGCTTCCGGGTCCACGGGGCAGGGGCGAGGGCGTTGACTCCGGTCCGCCGCAGATGATCCAGCAGAGTCCTGGGGTCGGCAAAGCGAACGGAAAGCAGCTCTTCCTCGCATGCCAGCACCCTGAAGGTGCGGCCGACCATTTTTCGCAGACCGGCAACGGAGGCATAATCAAGACCGATACCGGCAACCTCCCGCAGTTCCTGGAGATTTTTCGGGCCGTACACGGAAAAACACAGGGTTCCCCCGGCGGTCATCCGCTCATGGAGCCGGGCCAGCAGGGCCGGCAGATCGTGCAGCCAGTGCAGGGTGGAAGAGGAAATGATCAGGTCGAGGCCGGCCGGCAGGGCGATGGTTTCGATATCGCCGGGCAGAAAAACAAGATTGGCCGTATTTCCTGCCTTTTCCCGCACCGGGACCTCGAATTCAGGGACAATATCATTGGCGTAGAGGGTTTCAAGACCCACCCTGTAGCGCCGGGCCAGCGCGGCGGTCAGGATGCCGGTGCCGCAGCCGATTTCAAGCAGCCGCCGGGGGCCCGGGGGGGGATGCCTGTCCAGCAGGGCGAGCAGCCTTTCCGCCACCCGTTGCTGGATGACGGCCTGTTGGTCATAGGTGGCGGCCGCCCGGGCAAAACGCAGGCGTATGGTTTTCTTGTCCGGTCGCATGGATTTACCCGTCGCTGAGAAAACCGCCCCAGTGCGGCAGGGCGTAAAAAGGAAAATGGGGCTGCGGCAGGACCGTGCAGTTGTCCCGGCCCCAGGCACGAATTTGTCCCCGGGGGGGGAAAATCCGGTCGCGGCTGCCGACGAATTTGTGGGTGAAGATGTCTGCGGCCGGACCATGCTGCAGGTAGGCGCCGCGGAGCGCTATCAGTTCGCGGCGCACGGCCTCGACGGACCGGCGGGGGCGGTTGCGCAAAAATTTTTCCGCCTCGCCCCGGTTGGTGAACATGCTCTGATAAAAGGCCTCAAGGGTGTCGGCCGAAAAGTCACTGATCATCTCTTCATAGGCCCTGGACGGTATGCCGTACCGGTCGTCAATGGGCCTGGTGGTCCCGTTGACGGCGACGGCGGAAGCAAAGCGGTCGCGCAGCGGCTCGAGCAGAAAAGCCGCCGCCCACACGCCCATGGACCAGGCCAGCAGGTGCAGCCGGGGGTAGCCCGCCGGGATCAGGTTGGCGATCCGGTCCCGGTCCATTTCCCGGTAATCGAAGAGCATCAGCAGGTCGTACCCGGCCGGGGGTATGACCCGAAAGGGCACCGGGTCCATGCCCCAGCCGCTGAAAAACAGGATGCAGGAAGGAGAGCGGTGCTGTTTTGACAACCAGCAGGACTGCATGGATCTATTGAACGGCTGCGGCGACCTGGGCCGGCAGCAGGGACAGGTCGCCGGGGTCCATGGCGGCGGAAAGCGACAACCGCAGACGGGCGGTATGGGCGGGCACGGTGGGCGGGCGCACCGCCGTCACCCACCATCCCTGCTGCCGCAGCCTGTCGGCCGCCCGCAGGGCCCGCTTGCTGTCGCCGACGATGACCGGGATTATGTGCGAAGCGCCGCCCACCGTCAGGCCAAGATTCACGAGGTTCCGGCGCAGGTCGGCGGCCAGCCGCTGCAGGCGGCGCCGTTCCTCTACCAGACCGGGTATCCTTTCCAGGACGAAGAGCAGCCAGTTCAGGCAGACCGGGGGCAGGGCGGTCGAATAGATCAGGGGCCGGGCACGGTTGATCAGATATTGCGCCGTCACCGCCGAACAGACCGCGAATCCCCCCAGTCCGCCCAGGGCCTTGCCGAAGGTGCCGATGAGCAGTTCGATGTCACCGGTCACCCCCTCCTGTTCCGCCAGTCCCAATCCCCGGGGCCCCAGCACCCCGACCGCATGGGCTTCATCCAGGTAGAGGACGCACTGAAATCGGTTTTTCAACGCCGTCAGTCGGCGCAGATCGGCAACATCGCCGTCCATGCTGAATATTGACTCGGTAACGATGAACACCCGATCGTGCCGGTGGCGCGTGCTCCGGAGGATATCGGCAAGCTGGTCATAATCGAGATGGCGGTAGCGCATCATTTTCGCCCGGGCCAGGCGCATGCCGTCGATGAGGCTGGCGTGGCAGAGCTTGTCGGCCAGGATGAGATCTTCCTTGCCGGCAAGGGCAGGGAGGATCCCGCTATTGCAATGATAGCCGGAGTTGAAGACTAAGGCGGCCCCGGTTCCGTACAGTTCTGCCAGCCTGGATTCCAGCCGGTCATAGAGTCCGGAATTGCCGGTCATCAACCGGGAGGCGGAAGCTCCCGGCCCGAAGAGGTCGAGGATGGTGTCGTTGTCCAGCCGGCGGTAAAACTGCGCTGCCAGCTCCCGGTCGGCGGCCAGACCGAGGTAGTCGTTGCCGGACAGGTTGAGGAAGGGGCGGCCGCCCTCGACAATGGCGGCGCCGTCCGCCCGGGAAAGGGGAACGAGCCGGCGCAGCAGTCCCTGCCGGTCGAGGTCGCGCAACTGCGGTTCAAGGTACGGGTCAAGGATATTCATGCGGCAACTGTACCCTGCACGCGGCGATCAGCCGAGAAAGGCGTCGTACATGTTCCGGTTGAACCCCACCAGGAAGCGCTTGTTGATTTTCAGAACCGGGGCCCGCAGGGTGCCGGTCCTGCCCAGGCAGTGGTTGAGCACCTGCTCCCGGCCGTCGCTGGCGGGATGCAGGACGATGTACGTGATGCCCCTGGCAACGGCGATTTCGTCGGCCCGCCGCAGCATGTCCCAGGCCTGGTCCCCGGTGATTTTGACCGTGCGGGCCGCAACCGATTCCCTGATGTTCATTTTCCTCTCGCCCAGCACAGACTGTGCCCGACCACATGAGGTTCAGCCTTTGCGCAGATAAGCCCAATCAATCTGCATATGGTTTCTCCTTGGTTCAGGGGATGCGCGGATGGAGCCGGGCTGAGGTTTTGCCCGGGTGGCAGTGTACTCCATCGAATGTGTCTCTGCTACATTTTCGGTGTTGTTTGAGGGAAGTCGGCCGGAGGAGGAAGTTCACCGCCGGCAGGGGCAATGCCTGGCGCAGTCCTGCCGGAGCTGTCCGTCGTCATTTGTCGATGGGCCGTTGGGCGAGGCCGGGAACTTCTTCGGCGCCCCACACTTTTTTGTCGGTTTTCCTGGCCAGTTCCGCCGGGTCCTGATGGATGATGACGTCCGCCCCGGGCCAGGTCCGCAAAATTTCCTTTTCCACCGCCCTGGCAATGCCGTGGGCCCGGAGCAGGGGCATATTGTCGTCCAGTTCCAGATGCAGCTGGATCATGATGACCTGCCCGGACTGCCGGGTGCGGACATCGTGGACCCCCTGCACCTGGGGCGGTTTATGGGCTATACTGATGATTTTCTGTCGTATTTCCAGGGGCAGTTCGCGGTCCATGAGCATCTGGGTGGCATTGTAGCCTATTTTGACGGCGCTGAAGAAAATGTAGCAGGCAATGATGATGGCAAAAACCGGGTCAAGGCCGGGCCAGCCATGGTAGGCGAGGAAGAGGGCGGCGATGGTGCCGAGGTTGGTCAGGACATCGGTGCCGTAGTGCAGGGCATCGGCGCGGATGGCGGTGGAATTGGTCTTGCGGATCACATGGTGCTGATAGGCAAGGAGGAGGAGGGTCAGGGTGATGGAAAACGCCATGATCACCACCCCGGTTGTCATCTGGGTGACCGGGACGGGGTTGCGCAGCCGTTCCACCGCATGAATAACCAGAAAAAAAGCGGAGCCGGCGATAAAGGAGGCCTGGGCCAGCCCGGCCAGAAACTCTGCCTTGCCGTGGCCGAAGCGGTGGTCTTCATCGGCGGGATTGAGGGACAGACGGACGGCGACAAGATTAATTGTCGAGGCGGCGGCATCCATGAGGGAATCGACCAGGGAGGCCATGACACTGAGTGAGCCGGTCAGCACCCAGGCGAGGAGCTTGGCGAAGATGAGCAGAACGGCCACCGTTACCGAGGCATTGGTTGCCCTTTTCAGCAGCAGTGCGGTGGGAACCCCTGACGATTTCATCAATTTCGCATGCTTTTCCTGTCAAGGCGGAAGGACGGCTGCGGCCGCGGCGGTCAGTCCCCGTGCCGATGCGCCGGAAGGCGGTTTGCGGGGCAGAGCGGCCGCAGCGGGGAAGTCAAAAAAGGCCGCTGAGCTGCGCGGGCAGCCGTGCGGCCTGAAATGGCTTCATGCACGATGAAGTGGGTCAACAACCTGTGATGCTTCAACCGCCGGCCGGCTTTTCCGAGGCCTCGACTTTCTTTTTGGCGTCTACCGCGGAAGTCAGAATGCTGGCGCGGTTCACCTTTATCCGGACTCCTTCCGCTATTTCCATGGTGACGACGGCGTCGGTCAGTCCGGTAATCCGGCCATGGATGCCGCCGCTGGTCACCACTTCATCGCCTTTTTTCAGGCCGCTGAGAAATATCTGGTGCTCCTTGGCCTTTTTCTGCTGGGGGCGGATAAGGAGAAAATAAAAGACCACAAAAATCAGGATAAGGGGAATAAACGAAGCAAAGCCGCTTCCGGCAGGCGGGGTCGCTCCTCCCTGCGCAAAGGCTGTTCCAATCATGAAATATCCTCCGTGTCAGTAGTTTTTTTCAGCCGCTCCATATCCATGGAGTCTTGCCGACGGGCATAAAAATCGGTTCTGAAGGACAAAAATTCGTCACGCTGTATGGCGTCCCGCATTCCAGCCATCAGTGAGCAGTAATAATGCAGGTTGTGAATGCTGTTCAACTGGTAGGCAAGAATTTCCCTGCTCATGAACAAATGCCGAAGATAGGCACGGGAATAATTGCTGCAGGTATAGCATTCGCACTGCTCATCAACGGGTCCGGGATCATCCCGGTAGCAGGAATTTTTTATAACAAGTCTGCCGCGGGAAGTAAAGAGCATTCCATTTCTGGCGTTGCGGGTGGGCATGACGCAGTCGAACATGTCCACTCCGCGATGGACCCCTTCCACCAGGTCTTCCGGGGTGCCGACCCCCATCAGGTAGACGGGCCGGTCCTCGGGCAGGCAGGCGACAGCCGCTTCGGTCATGTCATGCATCTGTTCCTTGGGTTCGCCCACGGAGAGCCCGCCGATGGCATAGCCGTCAAAACCTGTTTCCACCAGGTTTTGCGCGGTCCGCTGCCGGAGATCGGGATACATGCCGCCCTGGACGATGCCGAAGAGCAGCCGGCCGTCCCGGGGCTGGACCTGTTTTGAGCGTCGGGCCCAGCGCTCGGTGAGACCGGTGGCGGCTTCGGTCTCTTCCCTGGTGGCGGGCCACGGGATGCAGGTATCGAGGACCATCATGATGTCCGAGCCGAGATCTCCCTGAACCCGAACGGCGTCTTCAGGACTGAGGAAGTGGCGGCTGCCGTCAAGATGGGAACGGAATTCCGCGCCATCCTCGGTGATTTTTGCCAGCTCCCGCAGGCTGAAGATCTGGAAGCCCCCGGAATCGGTGAGGATCGGCCGGGGCCAGTGCATGAACGAATGGAGGCCGCCGAGCCGTTTGATCAAGCGGGGACCGGGCCGGAGCAGAAGATGGTAGGTGTTGCCGAGAATAATCCGGGCGCCGAGGCCTTCGAGATCCTCGGGTGTTACCGCCTTGACGGTGGCCTGGGTGCCCACCGGCATGAAAACGGGAGTGGGGATGGTGCCATGCGGAGTCGTCAGTTCACCGCAGCGGGCCCGGCATTCACCGGAGCGATGCAGGAGGCGGAAAGATTGTGGGGTGCTCGGCATGTCGTCCTCTATTTTTTTCCCGCCGCGGTCAGGTCCATGAGCACCGCGGCCAGCCGGTCCCGCTGCCGCTCGATTGATTCCGCCAGGTGGAACTGGGCAACGGCCCGGCGCAGGTTCTGGTCGGGGTACGAAACTTTGAAGTAGCGGTTACCGGCAAGATAATCGGTATAGAAGCGCAAACCAAGTTCAAAGGTGATGAGCAGCACCCCGTCCACCACGCATTCTTTGTCCTCCCCGGTCAGCAGCCCCCCGGCCGTGGACAGATACCCCTCCAGCCACGCGGCATAGAGGCCGGGATCCAGACAGGCCTCCCCCGGTTCATCCGGCGCTTCACCGGCCCGATTGCAGCAGGACCGCAGCGCGTCGCCCAGGTCGTGGAGGAGAAGGCCGGGCCTGACGGTGTCAAGATCTATGAGGCTGAGGACGGTCGCGCAGGCCTGGTCAAAGAGAAAATTGTCCATCTTGGGATCGCCGTGAATGATGCCGTGGCTCAACCGGTCCCGGCGCTCCGTCAGCCGGTGCACCCGGCCGCGTCCTTTTTCAACGGCGAGATCGCAAAACCGGTCCGGATCGGGTTTGTGCCGCAGCGGATTCGAACGAACGCTATCATAGCGGTGCAGGTAGCCGCTGGTGTCGTGGAAGCCGGGCAGGGTGTCAACCAGCGACCGCGGGTCAAGGGTACGGAGCTGCGAATGAAAGAGTCCCAGCATTCGTCCCGTCTCCCTTGCCTGACCCGGGGAGTCAATGGTCCGGCAGGTCCGGGCGCCCCTGATCAGCTCCATCAGCCGCCAGGCTGAACCGTCCCGGTCCCGGAAGGCGTAGCCGGATCTGCCCCGGTAGAGAAGGGGTGGGCGGAACCTCGTTTCCCCTCCCGGACCCCCGGGCGGCGTGCGGCGCAAATGTTCGGTGACCACGAGCATGTTGTCGATGACAGCCATGGGGTCGGGAAAAACCGCCGGGTTTATCCGCTGCAGGAGCCGCTGTTCTCCCGAAGCAAGGGTGACGAGAAAGGTGTCGTTGACATTGCCGTGGCCGAACGGGGCAATACGGCCAATATCGTCCGCCGCCAGAAAAAAACGGGCGGCATGCAGTTCAGGCTTCAAGGCCTGCCCTGGGGATCGGCCGGTCCCGATGCGGCGGAGCCGTTGGTCCGGGCAGGGTATTTACGCGCGTTTTTGCCGATCTTGCTTTGGGCCGCGGCCAGGAGGTCGATATCGAGCCTGTCCGCCAGCCGGACGAGGTAGATCAATACATCGGCCAGCTCTTCGCTGACCGCCTCCCTGGAGGCAGGGGAGCGAAGATAGCTTTCCTCCTCGGTCAGCCATTGGAAGTGTTCCATCAGCTCGGCGGCCTCGACGTTCAGCGCCATGGCAAGATTCTTGGGCGAATGGCAGCGCTCCCAATCGCGTTCAGCGGCAAATTGGCGCAGAGCTGCGGTAAGATCGTCAATGGATGTGATCATGAAAAAGAGGACGGCACCGGAGGGTATCCGGTGCCGTCGATCCGTGCTCGTCCGCCGGGGTTACTTGTCAACCTGGAGAACGACATACCGGCTGTATTCTCCGGCCCGAATCCGGAGGAGAACCTTGTCGCCCGCCTGGGACCGTTCAAGGGCTGTCCGGAGTTCGTCCAGGCTGCGCACCCTCTGTTTGTTGACCTCTTCAATGAGCTGTCCGGCCTGGAGACCGGCAAGTTCGGCGGGGCTCCCCGGTTCGACGCCGGCAATGAGGACTCCCTGGTCCCTGCTGTACCCGAACTGGGCCGCCAGTTCCTCGGTCAGGTCCTGGAGGGTCAGCCCCATCCTGTTCAGGGATCCGTCGCCGGAGATCCCGGCCTGCCCTAAATCGGCGGGTTGTTCGGCGATGGTGACGGTGAATTTCTGCTTTTTGGCGTCACGGATAACCTGGAGGTCAACCTTGGTGCCGGGCGGGATCAAGGCAATCCTGTTACGCAGGTCACTGACATTGGTTACCTCGGTGCCGTTGACGGCGATAATCACGTCTCCCTGCTGCAGGCCGGCTTCGGCGGCCGGTGATTTTTCAGCTGTTTCACTGACCAGGGCGCCGCGGGAATGTTCCAGGCCGAAGGATTTGGCCAGGTCTTCATTGATGTCCTGGATGACGACGCCCAGCCAGCCGCGCACAACCTTGCCGTGCGCTCGCAGCTGCTGTTCAATGACCTTGGCCATGTTGATGGGGATGGCGAAACCGATGCCCATATAGCCGCCGCTGCGGGAGAAGATGGCGGTATTCATACCGATGGCCTCACCGTGGATGTTCAGCAGGGGGCCGCCGGAATTGCCGGGATTAATGGCGGCATCGGTCTGGATGAAGTTTTCATAGTCGCTGATGCCGATGCGGTTGCGGCCCTTGGCGCTGACCACCCCGACGGTGACGGTCTGGTTCAGTTCAAAGGGACTGCCGATGGCGATCACCCACTCGCCGACCTCAAGGTTGTCTGAATCGCCCAGGGGCAGGAAGGGGAGATTTTTGGCAGCAATTTTAATCAAGGCGACGTCGGACTGCGGATCGGTCCCCACAACTTCACCGCTGAATTCGCGTTCGTCGGCCAGACGGACCGTGATGGTATCGGCTTCGCCGATGACGTGGTTATTGGTCAGGATATAGCCGTCCGGCGAGATGATGAAGCCGGATCCGGCGCCCCGCTGCTTGAACTCCCGGGGTTCCTGGGGGGGATGGCGGAACTGGGGTCCGAAAAACCGCTCAAAAAAAGGGTCATTGAAAAAATCGAACGGACTTTGCTGAAACCCTCTGGTCACGGATTTTTCCACCCGGACATGGACTACCGCCGGCCCCGCCTGTTTGACGACGGAGGCAAAGGCCTTGGCCGAACGGTCAAGCAGGGCGATGTTTTCATCCTCGGCGGCCAGGAGTGAAGGGCCGGTGGCAAGCAGGATGGCCAAAAAGCAGAGAAATGCCCCAAGAAGGTGCGGGGAGCGGACAAATTTTCTCGGTCTATGCATGGATATTCTCCGAATGGGTTGATGTGATCGGCCGTTTGCGGCAAAAAAATGTGGGAATCGCCGGACTCGGAACATACAGAACATATAATTATACCTGGGGCCGTTTCCGTCAAGAAGGATTGTCGGGAACTATCCGGATCAGGGTGCGGGGCCAGTCGGGGAGGCGCCTTGATCGAAGAGGTCGCGCAGGGCCTGGCTCAGCCGGTCCAGGTCGTACGGCTTGGTTACTATGCCGCTGAAACCGTAATCCCGGTAATCGTTCATGACGGGATCGCCGGTATAGCCGCTGGAAACGATGGCCCGAATCCCGGGATCAAGGGCAGTCAGCTGGCGAATGGCTTCCAGGCCGCCCATTCCCCCGGGAATGGTCAGATCGAGCAGCACCCCGTCAAACGGTTCCTGCTCCAGCAGCGCCTCCTTATACAAACGGACGGCCTCGGTCCCGTCACGGGCGGTTGCGGTTGTGTAGCCCATGAAGTTGAGCATGTTGACGGCGACGGCCAGAATACTTTCATTATCATCCATGATGAGAATTTTTTTTCCCGTGGGCCGGATTTTTTCCCTGGCCATGATTTTCTCCCTGGGCGTCTTTGCCGATGCCGGCAGAAAAATGTGAAACGTGGCGCCCGAGCCGTATTCGGACTCGACGGTGATCAGGCCGTCGTGATGGCTGATGATCGAGTAGCAGGCGGCCAGGCCGAGGCCGCTCCCCTCCTGTCTGGTGGAAAAATAGGGGTCAAAGATCCTGGCCAGATATTTCTGCGGAATGCCCACCCCTTCGTCGGCCAGGGAAATATGAACATATCCGCCCTGAGGCAGGGGCAGGCCCTGGGCGGCATCAATGAGGACGTTTTCCGCCCGGATGGTGATGGTGCCGCCTGCGGGCATGGCCTGGTCACTGTTCTTGACCACGTTCTGGATCACCTGGCGGATCTGGCCGACGTCGATATCCACCGGCCAGATATCTTCCGGTATCTGGATCTGCAGTTTGACGTCGGAGCCGCTCAACATGAAGGAGGTGGATTCCCTGATCACTTCGGCGATGGAGGCGGCACCTCGCACCGGCGCCCCTCCCCGGGAAAAGGTCAGCAGCCGCTGGGTCAGTTCCCGGGCGCGGATGGACGCGTTTTCGGCATCGTTCAGCCTGGCGAGCGTCCTGGCCGGTTCGGTCCGGGCGAACACTTTTGCCATGGAGATGTTGCCGATGATGGCCGTCAGGAGGTTATTGAAGTCGTGCGCTATGCCGCCGGCCAGGACGCCCACCGACTCAAGCTTCTGGTTTTTCTGCAGTTCCTCCAGCATGCGGAGTTTCGCGGTGACATTCTTGAAAAAAACGGCCATCTTTCCGGGTTCCGTCTGAAAGGCGTGGACCTCGAACACTCCCGAAATCCGGTCATCCTCATAGTGCACCTGTTCGGCCTTCCATGGCCTGCCGGTCAGGCAGATGTCGCGATACCTGCCGGGAAGCTCCGTCCCGGCCAGGGCCGGAAAGGCCTCCTCGATGGTCCTGCCGATCAATCGGCTGCAGTCCAGGCTGAGTATTCTTTCGGCGGCCGGGTTGGCGCTGGAAAAAACGAGGCGGCCGCCCGGTTCGAGGCGATAGAGAAGAATGCCTTCCGGGCAGGATTCCATGACGCTTCTGCATCTGTGCTCGCTGGCCTTGAGGGCGCGTTCGGCCCTGACCCTGTCGGTCACGTCGTGGATAATGGAACACAGGGCGTAAACTTCGTCGTTTTCGTCCCGCATGTAATTCCAGTCGATCTCAACCTGGATTTCCCGGCCGTCCGCAGTCTTGTTGGTGGTAAAATAGGGAACGGGATCGGGCTGCCGGTCAATGATGAATCTGTAATAGTGCTGCAATTCCAGCCTGCCGGCCTCGTCCTCGATGAAGTCCCAGACAAACCGGCCGAGGATGTTTTGTTCGGACAGGCCGTGAATGGCCTGGTGTGCCGGATTGCTGAGGACAATGCGCCCTTCCGGGTCACTAATCTGTATGCCGAGGGAAGCGGTGTCCACCAGGGTGCGATATTTTTTTTCACTTTCCCGCAGCGCTTTCTCCGCTTTTTGCAGGGAAGTGACATCGGTGCAGACGCCGCCGATCGCGTATACTTCCCCCTGATCGTCAATCAGGGGGAACTTGGTAATCAGAAAGGTTTGTTCACCGTCGGCGAAACGAATGGTTTCCTGGAATTCGATGAGTTGTTTGCAGCGCCGGACTTCGAGATCCTGAGACCGGAACAGTTCGGCAATCCTCCCGGGAAAGACGGCAAAGTCGTCCCGACCCAGTATCTGCCCGCTGCTCAACCGGGCCAGGCGCTCAAATTGAGGGTTGACGAGAATATAGCGGAAATGGGCGTCCTTGAGGAAGACCGGCTGGTTGGTATTGTCCAGCAAAGCTTCAAGGTACTGCCGTATCAGACGGGCCGGTCCGTTTTGATCCGTGCAGTCGGCCAACTCCCGTTCAAGGGATTTGACCCGCTGTTTCAATTCTTCATAGGTCGGCTGGGGCGACATGGATCGGCAACCTTCTCGTCATATGATCGGATCCGTCCGAGGGGGGAAGAAACTGTCTACAGAGTATATAGCATAAATTGTCCAGCTTGAAAAATGATGCGGGAAAAAAGTCTGGCGATCTGTTCAGCCATCACTCGTTGGCGGACGCCCGCCGGGCGCCATAAAGGTCGAGAAGTTTCCTGGACGCCAGGGGCAGCAGGCCGAGGAGGGCGAACGAGAACAGCAGTCTCGGCGACAGGATGCCCGACAGGCTTTCCAGGGTGGACAGCTGCTTGCCGGCATTGACATAAACGATGGTGGCGGGCAGCATGCCGATCTGTGAGACCCAGTAAAAAGTGCTGATCCTGATCCGGGTGAGGCCCATGACCAGGTTGATGACAAAGAAGGGAAAAATCGGAACCAGCCGCAGGGAGAAGAGGTAAAATCCGCCTTCCCGGGCCATTCCCTGGTTGAATTTATTCAGTTTGTCGCCGAATTTGTTCTGGACCCAGTCCCGCAGGAGGTAGCGGGCCGCGATGCAGGCCAGGGAGGCGCCGATGGTCGAGGCAAACGAGACGACGATGGTGCCGACCACCAGGCCGAACAGAGCGCCGCCGGCCAGACTCATCACAGCCGCCCCCGGCAGGGAAAGCGCGGCGACCAGGATGTAGAGCAGCATGTAGGCGGCAATCACCCCGAGCCGGTGGTCGGCGTAGAGTGCGACAAATTGAGCCTGGCGCTGCTTGAGGGAGGCCAGGGTCAGGTACTGGTGCAGATCGAAAACCGCGAACAGGATCAGGAGGGTGATGATCACTGCAGCGATGAGCAGCTTTTTGATGGATTGAGGTTTCATGGACGGTCCCGGGCGCCGCTGCCGAAGGCAAAGGCGTACGCGGCCGCGCCGATGAGGGCGGTCCTGGGCTCAAGGATGACGTGCACCGGCACCCCGGCCAGCAATTGCCGGTGGCGGCCGCGGCAGAAGTTCCCCATGAAGGCCTTGGTGGTCAGAAACGGCAGGATGCGCGGCGGGAGCCCGCCGCCGATGTAGAGCCCTCCCGTGGCCAGGATTTTCAGGACAAGATTTGCCGATTCCGTGGCCAGAATGGCGGCAAACAGGGCAAGCGCATCGGCAGCCAGCCGGTCACCGCCCTCTTTTCCGGCCGCCAGGGCCGCTTCGACAATGGCTCGGGTCCGATCGCCGTCTTCTGCGGCACTCCTTGCCGGTGTGTGGCCGGGCCGCTCCGCCTGGAGAAAATCGTAGAGGCTGGGTATGCCGATGCCGGAACAGACCTGTTCGGCGCTGACATGGTCCAGCCGGCGGGCCATGAAGGCCAGCAGCCGGGCTTGCTGCTCGTTCGCCGGGGCAAAGGCGCAGTGCCCCCCTTCGGAGGGAAAGGGGAGGAAACGGCCCCGGTAGCGGACCAGAAACGCCTGTCCTAATCCGGTGCCCGGAGCGATGACGGCGACGGCTCCCTCGGGGTCGGGCCGGCCGCCGTTGAGGGTGTGCAACTGATCCGCCGGGAGCGAGACCGAGCCCATGGCGGTGGCGACGAGGTCGTTGATCAGGGTCACCGAGCGCATCCTGAACCGTTGGCGCAGCGCTCGGGCGTCAACGGTCCACGGGAGGTTGGTCATGCGCACCCGGTTGTTGATGACCGGACCGGCAACACCGAAGCAGGCCGACCGGGGGCGGGCGGTTTGCTTCTCGAGGAAGGAGGCGATTATTTCCTCAAGCCCGACGCCGGTGTCGTTGTTGACGGTCATTTCAGCCAGCGGGAGCAGGGGGGCTTTGTCCGGCCGGAAGAGGGCCAGCGAGGTTTTTGTCCCGCCGATATCGCCGGCCAGCAGGCAGCCGGGGGAATTCTCTGTGGTCATTGATCAGGCCCTTTGTGCTGTCCCTCGGCCGGAGCGGGGGTCGGACGTGGAAGTGTCTGCGCGGCGGGAAGTCCGGGACCGGGAACTGCCTTTGTCATTGCAATTTTGGGTGAAGCTGGCTGCCGGCATAGCTGTTCCAAGGATGTCGCAGGCCGGGTGGACGGCTTGAAATGGTCGCGGATGCCTTCCCGGCTTTGGCCGCATTTCAGGGCCTGATGGCTGAAAGTATAGCTTTGATGCGGTAAACTCTCAAGCAGAAAGGTTACGCCCGGAGAAGGGTCCCATCAAGGGGACTCCGGAATTCCTCCAGAAGGGGAACTTTGTTTTGAAAAACCGGGGGATCGATTGTATGTTCACCGAACGGCGGCAATAATATTTTTTCAAGGCAGATGATGGAGCATCTTGTTCCTCTGGCCCGTTTCGGGCACATCGGCAACGGGATTGTCTGGATACTCGCGTTTTTGGCCGTTCCCATCGGCCTGTCGGGAACCGTCAACCTGTTCCGGCCGGTTCAGGGCCTGCAGCGGCCCACCGGTTATCTCCTGGTTCTGCTGGCGGTGGTTTTCCTGGCCGGTTTTGCCTGGATCGGCTGGTTCCACTACCAGATTTTTGTCCGCCTGCCCCTTGCCTTGCCCGCCAACCTGGCCGAATATCTCAACAGTCATCTCCAGATGATGAATCAGGGCGCGGATTTCGCCCTGCCTTTGTATGATGCCCCCTCCCCGCCCCGCTATGTGCTTCCCCTCTGGCTGGAAAACGGAAAATATTATTTCTGGTTCATGTGCTATGCACTGCTGGCCCTGGCGGCCCATTTCCGCCTGGACCATCCGAGGCTGCGGGCGGCGCTGCACATCCTGCTGGCGGTGCAGGTGGGGATTCTGTTCGGGGCCGCCAACCCTTTCAGCGACCCGCTGCCCCAGTTTTTCGGCGCCGTGGAGCCCTGGTTTACCGGCAGCCTGTCCCCGGCCCAGCGGTTGGGACTGTTCATGCAGCTCTACCCGAAGATGATCTTCTATTACAATGCCGAGTACATGTGGTTTCATCCGCCCCTGCTGTTTCTCTCCTATGCCTGCATCACCGTGACGTTCGTGACCTCGGTCTTTATGCTGGTCGGGCGGGAGCAGGCGGTGGAAAAGATGGGCTATGACCATGCCCGGCTCGGCTTTTTCCTGCTGACCGTGGGGATGCTGCTCGGCTACCCGTGGGCGCTCAAAGCCTGGGGACCAAACTGGTGGTGGGATCCGAAGATCTGCAGTTCGATCATGATGTGGGCCATTTACAGCACCTATCTCCATACCCGGCTGTACGCCCATAAACCGTTCATGTGGTATTTTTCCTCCCTCCTCGGGATTCTCTGTTTTCTGGCCATGATCTTTACCTTTGTCTCCTCCTTCTTTTTTCCGGGGGAGCATACCTTTGTGTAAGAGGGAAGCCGTATGCGGCAGGACATGAACACCGGGAAGAAGGCCGATGGGCGGGCAGGGCCGCTCGATTACTGGCTCATTCTGGCGACGGCCGGTGTCCTGTTCGCCATTTCGGTGCTCTGCGTCTGCGGCATGTTCTACTATAAGCTGGCCCTGGTGGGGCAGCTGCCACCGGCGGAAAAGGCCGCCTACCTGAACACGATGAACGGTGTGATCGCGCCGTTCATCATCGGGCTCATCCTCCTGCTGGGGATCTGTGTCCCCAAACGGCTGCTGCCTGCCTCCTGGCTCTACCGGTTTGCGGCCGCTCTGACCGTTTCGGCCGCCGTGCTGTCCTGGCGGCTGGACATCGCCGCCGCCCTGACGGCGGTCCTGGCCGCATCATTGATCCTGCAGCTGGTGGTCCTCGTCATGGCCGTTGGAGGCAGCCGACGGCTGCATTTTGAAAAGAGCGGCTATTGGGTGCGGGTGGGCTCATCCCTCATCCACCTCGGCCTGATCCTCTTTGTGCTTGACCTGCTGCTGTACAAACATCTCGCCCTGCACCTTTTCCTGTTCTGGGTGACCACGGGGGCCAGCGTGCTGGGAATGGTGTTCTGTTTTTACGCACCGGCCGTGGCCGGGATTTTCCGGCGCGGGAAAACATCCATCCCTGAATCGGGACCGAGGTAGCTCCCGGGCGGCCGCAGGGAGGTTTTTTCCGCCCGGCGAACAGGAGCGGCGGGTCCGGAAACGTCCTGAGCCGCCTGGTCACGGACGGCTCGGGACGCAAGCGTGCCTGGTGGTCAGGTTTTGGCAAGCTCGGAGGTACAGTGGGGGCAACGGGTGGCCTGCACGGGGATGGCCGTGAAGCAGAACGGACAATCCTTGGTGGTCGGCGCGGGAGGGGGTGCTTCCTGTTCCCGCTGCAGCCGGTTGATCCCCCTGATCAGCAGAAAGACGGCAAAAGCAACAATGAGAAAGCTGATCACCGCGTTGAGGAAGACCCCGTAGCTGATGACAACCGCACCGGCTTCCTGGGCGACGGCAAGGGTGGCATACGGACCGGGGACCGTCCCTTCCTTGAGGGTCAGGAAAAAATTGGCAAAATCGACTCCGCCGAGGAGCATGCCGATGGGCGGCATCAGGACATCCGCTACCAGACTCTGGACAATGGTTCCGAAAGCGCCGCCGATAATGATGCCGACCGCCATGTCGACGACATTGCCCCGCAAGGCGAATTCCTTGAATTCCTTGAACATGTCTTTCTCCTCCATTGCCGGTGATTGATCTTGGACAAAGCGCACCGGCCGCGGCAGGGGCCGATGGCGGTCCCGGTTGTCAGGACGATGCCGCAGTGAAGTTCACCTCGGGCAGTTCACGCTGGGTCGCCAGCTCCAGGGAAAAAAACTTCTGCCTGTCAAACCCGAATTTCCTGGCGATGAGGCTGCTGGGAAAGGATTCGACCAGAGTATTGAATTTGCGGACCGCGATGTTGTAGCGGTTGCGGGCCTGCTGGATTTCCTCCTCGATTTCATCCAGACTGTTGTGCAACGCGAGGAAATTGCTGCTTGCCTTCAGGTCGGGATAGGCTTCCGCCAGGGCGATGATTCCGCTCAGGGACCTGCTGATCCTGCTTTCTTCCTCGGCCCGCGAGGAAATGCCGGATGGAGTCGACCGTGCTTCAGCGGTTCTGGCCAGGACGTCGCTTTCATGCCTGCTGTAGCCCCTGGTGGCGGCGATCAGATTGGGTATCAGGTTGAACCGGCGCTTCAGGGCCACGTCGATGCCGCTCCAGCTTTCCTCGATCATGTTTTTGTACTTGATGAACTTGTTGTAGGTGGAAATGATCCAGGCGATCGGCGTCACTATCAGGAAAAGCAGAATGATGATGAACGGCTCCATGCTCAGTGGTGTGGGAGGTTACAGGTTCCGGGCCGCAAAGGTGTCGCAGCTGTCGAATTCGCCCCGGACAAAGCCCTCTTTGAACCAGCGGGCCCGCTGCTCCGAGGTCCCGTGGGTAAATGAGTCGGGCCTCACATAGCCCTGGTTTTGCTGCTGGAGCCGGTCGTCGCCGATCTGGGCTGCGGCGTTGAGGGCTTCGTCAATATCCCCGGGTTCGACCACCCCCCGGGCCCGGTCGGCGTGATGCGCCCAGACCCCAGCCAGGCAGTCCGCCTGCAGTTCGAGCCGCACCAGCAGCCGGTTGTACTCCGTTTCGGAAAGCTGTTGCCTGGCTCCATGGACCGTGTCAAGGATGCCGACCAGGTTCTGGATATGATGCCCCACTTCATGGGCGATAACATAAGCCTGGGCAAAATCACCCGGGGCACCCAGCTTGTTTTTCAGGTCCTGGTAAAAATTGAGGTCGATATACACCTTCCGGTCGCCGGGACAGTAAAAGGGGCCCATGGCCGCCTGGGCGAAACCGCAGGCCGAAGAAACGGCGCCGGAAAACAGCACCAGCTTGGGCTCGACATACGTCCGCCCCATCAGCTGAAACTGACTTTGCCAGGTGTCCTCGGTATCCGCCAGGACAACGGCGACAAATTCCGCCAGCTGGTTTTCTTCGGGCGTGGGAGCATAGTCGACCGAGGCTGTCTGGTCACCCCCGAGCTGGTTGTCGATTTGGAGGATGAAGGAAGGATCGACGCCGAAGTACATGGCGACAAGGGCAAGCAGAAGGATGAAGATGCCCCCGCCCGTGAGACCGGGTGTCATCCTGCGGCCGCGCCGGTCTTCGATGTTTTCGCTTTTTCGACCGTCTTCCCAGCGCATGGCTGCCGGCTCCTGGATTTTCAGCGATATGGAACGGAACAGAGGGGGAGAACTGCGCCCTTTCTTTTTGTTGTATACGAGAACAGGTCAGGAGCACAAGAAAATAATTACCATTGGTAATTCATTCCCGGACAGATCGAGCCGTTGTGTTCACAATACCTGTTCCTTGCCGGCCGGGGATGCTGAGTTCGCTTTACAGGCCGGGAAGCGGAGGGTAGAGTGGCGCAGGAGAGAAAGATGACCATGGCATGGGAACCAGGACAAATACCGGAACTGCTGGCGCCGGCCGGCAGCTTTGAAAAACTGGCGGCGGCCGTTCATTACGGGGCGGATGCCGTGTATCTGGCGGGCAGGCGCTTCAGCCTCCGGGCCCGGGCCGGCAATTTTGACGGCGAAGAACTCAGACAGGCTGTCCGGTACGCCCATGAGCGGGGCGTCAAGGTGTATGTCACGGTCAACATTTTTGCCCACAATGTCGACTTTGAGGGACTTGGAGAATACCTGCGCTTTCTTCGAGCGTTGGGGGTCGATGCCCTGATCATTGCGGATCCCGGCATCCTGGCCGTCGCGTTGCGGACGGTTCCCGAGCTGCCCGTGCACCTCTCAACCCAGGCAAATGTCACCAATGCAGCCAGCGCCCGATTCTGGAGCGGCCAGGGCGTGAGGAGGCTCAACCTTGCCCGGGAACTCGGCATCGAGGAAATCAGGCAGATCAGGGCGGCAACGGCCGTGGAGCTGGAAGTATTTGTGCACGGGGCCTTGTGCATCTCCTATTCGGGCCGCTGCATGCTGAGCAGTTACCTGACCGGCCGGGATGCGAACCGGGGGGACTGCGCGCAACCCTGCCGCTATTCCTACAGGCTGGTCGAAGAGAAGCGGCCGGGCCTGTTTTTCCCCGTCGAGGAGGACGAACGGGGCACCTACATTTTCAATTCCCGCGACCTGTGCCTGTTGAACCGGTTGCCCCAGCTCATCGATGCCGGGGTAGATTCTCTCAAGATCGAAGGGCGGATGAAGGCCGTGGGGTACGTGGGCGGGGTGGTGCGGGTCTACCGGGCGGCGCTGGACTGGCTGCGGGACCAGGTTGCGGATGGTTCAGATATCGTCCGGCTGGTGATGCCCGAGCACTTTAGCCGGGAGATCCGCAAGCTCGGGACCCGCGGCTGGACGGAGAATTTTTTTGACGGGCCGCCGGATGCATCGGACATGCTCCACGACCGCATGCGGGTGGCGCAGTCATGGGTGCCGGTCGGCATTGTCCGCCGGGCGGATCCCCTGGTCATAGAAACCCGTTGTGTGCTCTCGCCGGGTGACAGGATCGAATACCTCGGCCGCCATCTTGCCGCCGTCGACTGCACGGTTGTCGCCATCGCCGCGGAAGACGGGCGATCTCTGGAGAGGGCGACCCCGGGGGAACGGGTCGTCATTCGGACGGAACCGTTGATTCCCAACCCGGAACCCGATTCCCTTCTCAGGAAAAACAACGGGGAAGAAGGTTGAGTACCCCGCGGCCTTTCAGGGCCGCGGGGTGGCCTGACTCCGCCCTCGGATTCCTACCTGGTCATTTCCCCGGCTTTTTCCTGCATCTCAGTTGCTGCTTCCCCGGTCATTTCGGCTGCCTTGTCCACTCCTTCACCCGCTGCTTCCTTGGTCGCCGAAGCTGCTTCCTCGGTCATCTCGGCGGCTTTTTCCTTCATTGCCGAGGCTGCTTCCTCGGTGGCGGTTGCAGCTTTCTCGGTCATGTCGGCCGCTTTATCCAGGGCCTCCCCCGCTGCTTTTTCGGTGGCGGATTTCGCTTCCGCGCTCATTTCGGCGGCCTTGTCCATGGCCTTGCCGGCAGCTTCCTTGGTGGCCGTTGCGGCCTGTTCACTTTTTTCCATGGCCTTGTCCATGGCCTCAGTCACCGCTTCCTTGGTGGCGGGCGCGGCCTGCTTGACTTCTTCGGCGGCCTTTTTGGCCTCGTCGCTGCTGCATCCGTACATGCTTATCAGCAGCAAACCTGCAGCGACCAGAATATATTTTTTCATCTTCAATTCCTCCCAAAAACATGTTTATTAGAGTCCAACCAGGAGCGTTGGGTGCCTTCCCGCAGAAAATTACCTAGTTAAATAATCTACATCTAACCATACAACTTTGCAACGATAATCAGGGAGACCTGCGGAGATCAATTCCGCAGCCGCGATCACAGCTCATGAACAAAGACCGGCCTTTCAGCCCTGAGCTCAAGCGCGTCATCAACGATGCGGCGGTGGTGGGTAAAGAGGATGACCTGGTTTTTCTCTCCCAGGTCGGCCAGGGTTTCGAGTGTCGCCCGGGCCCGGGCGTCGTCGAAGTTGACGAGGATGTCATCGACGATAAACGGCAGGGGTTCGCTGCTGGCCAGCCGCCACTCCAGGGTGGCGAGACGAAGGGCGAGATAGAGTTGATCCCGGGTACCGGCGCTCATGGCCGCGACCCCGAGGCGGGATTTGTCGGCGCGAACCCCGACCAGCACGGGATTGCCGGTATCATCGATATCGGTTCGCAGACCGGCAAAGGAGTGCAGGGTCAGCTGGGCAAAATAGCCGGAGGCGATCCGCAGCACCGGGTCCTGGTGCTCTTCGCGATACCGTTCTATCTCGTTTTGCAGGACCATGGTCGCCAGCCTGAGCCGCGTGTATTGATCGGCCAGGCGGCGGATCCGAGCCGCAATCCGTTCCATTTTTTCCGCGGCTTCCGCGGCCCTGGCATTGCCATCGGTGCGTCGCAGTTCCCCGCGCTCCTCGCCGATCAGCTTGTAGATTTCGGTGATCCGGGGTTCGAGCTCTTCTCTGGTCAGGCGGTGCAGAGTCGCGATCCTGCCCGGCAGCTCATCCACGTTTGCTTCCCGGGCCTGGCGTTTGAGTTCTTCGAGGGAAAGGCCGTCGCTCACTTGCGCCAGGGATGATTCAGCAGCGGAAATTTTTTCCTGCAGGCGCTGAAATTCCCCTGACCTCCTGATGGCTTCGGGGAGATCCTCGATCCTGTCGCACCCGGCTGCGGCGGGCAGTCCGGCCAAACGTTCCTGCAGGCTTCCGAGGATCTTCTCCCCCTTCTCGATTTCAAGGGTCAGGACCTCGACTTCCTCGCTGTTTTTTTGCCGGAGCCTGTTGTGCTGGCGGTTCGTGTTGAGGAGGGTGGACAACTGCAGAACGGCCTGGTCGGGAGGGAGCCCGGTGAGTTCCGGGAGGGCGGTTTTCCCAAGGAGGACGGCTACATCTTCACTGAACCCGGCCAGATCGCGATCTATGCCGTTTATCCGGCTTTGCAGCTCATCGGCCTGTTTGATCCTGCTTAAACAGTCATCGATAATTTCCAGAAGATCAACGGCTTCACTGGGCAGGACCTGTCTCTGCAGGCCCAGGCCGGCCAGCGACGCCTCCCACTTTTTTTCCCAGTCAGCCAGGGCCGTTGTTGTTTCGGCTTCCATTGTTCCGGCCCTTTCCAGGGCATGCCGGGCCTGATTTTGCCTGTCCAGCAGCCTGTCCGCTTGAACCCTGCACCGGTCAATTTCCTCGAGAACCGATTCGGCAAACACCAGGAGCGGTACGAGCTCTCCGCCGGGAAACTGCGTTTTTTCGCCCACGGCCTCCAGTTCCCGCATCAGGATACGACGATACTGCTGTCGTTTTGCCTTCTTTTCGGCAACTTCGCTCTCCCGGGCGAGGATGTCCGTCACCCGGAAGCGCAGGGTGTCTATATCGGCCAGCCAGGCAAGCATTTCCCGGGGGGACAGGGGATCGATATGGACGGATTTCCATTCCTTCCGCCAGGCCTCGTTAAGGCGCTCTTCCTGCGTTGCCAGTTCCCTTTCCTGGCGGGCCATGTGGCGGATTGTTTCCTCCAGGCCTTCTATCCTTGCCTGCAGGGCGGCTGCCCTGGTTATCCGCCCGGCTTCCCGCCGCAGCCGGTCGGCAATATGGTCGGCCCGGGCGACATGCTGCTCGAAGGCCTCATGCACCGGGCGCTCCGGGTCGTAGGCCATGGCCTCCGGCCCAACATCTTCACAGTCAATCCACCGGCGGCGCAGAAGCAGCCACCCCTGCAGGCGTTTGCGCCTGGCAGCCTCCAGGTCCTGCTCGCTGGGCAGTTCGCCCATCCCGGCCGCTTCTTTGCTTTCAACCACGGCTGCGTGCAAATCCGCCTCCGTTTTTTTCCGGTCCCGTTTGAGCTGGCGTTTCTCCGTTTCAAGGGCGCCGTACTCAGCTTCATAGCGCCGCACCGTTTCCGGCAGGGGGAGGGTCAATTCCGGCAACTGCTCCGGTTCCCCGGTCCACAGGCCCAGCCTTTTCAGCTTCGTCCGCCATTCTTTTTTCCCGGCGGCAATGTCCCGGGAGAGTTCTTCTATCTGGCCGTCAATATCGCCGGCCCGCCGGGCGAGCAGAACGTTCTTTTCCAGTTCGCCGCCTTCCCGGGCAGGAGGCAGTCCGGCGAGGGCTTTGCCGATCTGTTCGAGGTTCTGCTGGGCCTCGCCTTTCTCTTTTCCTGCCTGCTCGGCCTGCTGGGCCAGGACCTCGAAACGGGAAACCAGGGCATGAATGGTTCTTCTTCTGCCGAGAACCGGCCGCAGGGAATCGGCATCCCTGAGCTTCAAGTCCGGCCGTATTTCTTCGATGCGGGCGCCGGCTTCCCGGCGCAGGGCAATCCGCATGCCGTCCAGCCTGACGCGGTCCCTCTGTCCGGTGCGGTATGCTCCGAGTCGCTGATGCAGATCCTCGATCGCCTCGGCGTGTTCGAGAAGCGTGCGGTTCAGGGGCAGTTCCTCCTGTCTGGCCGTCAGCCTTGCCAACCGGGCCCTGTCCTTGGCAATCTGCACTTCGGTCTCGCGGATATCCTGCTCGACCTCGCGCAGGTGCTGCTGGAATTCCTGCGGCAGGAGCACCACCTTGCCCAGCTCCTGCAGTTTATGGCGCAGATTCTCCAGTTCCGCCAGTTGAGGGATGGTTCTGTGCAGCCGTTCAAGCCGCTGGGCCTCGGCCCGGGTTTTTCTGCTCTGCTCTTCAAGTCGGGCCAGTTCGTCCTCGGCTTCCCGCAGACGTTTGTTGTGCTCCTTCCATACGGCGGAAGGGACGCTCGCCTCCCGGACAATTTTTTTCAACTCCCTGTAGTCGGCAATGGCCTGGTTGATCTGTTGCTTGCTGCCGCGGGCCTTGAACAGGGCATCCGCCTCGGCGGCGAGGGAATCAAGAACCCGTTTCAGGGAAGAAATGCCTGCACCCGCGGCAAAGAGGGCCTGTCCGGCCTTGCCCCGCTGGGCCAGGATGTCCTCTCCCCCTTCCACCAGGGTCCGGTGGTCTATCCCGTAGAGCGATTCGAACAGGGCCGGGTCCATGCCATGCAGGAGGTCGGCAAGGGCGCCGGGTTCCAGAGGGTTGCCGTCGGGATCGAGCAGGTCGGCCTTCCTTTTCTTGCGGCGGAAGAAGGCAAGTTCCCGGCCATCGCTCCCCTGGAGGCAGCCGCCGACCAGGAGCTGTTCATTGGCGTGTTGAAAATTATCGGAGGTACGTTCGGGGAAACCGTACAGGAGGGCCTTCAACGCGCGGAGGGACGTGCTTTTTCCCGCCTCGTTGGGGCCGAAGACGACATGGAGTCCGGGGGCCTCGGAGTCAAACACGAGGGTCCGGCCGGTAAAGGGGCCGAAGGCTTCAAGGTCAAGGCGTTTAAGCCTCATGCCTCTCCCCCGTGGTGCAGCATCCTGGCGATCAGGAGCTCCCTGATCTCTTCCCGCAGCTCGGTCGATGCAGTTGAAGGGTTTTCCAGCAGGGAATCATCGTCCAGCAGTTCGGGGGGCATTTTCCGTTTCAGATCAGCAAGGTCCGGCACCAGGGAGGTGAGGGCACCATCCCCGAATTCCAGGCATTCAATTGATCGGAGCAGGCCGGCAAGGGGTGACTTTCCTTCAAGAAAATCATCGAGGTCGGCCATCCGCCTGGTTCTGAATTGCACCTTTTCCAGCCAGATATCCCCCATGCCGATGGCGATGGCACGGAATTCTTCGGTCCACAGGTCGGAACGGGCATGAAGTTCCGCGTGCATGGGGCAGGGGCCTTCAAGCTGGAGGCGGAGGGCAAGGGCCTTGCCGCCGGCCGCATGCTTTGCGTTTTCCACGGCGTGGCGGACCTGCCCATACACCTCGTCTCTGGTCGCGCATCCGGAAAGATCCACGTTGCAGACGGTCCAGCGCACCACATCCAGTTCCCGTTCCGCAACATCGACGACCCGTCCATCCTCAACGACCACCAGGGTGGCGCCCTTGGGGCCGGTCTCCCTGATGTGGCGGCCCTGGATATTGCCGGGGAAGACAATCCATGGATCCTCGGCCACCACCTCCCGCTTGTGGACGTGACCGAGGGCCCAGTAATCGTAGCCTTTCGAAATGAGCTCGCCCGCGGAGCAGGGCGCGTACTTCTCGTGTCCTTCGCGGCCGGTCAACGATGTATGCAGAAGGCCGATGTTGAAGGATCCGGCTTGCCGTTGGGGATACCGGGCGGCCAGGTTCTCGGCGACGGCGCGGGAAGGGTAGCTCTGTCCGTGAATGACGACTCCGAGAGCATCGAGGTGGACGGATTGAGGCCCGGCCGAGGGAAACAGTGTCGTATTGTCGGGCAGAGGCATGGTTCTGGTTATCTGGCTGGCTGCATCATGGTTGCCGGTGACAAGAAAAACCTTGATTCCGGCCTTTGCCAGACGGCCCAGGCGGTCAACAAAAAAGTGGCCCGTATTGTAATCCTTCCAGTCGCCGTCATACAGGTCACCGGCAATGAGAACAAAATCGACCTCTTCCTCGACGGCCAGGTCGATCAGCCTGTCAAAGGCCCGTCTGGCGGCGATCCTGATTTCTTCGACGGGGGCGTCCTCGTGGACTTCCAGCCCCTTCAGGGGGCTGTCCAGGTGGATGTCTGCGGTGTGGATGAAACGCATGGCCTGACCTTCTCAAGCGGGTGAATGCACCCGTAAAGGATACCAGCAGGTAAGCCAAAGGGAAACAAGATAATTTCGCAGCGTCCAGAGGTTGCCGTCCGCCATGAAGCAGCGGATATGTGCCGGGGCCTGCTGTCGGGTGGTTCCGGAGGACCAAAGGTCCTGCATGAAGGCGGAGCTCCCGCACAGTTCCATGCGGCAGCCGGTGTTCCGGAAAAAAAATGTCCCGGCGGCCTGGAGTGGCGGCCGCCGGGATTTCCCTGGTGATTCTTTTCAGATTATCAGAATCGGGAGGCGTTCACCAGAAAGTGGACATAAATGCTGGCCGCATATCCCAGGGCTATCGCCGGGGTCCATTTCAGATGACCGAAAAAGGTGTACATGCCCCGAGCCTGGCCCATGAGGGCCACGCCGGCCGCGGAGCCGATGGACAGCAGACTGCCCCCGACCCCGGCCGTCAGGGTGACGAGCAGCCACTGGCCCTGCGACATGTCCGGGTGCATGGTCAGCACGGCGAACATGATGGGAATGTTGTCGACGATGGCCGAAAGGATGCCGACCATGATATTGGCCGGAGTGGCCCCCCAGCCGGTGTACATCACGTGGGAGGCCATGCCCAGGTAGCCGATGAAGCCGAGGCCGCCGACACAGAGGATGACGCCGTAGAAGAACAACAGGGTGTCCCACTCGGCCCGGGCAACATTCCGGAAAATATCAAAGGGCACAGTGTCGCCGAGTTGCTCTTCCGCCTTCTCCGGGTCAAAGGGGGCTGTGCGGCCCGAGCCCCGGGTGGCCCAGGTTTTTTTGAGATAATAGCCGTATATCTTGAGATAGGAGAGGCCGGTCATCATGCCGAGCATGGGCGGCAGGTGGAGGAAATTGTGGAAGCTGACCGCGGTGCAGATGGTGAGCAGGAAAAGGCCCATGACGATCCAGGCGCCCCGCTTCATCTTGATGTTGATCTCGCATCGGGTGGGGGGCCCCTTGGGCACGGCGAAGCTCATGATCAGGGCCGGCACCACCCAGTTGACCGCCGAGGGGATGAACAGAACGAAAAAGGTCTGGAAGCTGACGATGCCTTTCTGCCAGACCATGAGGGTGGTGATGTCGCCGAACGGACTGAAGGCGCCCCCGGCATTGGCGGCCACCACGATGTTGATGCAGGCCAGGCTGACGAATTTCGGGTTGTCCCGGGCGATGGCCATGACCACGGCGCACATCAGCAGGGCAGTGGTCAGGTTGTCGGCGACCGGGGAAATGAAGAAGGCGAGCACCCCGGTGATCCAGAACAGCTTGCGCAGGGAGAAGCCGCCGCAGACCAGGCGCACCCGCAGGGTTTCGAAAACGCGCCGCTCGTCCATGGCGTTGATGTAGGTCATGGCCACCAGGAGAAAGAGCAGCAGTTCGGCGTATTCCAGGATGTTGTGGCGGACGGCCTGTTCCGCGGCGTGGGTGAGACCGTTGCTGACATACATGTAGGCGATCATTCCCCAGATGATGCCCGCGGCCAGGAGCACCGGTTTCGATTTGCGCAGATGGGTGAACTCCTCCGCCATGACCAGGGCGTAGGCCACCACAAAAATCACCAGGGCGGTATAGCCGATCCAGTGATTTGTCAGCAATATCACCGTCTCAGCGCTCTCCGCGGCAATTGCGGCTCCCTGCAGGCCGAACAGCGAAGCTGCCGCAATGCCCACGAGGCGTAAAATAAGTTTCACTGTTCCTTCCTCCTTGAGAAAAAGTTTTACCGGTTTACAACCAGTCAGGGAGAAAACGGCCGGCAAACCGGTTCCGCCCCATATTCCTCATCCCTGCCGGGACAGGGATGCAACCTCGTGGAACGGGGCGGCTGGCTCACTGCGATGTCGGATCCCACTGGCAGTTGATCACCTGCCAAGCTGTGCTGAAAAATTATCTCTGCGGCCGCTGCCCCTGTCAGGTGCAACCTGCCGCAATCCTTTCCTTCCCTTAAAAATTGAATTCCGTTTTGTTGGCGTTTTCGTAAATGCGGGCTGTTTTCGGCACAAAGAAATTCTTTTCCGGGACTTCCGGCGCATAGTCAACATTGATGCCGCCGATGTACAGGGCCCGCTCCACGTTGCCGGCCAGCAGCCGGTCAAAGACTTCGCAGCCGAGATCGAGCAGCCGGTCGGCGATGGCCGCCATGGGGTATTCGGCCGCGGCGATGTCATCAAGGTAGGGCCGGAGCACCTTCTCGGCCTCTCCCATTTCGAAGTCCCCCAGCGCCCCGACCGTCTGTCCGTTCATCCGTTGTTTATGCCGGGCGAGGATAAGGGCGAGCAGGCCGCACGACGGGCTCTGCTCCCGCATGCCGTACCGGTCCGTCAGGCCCAGGGTGTAATTGGAATCGCAGCCGACGTGGGTCGCGTGCACCAGGACGATCCAAGGCACATTTTTCCGGTTGGGGATATGGTGTGACGGCGGCCCCAGGCTCTCAACGGCGCGGCCGGCCGGATAGGCTCCGAATGCATTGAGGTCGAACCAGCCGGAGCTTTTCCCGATGCCGGCCAGAAGATAACCGATCTGGTCCTGGTTGTCATCCCGGCAGAAGCACTTGATCCCGAGGGCGTTCTCCCCCAGGCTTATACCGAAGCCGTCAAGATGGTTCTTGAGGATGGCGGCGAAGTCGCCGTAGGAAAAGAGGGTGCTCCTCCTTGTTTCGGCCGGGGCGGCGAAGGCGCCGTGGATGGTGCCGACCAGGGTGACGATATCGACCGGCTTCTCCAGGAAGCCCGCCGCTCCCAGATTCGTCGCCCGTTCCCGGGCGGCGGCGGTGCCGTGCCCGGTGAGAATGATGGTCTCGATGTTGGGATATTTTTCCCTGACCCGGCGCAGTACCTCCAGGCCGTTCATGTCCGGCATCTGGAGGTCCAGCACCAGGACATCGGGTTCTTCCCGGGCGATGTCGTTCAGGGCTTCCTTGCCTCCGAATGCGGCCCTGGCGTCGATATCGCGTCTCTGCAGACGCATGGACATAGTTTCGACGAATTCTTTTTCATCGTCGACCAGCAGCACCTTTAACTTTTTTTTCTGTGTCATGTTTCATCCCTTGTCGGCTTACTGAGCGGGCAGGGTGATGGGCATGCCCATGAGCGGCCAGATGACCGCAACGGCCAGGGCGACCATGACCATCAGCATGATGCTGGCCGGAATGCCCCACATGAAGAATTCACCGGCGGTAAACTGCCTGGAGTTATAGGCGATGGCGTTGGGCGCCGCGCCGACCAGCAGCAGGAACGGCATGCCGGCGGTGACCAGGGAGGCGAACAGGATGACCTCGCCGGCCACACCGAGATAGGGGGCGATGACCAGGGCCACCGGCAGCGAGATGGCGATGGCGGCCACGTTCATGATGAAGTTGGTCATGATCAGGACAAAGAAGGCGATGCTGAGGACGAAGACGAACCAGTGGGCGTTCTGGAACATGGTCAGCCAGTTGACCGCCAGCCAGCTGGCCGCCCCGGTGTCCCACAGGCAGAAGCCGATGGACATGGCCCCGGCGAAGAG
>Ga0209164_1000450_pt1 | contig 98242 bp, 77 predicted proteins | sample MTBNYHSulfiMetaG_FD_187458 | JGI IMG/M metagenome (GOLD analysis project Ga0209164, IMG submission 187458) | Enrichment culture microbial communities from rom New York Harbor, USA that are MTBE-degrading - MTBE-NYH (New York Harbor Sulfidogenic)... | ecosystem: Environmental > Aquatic > Marine >... | reverse complement strand
GGCGGCGGGGCTGGTTCTGGCGGCGACGCTGCTGGCAAAGATATCCAACGTGGCGGTGGCGGCTCTCGCAGTCGTTGTACTGGCGATGAAGGCCCGGCAGCTTGCGGCGCAAAGGGGGCTCGGCCGGCATTGGTGGCGGCTGGTGATCACGCTGGTCATCGCAGCAGTGCCAACAGGGTTGTGGATGTGGCGGAATGCGGTAGTTTTTGGCGATGTGACGGGCGGCGCAGCGAAAGCAGAGCACCTGGGATGGAGCACAAAGCCGCTTGGGCAGATTCTCGACCACCCGCTGCTGACTTTCAGGGGCGCGGGATACTTCTTGGCGGAATTGACACGGGCGGCATGGCGCGGCGAGCTTGTCTGGCATGGGCAGCGAATGGCGACAGGATGTACGGATGCGTTCTATGTGGGGCTGACGGCGGTGTGCGTGGTGGCTTCGGCATCGGGGCTGATCCTGCGATGGAGGCAGATGGGCCGCAAATACCGCGTGACGCTTGTGCTGAGCTTCGTGGTGGTGGGCGTGAGCGTGCTGTTGCTGGCAGGGCTGTCGATGGTGTTCGATTTTGGTGAATGCTGGTACCCGTCACGGGAGAAGCCGTATTTCGTGTCGGCCAGGCTGATAGCGTGTGCGATGCTGCCGTTTCTGTTCATTGTGTTCGACGGCCTCAGACGAGTATGCAACCTGTTAGGGCGAGGCCGCGTGAATGTGCTGGCGGTCACTGCAGTGATAATGGGGCTGGTGACAGTCTCAGAGATATGGCTGAGTCTGCCTGCATTTGCCAGCAGGTATAACTGGTGGCATACATGGTGACCTGGTAGAGTTGTAAAGGGATGTGTGCAATGCGAGCGATACCTGAATACGAGAAACCGATGTTCGACTTGGCGAATAATGTGAAAGAGCCGGCGAGCATTCAGTCGATAGAGCTGCTCAGGCGGGAAAGGCATCACTTCGTTCGCACACGGGCTGCAAACGGAGCCGTGGGAATAGGCCTGACAAAACAGGTCGAGCCGTTTGTTCCTATATTCCGCGACGTCGTGGCACCATCCTTCATTGGCAAGGATGCACGTGATATAGAAAAGCTTATCGACGAAGTCTACTATTCGAACTACAAGCTTGTTGGGATTCCATTCTGGTGTCCCGTGGCATACGTCGAGCAGAGCATACTTGATATGCTGGGGCGGATGGCCGGCAAGCCGGCAGGAGCTCTGCTGGGGGGAGTGCTGCGAAAGGAAGTGCCGGTTTATCTTTCCGGTTCCAGGCGTGACACCACGGCGGAAGAGGAAGTCGCCGTCTATGAGAGAGGTGTGGCCGAGACCGGGACGAAGCGGGTGAAGTTCAAGATAGGCGGGCGGATGAGCCGGAATGAGGACACCTATCCCGGGCGAACGGAAGAGCTCATCCGGCTGGGCCGCGAGCGGCTGGGAGGCGATGTCGCGCTATATGCCGATGCGAACGGATCGTATGATGCGCGGGAGGCGATAAGGGTAGGGCGTATGCTTGAGGAGCTGGACTATGAGATGTTCGAGGAACCATGCCCCTGGGAGGAGTATACCGAGACACAGAAGGTGACACAGGCTCTGAGCATCCCGGTTTCGTGCGGCGAGCAGGATTCGAGCCTGTGGCGGTTCAGATGGATGATCGAAAACGGCGTGATGGATATCGTTCAGCCGGACCTGAATTACAACGGCGGCCTGATACGCACGATACGCGTGGCACGTATGGCGGAGCAGTTCGGGATGAAGATAGTGCCGCACAACACTCAGCGCGGCCCGGCATCGGTGAATATTCTGCAGTTCGCCTCGTGCGTGCCGAATATCGGGCCGGCCATGGAGCATACGTGGCGGCAGCCGCAATGGGGATACAGCTGGTGCAAACCGGATATGCTCGTGCAGGCGGGCAGACTGGTTGTACCCGATGGCCCGGGCCTCGGGATTGAGATCGACGAGGATTATCTCGCCGGCGCTGAGGTTGTGGCTCTTGTCAGATAGAGGGTCAAGTCGCGGCCGCGCAGAGTTGCGATGATACTGTGTTAAGGCGAGGCAATCACATATGATTGATGCTGTGCAGGCCTTGCTGCCGATGCAGGTACGCATCGCTGTAAGTCTGACGTCTGCTTGAAAACGCTTCTGAGGTGTACTCGATGATAGTCGGGATGTTGAGATTAATGCGGCTTTACTACGCGCTTCCGCTTTCGGGCGGCTTTGCGGTGATACTGCTCTATCTGCGGGGCGGGAGTCTTACCGGTATCGGCTGGCGTACAGGCTGGTCGGTGGCGTCACTGGCATGCCTGATAGCGGGAGCCCACGTTTTCAATGACCTGTGCGATGTGGTCACGGACAGGGTCAATTCGCCGTCGCGCCCGCTGCCTTCGGGGAAGGTGCCTCTGCGGGCAGCCGGGCTGCTGGCTGCAGCGCTCATCACGATATCGCTGGGTCTGGCAGCCCGGTGCGGCCTGGCGTTCCTGGCGGCAATCGCATTGGTGGCAGCTTTCCTTGCGGCCTATGACGCGTTTGGCAAACGGATGGGGCTGGCAAAGGCCGTGCTGGCGGCATGTCTGACCACGTCGCTGTATCCGCTGGCGTTTGTGCTGGCTGAACCCATGCACACACCACGACTGAACGTGCTGTTCGTCCATCCGGCATGGCTGCTGCTTTCGGCGCTGGGTTATGAGATGCTCAAGGATGTCCGCGATGCGGCTGGCGATGCAGCCGGTGGACAGCAGCTGAGCCGCCAGTTGCAGCGGCGTTTTTTGATGTGGGCCGGGCGGTGCGTCGTGGCCGGGGCAGTGGTGGCGTTTGTGCCATTTGTCATGGGTTGGTGCGGATATGTCTACCTTGCGGCGGCAATGGGGGCGATGGGCCTGGCCATATGGGCTGCCCGCTCAAAGCCCACCCTCGCCATCCGCTGCATCTACGCCGATGTCCTCCTCATAACCCTGGGCTCCCTCCTCGACATCCTTCTGGTTAGATAACCCGGGGGATGATAATTAGCTCGGGGAGCTATTTATAAGATTGTAACTGCTTGCTATATAATGTGTTATGAATCGGCGATGGCATGAATAAATGGCTCCCGGAGCCAATTGTTTTCTCTTGGGCTATAACTATTGAGTTGACACATAGGAGGTATGGAGCTATTCTCCGGCCATGGCTAAGATACCAAGGCAAAGCCCCGGCGGATACATCTACCACGTCCTGAACCGTGCGAATGCTGGTATTCAGTTGTTCCGGAGGCCCGAGGATTACATCGCGTTCGAGGCCATCTTGGCCGAGGGACTGGCCAGGATACCAATGCGGCTGATCGCTTACTGCGTCATGCCAAATCACTGGCACCCTCTGCTCCAGCCGCAAAGCGACGGCGACCTCTCCCGTTTCATGCATTGGGCGACCATGACGCACACCCAGCGCTGGAAGGTGATACACCAGAGCGCTGGGACTGGTCATCTCTATCAGGGCAGATTCAAGAGCTTTCCCGTGCAGGGGCAGTACTACTACCTGACCGTACTGAGGTATATCGAGGGCAATCCACTTCGCGCCGGCCTGGTGAGGAGCTCACGGGAGTGGCTCTGGAGCAGCATGGCGCTGCGAAGGGGCGTGGCGAAGGGCAAGCTGGCGCTCTGGCCCGGCCCGGTCGATCTGCCAGCCGATTGGGCGGATACAGTAGATGCTCGCACAAAGGTGAATGAACATGCCAGACTTGATCAGTCCATCAGGCGGGGCGTGCCTTTTGGTGACGATGTCTGGACCAGACAGACCGCAATTGCGATGGGCATACCTATCGAGCCTCGCCCACGAAGCCGTCCCACCCACGAGGCCACCAATAAATAGCTCCCAATAAATAGCTCCCGGAGCTATTTATACGTTTGTAACCTCTTGTTCTGTAAGAAGATACAACGGCGGCGTGCAGCAGAAAAACAGCTCCCGGAGCTATTTATTAGAGGCGGCGGTAGATATCCGGAAGGGCGGGGTCGGAGGGGCAGGCGCTGCAGAGCTCAAGGCTTCTGTGCGGCGGCAGGGGCAGGGGGCCGGCCTGGATGAGTGGATTCGTGCACAGGTCCTTCATCAGGCATCGACATCGCGGCTTGCTGAATGTCACACCCATCATCTCCCATATGTCGCGCAGGCTCTCCTTCAGCACATTCCCAAAGGAAAGCGGCGTAAGGTCGCACGGGCAGACATTCCCGAGCGAATCGACGAAAAGATGGTGATATCCCGCGCCGCACCCGAACATCTCCTTCGACTCCAGATACGAGAACGCTGCGACGGCCGGGCCCGTCCGCCGGCGATTCCATTCCACGTGGAAATCAGCAAGCATCCGCGATTCCTCCTCCGAGAGGACTACGCTCATGTCGGCTGCGATGCGGCCGGTGGGTATGGGCTCGAGGATCCGGAATTCATGTATGCCCAGCCGCGCGGCAAGCTCAGCCATCGCCTCGATGTGGCCCGATGCCAGCTTGTCATGCGTGGCGATCGTGGATATGGCCGTGTAGAGGCCTTCTTCGAGGGCCAGGCGTATTGCCGCGATAGCCTGGTCGAAACTCCCGCTGACGCCTCTTGTGGCATCATGAGTGCTGCGGTCGGCCGATTCAAGGCCTATCATCATGCAGTCGAGCCCCGCTTCGCGCAGGCTCCTGGCAAGTTTCGCCGTCAGCCGGTGCCCAGTCGTAAAGAGCACCGTCGCTGCGCCGGAAATCGGCTCCCGGAGCCCTTTTCCGGAAGCGGCCGCGACTAGCTCGGTGATGTCGGGGCGGAGAAGGGGTTCGCCGCCGGTGAAGCCAACAGTAACCGTGCCGATGGAGAGTATCTGGCGAATGACCTCCTTTGCCTGGTCGGTGTCAAGATAGCCGGAGGCGCGCCCGGCATAGCTGCAGTGCACGCAGTGGTACGGGCATTCGTCAGTGACGGCGAAGTAGGTGGAATATGGGATGCGGCTGCGTTTGATGGCTGCCTGCATGAATCTCTCGAAGGCCTCCGATGGATAGGGGGGAAAAAACGTATTGATATGCAGGCGGCCATTGTGGCGGTGCGGGTTCTCATTCCGAAGCTGACGGGCCATATACATAAGATGCCCCATCGGCAGCCGGCCAAGGCTCCGCAGAAAAACAGGCGATAATGTCAGCCAGTCACGAGGTTGCATTGGCACTTCCTTCGGGAACGCCGGGTTCGTACTGGCGAGTGACGTCCAGATAGATCCTGAAGGCAAGAGTGCTGACTGCGCTGCCAACACCCAGAAAGAGCGCCAGCACCGCGGATATGGCGATAGTAGTAGCGGTCGCGCCTCGCAGTCCGCTGAGCCTGCCGTTCGACCGCGAGATGACTATCATGGCTGCTATCCCGAGCGCCGGTGCCGCCGCAGCGCCTCCGAATAACAGCGCGAAAGCAATACCTTCAACCGCAGCTTGTATGACCTTGCTCCCTATTGCGCCTGAGACCGCAAGCATCAGGATTCCGGCAAGTGCACCGAGGATACATAGGTCCTGGGCGACTGCCAGACGCGAAAGCCTTGCCTCCGGCTGCAATGAATCATTCTCAGGCATCTGTGGTCTCCGGCCTGTTCACGGATTGCTGTGGAGGCGAAGCGTGGTGGATGAAGAACGCTGCGACGAGCCCTACAAGCCCGCCGGCGACAAGGCCGAAATATGGCCCGTGGATAAGGCCCTCAATGTGGCCGCCGTGATGAATGGCCATAAGCACCAGATGCACGACGACGGCACAGATGATGCCGGTTATCATACCGGTCGCTATGGCATAGTCACGCGCGTCCTGAGCTCGAGCGAACTTTGGCACTCTGGCCCTTATGAACGCCACATACAATGGCCCAGCCGCCAGGCCCACAACAAGGCCTATCAGGCCGCCGACGTAGCCCGGCTCTCTGCTGGACCCATGCGCCTGCTCAGAGAGATGGCCAAGATACATGCCAGCAATACCAGCCGCCAGCGCGATGGCAAGGAAGAATGCCGGCGTTCGGGTGCTCCTGACGATGCACAGGACGACAAGAAGGAGGATCACCGCCGCACCTGCAGCGATGATGACATAGATCGGCCAGCGGCTGGTGGCAGGCTTGGGCATTTCGATGGGCGTCACAGTGAAGTCGACCTTGCCCTCGGCCACCCACCTCAGCGAGGGCAGGTCCTGAGTTTTTACGAATTCGACATGCATATCGCCGAAGAGTATATTGCAGCCGTTCTTGTGAGCGGATACATCGATTCGTTCGGGGCCGCAGACCTGGTTCCAGCGCGACCTGGAGACCATGGTTCCTTTCTCCCGATAAACGTCCGCGTGGTTAAAGTCAATGATGTACTGCCTGTCAGCAAGTGGGAAATCCCTTGCGGATGGCGTCCTGTCAGATGCGGCCTCGAAGAGAACGACCATCTCCTTCGGTATGTCGGCAAGTTTCACCCCTGCCACAGCGACATTCATCGCGTACGACGATTCGCCTTTGACGTCGCCAGTTGCTTTGCAGCAGAATGCTGCGGGTGAGATGTCAGCCTTCATAACCAGCAGGTCGCACCAATGCTCAGCATCTGGCAGCCGGTCGTCGTTGGCCTGGGCGTAGACAAGGAAGGCATTTGCGATACCCTTCATATTCGTCCCGCAGAGCATTTCGTAGGTGAGCATTGACCTGGAATGAACCTTCTTGCTGGCCAGCAGATCCAGGCCGCTCGTAATAGCCATCACCGATGGTATCAATATGGCTGCCATGGCGATACCTTCACCGCGCAACGTCCCTCCCGACCGGGCAATGGCAATAAGAGCAGCAATGCCGAGTGCCGGCCCCGCTATAGGACCAAAGGCCACAACGATTGGACGTAGTAGTGTACGGAGGAGAGGTAGTATCATTCTGAAATCAGGGGCCATCGCGACCAGCGTACCCACTGCCTCTATGGCGAACGCGACAAGTAGGCATATGAATGCAGCCTCAGCAAGGCGGGAGACTCTGGCTTTCGGCTGGGGGGGATCTTTCTCAGGCATTCTTGCTCTCCTCTTCTGCGATCGGCGTGCCATCACTTCTTCCGATGCAACAAGCAGCCCATGCCTGGCCAGCCAGCCCGCCCAGTATCAAACCGACGACCAGAGCGAACAAATCTCCTGCGAACATCGGCCCAAAGCCAGAGCCCGGCCATCTCCTCATCAGGATCGTATGGACAGAGCTCGAGCTCGCAAGGGCGGCTATCACGCCATAGAGCAGGCCGCATGCTCCATGGTGCGATCTGCAGCGCGCCAGCGCAGCACAATAGAGCAGCCCGACCAACAAACCCGAAGCCAGCCCTGACTGCATACCGGCGTATGCAGGCGCCGGGTCAAGCCCCGAGTACAGCGTCACCTCCGCCAGGATGCCCAGAAGGCCTCCCGCAACCGTGGAGATAATGGTGATTGCTATCACGAATATGATCCGCTGTGTCTTCAGATTATCCGCCACTGTAGGCTCCTCTGGCGAAGCTCGCGACGCTCCAAGGCCTAGGGTAATCGGGGCAGAAGTCCTGGTCAAGAGAAAAGGAGATGCGGCAGAGACAGTAAACGATTCAGAAATCTAGGATTTTAGAGTCTCTAGTTTGGCTTATTGCGGATGTCTGTCCTAAAGACCGCTCTGGCCACTCCTAACTCACTATAGACTAACAACTTACGACTTGTCCTACCCCTCAGGGTAGGACACTTTGGCCACCGTTCCCGCGCAACCCTTACATTTCTCCAGCCGTTTGCGCAGCCAGAAATCCCGCAAATTCCTCTTGAACCCGCGCCAGCCACAAGGTACAATCCTCGTTTCCAGTTTTGGAGTAGCGATACTATGAAAGAAGGCATTCATCCTAAATACGAGAAAGTCGTGGTCCATTGCGGTTGCGGGCACACGTTCGAGACCCGCAGCACAGCCAAAGAGATCCACGCCGAGATATGCTCGCAGTGCCACCCGTTCTTCACGGGCAAGCAGAAGTTCGTCGATACTGCCGGCCGCATCGAGCGTTTCGAGAAGAAGTACGGCAAGAGCTATTTCAAGAAGGAGGAAAAAGCTCAGCCGAAGAAGTAGTTACGCCTGTATACAAACCTTACGCTGTTGGCTATATTCTTACCGTCTATTGTCCAGCAGCGTAATTTTTTTGCCCGCACATAATCACTACCAGCGAGTAGCCAGTGGCCGAAAAGAAAGACAACCTGATAGTCAAGCTCGATGAGCTCGAGGGGCGTTTCATCGAGATTGAAAAGCAGCTTTCCGACCCGCAGATAGCAAGTACTCCCGCCAGACTTGTCTCGCTATCCAAGGAGCAGGGCAAGCTGCGCGACATAGTTGGCAAATACCGCCAGTACAAGAAGATGGGCGCCCAGATAGACGAGGCTCATGCGATACTTGCAGATGCCGGGGCGGATGCCGATTTCAAATCGCTGGCCCAGGCGGAGGCTGAGGAGCTTGCCACAAAACGCGAGAAGCTGATCGAGGAGATAAAGGATACGTTGGTTATGGGCGATGATGCGTCGGTGGGGTCGATAATTATGGAGATACGCGGCGGAACGGGTGGCGAAGAGGCTGCACTTTTTGCCCGGGACCTCTACAGCATGTACACCAGATACGCTGAGAAACGGCGTTGGAAAGTGGAGGTTCTGGAATTCAGCGAGGCGGAACGCGGGGGACTCAAAGAAGTGATATTCAGTATAAAGGGCGAAGGGGTCTGGTCCGCGCTGGGATATGAGGGCGGGACGCATCGCGTGCAGCGGGTGCCGGAGACGGAAGCACAGGGGCGGGTGCACACATCGGCTGCGACGGTGGCAGTGCTGCCGGAGCCGGAGGAAGTTGAGATCGATATAAAGCCGGATGATGTCATCGAATATGTCAGCCGCGCCGGCGGGCCGGGGGGGCAGAATGTGAACAAGGTCTCGAGCGCGATACGGCTGGAGCATGTGCCGACAGGGATAACCGTGAACATGCGGGATGAGCGGAGCCAGGTAAAGAACCGGCAGAAGGCTTGGCGCGTGCTGCGAAGCAGGCTTTATGAGCATTTCCAGCGGCAGAAGGATGCCCAGCGGACGGCAGCAAGGAAGTCGATGGTGGGCTCGGGCGACAGGAGCGAGAAGATAAGGACATACAATTTCCCGCAGAACCGCGTTACGGACCACAGGATAAACTTCTCGATATACAGCCTGGAGAAGTTCATAATGGGGGAGATGGATGAGATGGTAGCGGCGCTGCAGGAGCACGACAGGCAGGAGAGGGTGAGGAATCTCTGAAGAGTCGCCAGTAGCCAGTAGACAGCAGGAAGAGAGGAAGGAAAGGAATCAGATGATAGCGGTTGTGACGGGCATGGTGGGAGTCGACAAGAAGAGCTACCTGAAAGAGGTGTGCTCGATAGCTGAATCGCGTGGGCGGGAGGCAGTATTGTGCAACGTGGGGGATATGATGTACGAGGAGGCGCCGGATATTGCGCCGGGGCGGATCCTTGATATACCGATGAAGCGGCTGAGCGGGCTGCGGAGGAGCGTTTTCAAGGACATCATCGCCAGGAGCCAGACGTGCGAGAATCTTATTGTGAATACGCACGCGACGTTCCGGTGGCGTCACGGTCTTTTTCCTGCCATAGATTTCGACCAGATACGCGAGCTTGCGCCTGATGCTTACATATGCATGCTGGAAAGCGCGGAGATACTTCACTGGCGGCTGACCAGCGAGCACCCGATAGGACATACGCTGAAGGACCTGCTGGTGTGGCGGGAGGAGGAGATACTCGGGACGGAGATGTTGCGGCGGGGAGTGGATGATTCGAAGCCTTTGTATCTGATGGCACGAGGGGCAGGACAGACGACAGCCAAGGCGCTATATGGCCTCCTTTTTGAAACGAGTTCTAAGAAGGCATATCTGAGTTTTCCGATGACGTTCATTGTGGGGATGCCTGAGGTTCAGAGCCAGATAGACAAGTGGCGTGGGGCGATGAAGGAGCTTTTTGTGTGCTTCGATCCTGGTGACCTGGAGGAGGCGTATCTGCCGATACGGGCGAAAGAGGCTGCTGGAAAGGGCCAGAAGAGCATCAGTATGGAGGCAGGCGGGCACAAAGTCAGGCTGGATGTTGGCGAGGTGATGGAGGTTGAGAAGGACATACACAGCCAGATATATACACGTGATTTCATGCTTATAGACCAGGCGGATATGATTGTGAGTTTCATACCTGCGCTTCCGGACGGGAAGCCGGCGATATCTTCGGGAGTGGAGCGGGAGCTGCAGCATGCCCATGAGGCAGCAAAAGAAGTCTTTGTGATATGGTGTAGCAAAAAGGCGCCATCCGTGTTCGTAACGCAGACGGCTACAAGGGTATTTCACAGCGTCACAGAAGCGACCGAGTTCCTCACGAAGAGACGTGCCGAATAGAAAAGCATGGCGGTGATAAGAAACCATCGAGAACTTGCAGGGGTGATAGACCACACGCTGCTATCGGCGACGGCGAGTGCTGAAGATATCGTCCGGTTATGTGGCGAAGCGAAGGAGTGGGGGTTTGCCGCTGTGTGCGTGATGCCGCGATGGGTCGAGCTTGCGGCGGATATACTGAACCAAACTAAGGTCCATGTCTGCAGCGTGATAAGTTTTCCCTTTGGGGCGGATAAGACAAAGGTGAAGGCCGGGGCGGCAGAGGACGCGATATTCGACGGGGCGGATGAGATAGATGTAGTGGCGGACCTTGCAGCGATACAGGCGGGGGATAACGCATATCTGACTAGGGAGTTTAGAGAGGTGCTGGCGGTATGCAGAGAGATGAAGCCGGCGGCGATACTGAAGGTGATAATCGAGGCGGCGGCCCTCGATGAGGCTCAGAAGAGATTCGCATGCAGGGTGTGCGCAGCGGTGGGAGTCGATTTCATCAAGACCAGCACAGGTTTTCATCCAGCAGGCGGGGCGAGCGTTGAGGATGTGAAGCTGATGAAGGAGGAGAGCGGGGCTTGCAGGATAAAGGCCTCGGGCGGGGTACGAACTGCCAAGGATGCGCTGGCGATGCTTGAGGCGGGAGCGGACAGACTGGGGTGTTCGGCATCGGTCCGAATCGTCGAAGAGTTCAAGGCGATGGCGGGACGCACGTGAGCGAGTGTTTCGTGAGAGTGAAGGCCATTGAGGGGCATGTCAGCTTTGCCGGGCTCAATGAGGTGTTTGGCGAGATCACAGGGGCGCTGATACTCGGTGGCAATGAGTGTGAGACACCGGCGAACAGATTCAGCTATTGGATGGCGGAGCCGAGGGAGGTACTGGAGCTACCCGCGAACGACGAGCGACCTATCGAGAAACTCGGGGAGGCGCTGAGGCGGTATGAGCTTTCGAGAGATGGTGACAGAATCCCGGAGACAGGGGTCTTCTGTGGCGGATGGGCGGGGTATTTCAGCTACGACCTCGGCAGGTTCATTGAGAAGATACCGCAGATGGCGAAGGACGACCTTAAGATGCCGCTCGTCAGGCTGGGGTTCTATGACAGGCTTGTCTGCTGGGACAGGGCAGCCAGGCGAGGGTGGATGATAGCGCTTGAGATAGACGGAGAGAATGCAGACTGCAAATTGGCGTGGCTGGAGGAGAGGCTCAGGGAAGCGCGCACTGCCAGAGTCAAAAGTATGCCGGCGGCCCGGACGGTGGACATAGGTGGGCTGCGCAGCAACATGGCGCGAAAGTATTACTTCGATGCATTGGAGAAGGTACGCAAGTACATATGGGATGGGGAGTTCTACCAGATAAACCTTTCGCAGCGGTTCGAAAGAGAGTTTTCAGGAAGGGCAGTTGACCTTTTCCAGTGGCAGGGGATGCACAATCCGTGTCCGTATGCCGCCTACGTTGACGGCGATGAGTTCAAGGTAGTCAGCGCGTCGATGGAGATGTTCATCACAACATGTGACCGTCGAATATGGACGCGGCCAATAAAGGGGACCAGACGCAGAGTAGCCGGCGATGATTCGCTGAATGAAGGGAATCGGTCGGAGCTTGAGGCCAGTGGCAAGGAGCGGGCGGAGCTGAACATGATAATCGACCTGGAGCGGAACGACCTGGGGCGGGTGTGCGAATATGGGTCGATAAGGGTCGAGGAGCCAAGGAGAATAGAGGAATATCCGACGGTGTTCCATGCGCTTGCAACGGTCGGCGGGCGGCTTCGCGAGGGGATGGGGTTCTGCGACGTGTTGCGCGCGATGTTCCCGGGCGGCTCGATAACAGGCGCGCCGAAGATACGAGCAATGGAGGCCATCGAAGAACTTGAGCCGACGCGGCGCGGCCTCTACACGGGCAGCATCGGGTACATAGGCGTGGATGGGAATGTTTGCTTGAACATCGCGATACGAACGATTATCATCTCCGGGAAGACCGCGTATGCTCAGACGGGTGGCGGTATAGTGGCGGATTCGCAGCCGCAGGCGGAGTGGGAGGAGACACTTACGAAGGTCATGGCGCTTGCCGCAGGGCTCGAGGCGTCGGAGCGAGCTTCATAGAGGGTTATATGGCTGAAAAGGTCTTCTTCAACGGCAAGATAGTTGACGCATCAGCAGCGGGCATCTCCGTGCGGGATGTGGGTTTCCTCTACGGAGCAGGCCTATTTGAGACGATGCGCTGTTACGGAGGCGCGGTATTCTCACTGGACGATCATCTGGAAAGGCTCTTTGCCAGCGCAGAGGCGCTGAGTGTGAAGAACACGTACAGCAGAAAGGATGTGCGCGGGGCAGTATACGCGACGATAAGGGCTAACGGCCTGAAGGATGCGAGGGTAAGACTGACGCTGACAAGCGGTGAGGCGCATGGAGATAAGAGCACACTGCTGGTGATGGCGACGCCATATGAGGGGTATCCGCTGGAGTACTACGAGAAGGGGGTGAAGGTGGTGCTCTGCAACATGCGGCAGAATCCTGATGAGGTTATCTGCGGGCACAAGACTCTGAACTATTTCGCCAGGATGAGCGCGCTCAATCAGGCACGAACGAAAGGCGCCGCCGAGGCGATATGGTTCACGACTGACGGCAGGTTGGCTGAGGGGTGTATCAGCAACATATTCCTTGTGAAGGGTGGAGCGATGGCAACGCCGGTGTTGACGCTCCCCGTGCTGCCGGGCGTCGCGCGAAAGGCAGTGCTGGAGATAGCGGGACGCCAGAGCATTCAGTTCGTAGAACGTGAGCTTCATATCAATGACCTGCTCGATGCCGAAGAGGTGTTCCTGACAAACGTGATAATGGGTGTGATGCCGGTGGTGGGTATTGAGGCGCATACGGTGGGTGATGGGAAGGTAGGGCCGGTCGTGAAGAAACTGATGGGCCTGTATGAGAGCCTTGTGCAAGAGCGGTGCAGCAAAGAGCTTGCAGAAGGACACACGACATGAAGATGCAGCAGATAGTCAGTGTTCTTGAGGAGCTGGCGCCTGGCAGGCTGGCCCAGTCGTGGGATAATGTCGGTTTCCTTGTGGGTGACAGGGAGGGCGAGCTCGGAAATGTGATGCTGACGATAGACGTCACGAAGGCTGTGCTCGATGAGGCGAAGCAGAAGGGGATGGACCTGATACTGGCGTATCATCCAGTAATATGGAATGGCCTCAAGGCCGTGACAGCCGATGGGCCCGGGCAAATGGTGTATGAAGCGATACGCAGTGGGATAGCGATATACTCGATACACACCTCGCTCGACGCAGCCGCAGGTGGCGTGAATGACGGGCTCGCGGAGATGGTGGGCATAGTAGATGGGAAGCCCATAGGGGATTGGGTGGAGGGCGGCAGGGATCGCTGCAAGCTGGTTGTATTTGTGCCAGTTGAGGCGGTCGATAAGGTGGCCGATGCGATATTCGCGGCTGGTGCGGGGGCGATAGGCAACTACAGCAGATGCTCATTCAGGGCAGCGGGCGAAGGGACGTTCATGCCTGGTGATGGTGCGAGTCCCGCAGTAGGACAGACCAGGCGTGACGAACGCGTTGAGGAGATTCGCCTGGAATCGATAGTGCCGTCGGATAAGATACAGGCGGCGATAGCAGCGATGCGGCTGGCGCATCCATATGAGATGCCGGCATTCGACGTCATACGCCTCTATGATGCCGAGGGAAGGGCCGGGTTAGGCCGGATGGGCGAGCTCGCCAGGTCTGCAACAATCGGCGAGATATTGGGGAGTATCAAGGCTGCGACGGGCGCGAAGGCAGCGGGGTTTGTTGGTGACCAGGAACGACTTGTGCGTACGGCGGCGGTGTGCGCGGGAGCATGCGGGAAGATACTTTTCTCAGTGATGGCGGCCAGGTGCGACCTATATGTGACGGGGGAACTGAAACATCATGAAGCGCTGGCAGCGCAGGAGGCGGGGCTCAGCTGCATATGCCTTTCGCATTCGGTCAGCGAGAGATTTATATTGGAGAAAATGGCACAGAGACTGCGGGAGAAACTCGTCGGCATGGACATCAATGTTAGTGAAGCTGATAAGGATCCATTCACGTGGAAAGCGATATGAAGAAGAAAGACAGGCCCGAGGAATCTCCGGCGGCCGATGCACAACCAGAAGAGCAAATACCTGAAATAGCACCGGAGCCTGTCTTGGGAGAGCCCGAAGCGGATGAGATCGCGCCCGTTGTAGAGCAGGTATCGCCTCCCGAGGGGACTGGTGAAAAGTGGGGCGAAAGGACTGATGGGCTTACGATGGAAGGCGCCATAGAGGCTGTCCTTTTTGCCAGCGATGAGCCGGTAACGGCGGCGAAGCTCGCGCAGATATGTGAGGTAGGCAGCGAGAGGATGGTGAATGAGCATGTTGCGAATCTTAACAGGAAATATGAAGCGGGCGGGCACTCGTTCAAGATAGAGAGGATTGCCGGCGGCTATCAGATGCTGACGCTGGAAGAGTACAATCACTGGCTGGCGAAGCTGGTGAAGGTGCGCGGCGAGACGAAGCTCTCACAGGCTGCGATGGAGACACTGGCGATAATCGCGTACAAGCAGCCGATAATCCGTGCCGAGGTCGAGGCGATTCGTGGTGTTGCCAGCGGCGAGATGATACGCAGCCTGATGTATAAGGGCGTGGTCAAGATCGTCGGAAGAGCTGAAGTGCTCGGTCGCCCGCTGCTCTACGGAACGACGAAGAAATTCCTGGAGCTTTTCGGCCTCAATTCCATCAAGGATCTGCCGAAGGTGGAAGAACTGAAGAAACCGGAGTAATGGCGTGCGTCAGACTACGGGGGCTTCACTGATCAAGGGGTCTCAACGGTCTCGTGGTGTCCGCTATAGAAGAAGCGGCACCTCATACATTGGTCTATCTTTTCGACAAAAGAGCCGCAGATTTTCCCGCCGCACAGTGTGCCGGTCACCTTGGCACATCTGGTGCCTTCCTTGGGATAAGCGGGGCATACACCCAGTTCATGGACCTTTGCTCCGCCTTCTATGCGACCGCAGCTCATGAATTCCCAGCAGTTCATACTACTGGATTCGGCCATATCCTGCGCGTGCTTTAGAGTTTTCAGCGTATCTCATAATCCAGGTGGCAGATGGTCCGGAAATAAGCTGCAGAGCGCCCGGATGTCCAAGGGGAAAAATCCGTGCAATGGTGAGGCGGGATTGGTAGAATGCTGCAAATGGGTAGAGTCAGGATAAACGTTGAACGCTGCAAGGGATGCGGTCTTTGCGTGGGGGCGTGTCCGACGGGTCATCTGGAAATGGGCAAGGAGCTCAATCAGAGCGGCTATCCGTATGCCAGGACGGTTTCAGGCAAGAAATGCACGGCTTGCGGCCTTTGCTACCGGATGTGCCCTGATGTTGTGATAGAGATAGAGGGCAAGTGATGGCCGAGAAAGTATTGCTGCAAGGGAATGTCGCAATGAGCGAAGGAGCCGTTCAGGCTGGATGCCGGTTCTTCGCGGGCTATCCGATAACACCTCAGAATGAAGTTCCCGAGTACATGTCCGAGCGGATGCCGCAGGTCGGGGGTGTCTTTGTACAGGCGGAGGCGGAGGTCGCGGCGATCAATATGATATTCGGCGCGGCATCCACAGGTGCTCGCTGCATGACAAGCTCGTCGAGCCCGGGCGTGAGTCTGAAGCAGGAAGGCATAAGCTACATTGCAGCGGGTGAGCTTCCCTGCGTGATAGCGAATGTGCAACGGGCGGGGCCGGGGCTTGGCGGGATACGCGGGGCGCAGGGCGATTATTTCCAGTCTGTCAAGGGCGGCGGGCACGGCGACTACAGGCTGATAGTGTTTGCGCCGGCATCGGCGCAGGAATCCTATGATATGACAATGGCTGCCTTTGACTGGGCAGACCACTATCGAAATCCGGCTATGATACTAACGGATGGAATTGTGGGGCAGATGAGCGAGCCGGTGGAGCTCAAGCCATACAAGCCTGCGTGCAGCCTGCCGGAGAAGGACTGGATACTCGACGGGTGCAAGGGGCGGGCACCGAGGATAGTGAGGACGCTGTATCTGCATCCAGTGGAGAGGCTGATAGACCACAATCGGCACCTTGCAGCGAAGTATGCGAAGATAGAGGCTGAGATGCAGGATGCCGAGGAATACAGGTGCGACGATGCGGAGGTGATAGTGGCTGCCTATGGAGCAACGGCGCGGGTGGCCAAGGCAGCGGTGAATATGGCGCGGGACGAGGCTATGAAAGTCGGGGTGCTGCGGCCGAAGGTAGTCTGGCCCTTCCCGGTGAAGTTCTTTAAGAAGCACGCCAGGCGCGTAAGGAAGTGGCTTGTGGTTGAGATGTCGAGCGGACAGATGATAGAGGATGTGAAGCTCGCGATAGAGTGTAGCAAGCCGGTGGAGTTCCTTGGATGGGGCGGCGGATGGTATCCGACGGGCGAATCGATACTGGAGAAAGTGCGGGAGGTGTATCGATGAAGCTAGCCAGGCCCGAGAGTATGCATGACGTTGCGACGCACTATTGCCCCGGCTGCGGGCACGGGATAATCCACAGGCTGATAGGAGAAGTGATAGACGAGCTTGGAATACGCGAGAAGACGATAGGGACGGCGCCGGTGGGCTGCGCGGTGCTGCTCTACAACTATATGAATTTCGACGTGATAGAGTGCTCACATGGGCGACCGCCGGCAGTTGCCACAGGAATGAAGAGGATGATGCCGGACAGGATAATCTTCACATATCAGGGCGACGGCGACCTTGCGGCGATAGGGACGGGCGAAACGATACATGCAGCCAATCGCGGCGAGAATATCACCGTGATATTCGTTAATAATGCCACTTACGGGATGACCGGCGGGCAGATGGCGCCAACGACGATGACGGGGCAATGGTCGACAACAACAACAGAGGGGCGAGGCAAGCATGGCGAGGGGCCGCCGCTGCGCGTGTGTGAGATGCTTGCGACGCTGGGTGGCGTGGCTTATCTGGAGAGGGTGGCGGTGAACAGCCCGAAGGCTATAGCGGGCGCCAGGAGAGCCATAAAGAAGGCATTCGAGAATCAGATGGCCGGCGTAGGCTTCTCCCTTATCGAAGTGCTTTCGATGTGCCCGACGGACTGGAAGCTCAGCCCGAAGGAGTCGCTTGCCTTCATCGACCAGGAAATGAAAAAGGTCTTCCCGCTGGGTGTCTTCAAGGATGTGACAGGGGAAGGGACGAGTGTCTGATGATGGATAGGGAAACAGAGATCATCATTGCAGGTTTCGGCGGTCAGGGCGTGGTCGTCGCGGGGAAGATAATCGCGCAGGCGTGCATATACGAGGGAAAGAACGTCACGGCGATGGTCTCCTATGGCGCGGAGATGCGAGGGGGGACGGCAAATTGTACGCTGGTGGTCTCCGATGGTGAGATAACAAGCCCCATTGTAGAAAAGGCCGACATTGCGCTGCTTCTGAATCAGCCGTCGCTGGACAAGTTCGGCGGCGATGTCGTCAAGGGCGGACTTGTCATATTCAACCGGTCGCTGATAGAAGACGATCCGCAGTTCGCCGGCGTGAAGGTCGTGCCGGTGCGCGCAAGTGAGGAGGCCGTGAAGTTGGGCAGCGTGAGGGTGGCCAACATAGTCTGCCTGGGGGCTCTTGCGAGGGAGACGGGGCTGCTTAAGCTTGAGAGCATCGGCAAGGCGTTGGTGGAAGTCTTTGGCGATAAGGGGGCAAAGGTCGTGGAGCTCAACAAGAGGGCTCTGCAGGCTGGGGCAGAGATGGTCAATGCGGGGTGAGTTACGGTGCAGGAAGCATGCAGCATAAGGGCGGAGCTGGCAAGGCGGCTGGCGGGGCAGCGAAGCCGGAGCGCCGGGCTGCGTGTCATTCCTATGATAGACCTGTTTTTCCTGCTTCTGGCATTCTTCATACTCACCGGCAGCTACAAGCCGGCAGATGATTTCCTGCCGTTCGTGCTGCCGAAGGTCGGCGGGGGCGGCGTGTCGGTGGTGGAGCCGCTCGTGCTGAACATCCGTGGCCGGACGGGCGGATGTAATGTTCACATAGGGCAGGGAGCCGGAGTTATAGTAAAGGAAAGGGATGCCGAGATGGCGATGGCGAGATTTGCCATTGACCTTGAGGAGGTGATGAAAAGGCAGAGACGGACAAGCACAGACCCTGTCGAGATAGTGTGTGAGAACGAGGTGGAATGGCAGTATCTGGTGAAGGTATATGATGTGCTCTATGGAATGGGGATAACAGATATCACGTTCCGGATGACGGAATGATATCGATGTGGGGTGTACGGTCTATTATTGTTCTCGTGCTGATGACGGGCTTGCAGTCCGCGCGGGCTGCGGAGGTGCCGGGTCCTGCAGATATCGAAGGGCTTGCGGGCGAGGCAACCAGGACATATGCAGAGTTCATGGAGGTCAGCGCACAGATACGGCTGCGACATGAGCTTCTGGGCAGTCTTGATGAGCGGGAGCAGGCGAGACTGCTGGAATTGAGCGATGAAACGAGAAAGAGCCTGGCAGATATAGGCGCGCGCGAGGATGCGTTGAGGGTGAAGATAGAGGATTACGCCGGAAGTGACTGGGAGAGGAGATACGGGAGCACGGGGCTCTGGCGCCGGCTGAAGTCGGAGATCTGCAGAACGAAGATGTTCGAGTGCGAGGCGAGGTACTGGTCGGCGATAGCGAGCGATCAGGGCGGGCGAGAGCAGATTCTGAGAGGGGCGCGGGAGGAAGTCGCGAGGCTGGGGCGTGAGTTCGAGAGCAGGGATTTGAAGCTGCTGGAGGCAAGAATCCTGCTTGGCGGAGCGGAACCTGACTCGGCCGAGTGGCGCAGGGCGATGGGGATTCTGGATATGCTGTGCGAGGGCGAGAAGGACAGGGTGTATCTGGCAGCAAGGCTGACGAGATATCTGCAGAAGAGTCAGAGAGATGTTTTGGAGATATCGAGGATATGGGACGAGCTGCACCATAGACCGCAGGTAGATGATGAGTTGTGGATGCGGGCGGGTTTCGCCGGTTGGGTAACGGGCAGGCAGGGATGGCTGGAGGAGGTCATCAGGAGGTGGCCGCAGAGCAGGGCATTCGTGGGGCGGTGCGTGCTGGAGGTTCTGGAGAGGATGAGCTCGGACAGAGTGGATTGGATAGGGGCGTATGCGGCTGGATTGGCGGCCGAGGCTGCGCTGCAGGATCTGGAGCGGTATAAGGCGGTCATTGATGCCATCGGAGCGGTGAAGGAGTATCGGGGGGCGGGCGTGCTGTATACGATGGCGATGGCGGCGCAGGATGAAGAGCCGGGGAAGGCAGCGAGACTGTACATGGAGGCGAGCAGAAAGATGGATGGGGAAAAAGCTGTGCGGACGGCGGAGCTGGCTGCACGACTTGCTTACGGGGTATTCGGCCGGGATAAAGGGAAATGCCAGGAGGCGCGGGAGGCGCTGCGGAATTACACTGATATGGCGCGGGATGATAGCGCGCCTGATATGCGTTACTGTTATTATCTGGTTACCAACGAATGTGGTGATGTGAACGAGGCCAGGAGAATGCTTGAGGCGATAGCGGGCGGGGCGAGCGGGGAGTATCAGGAAAGGGCGAGATATCAGCTTGGTGTGATGAAGGCGCGTGAGGCTGTGATGGCAGGCCGGGTGGCAGACGCAGCGAGAGAGCTGGCAGGAGTGCTTGATGATAAGAACGGTGAGAATGCGGCGCTTGCGATGGAGATAATCCGGGCATTTCTGGCGAGAGAGGAGGAGTATGAGAATGAGGCGGGCTATGACGAGATGATGAGGAATTGTCTGAAGCTGGCCAAATACGGCGCGGAATGGTGCCAAGGCGCGGAGAAATACAGGGCGGGCGTGATGATGGCTGAGATGATGGCGTTGCGCGGCGGGGAGGTGCCGGATACGGCTGTGGGCGTGATAGAGCAGGCGGGCGCTGAGATAGGGATGAATGAAGAGGATTTGATGCGCGGGCGGGCGCGCGTGCTGATGGCGAAGGGGGATTGGCAGAAGGCTGGCGAGGAATGGGGAAGGATCTGTGAGCAGAAGATGCGTGAGACGAAGGGGGATGTGAGAAGCTGGGAGTGGTGGCGCGCGAAATACTATCAGTTATTGTGCTGGTCGAAGGGGAAAGATGCGACGAGGGAAGAGCTTATGCGGAGGATCGAGGTGATAAAGAGCAGTTGCGGGCCAGTACCGGAGCTGTGGGGGAAGAGGCTTGGCGAGATGTAGGCGTTGCGCAAATGCGCGGAAAAATGTCGCAGTGACGCGGGAACGGTGGCCAACGTGTCCTACTCTGGAGGGTAGGACATGTCGTAACTCCTGAATAAATAAGGGCTTATGGAGGAGCGGGGTGTTGTTTAGGACAAGAAGTGGAGGTAAGTCGACTAGAGAGTAGAGAGTAGGGAAATCTCGGGGCCACGGGATCACTGAGTGACGCCAATGAATTCTCTTGCATTGGCGTCCTGAAACAGGTATTCTTGAGCGTGCTCCCGGAGGAGTTTACGGGTGATGACAATTCCATAGTTTGTGCTGGCGCGCATCGGTAGTCGCTGTGCGCGCGAGTGACGGGTTACGGGTGGCGAGTCAGCCCTTGAGGTTGGCGGACCCCCCTGGGTACAATGATGCCATAGGAGTATGCTGCCGGAATGACGATGCGGCCAGCTATGTTAAGTCTGGCTGCCGTGAACCGGCGCCGTGCCAGGCTGGCGAGTGCTTATGGCCAGCCATTCTGGAAGGAGACCTGCGATGAGAAAGGTGGCTATCGGTTCGGTAGTGACAGCGGTCCTCTTTGTGGGTGGTAGCGCTTACGCGACAAGTTATTATGTGGCTGGGGATTTCAACGGATGGAACGCAGCGGGTAACCCGATGACGGAGACGTCCAGCGGGGTATGGTCGGTGTTACTGGTCACGCCTTTTTCGGGGAGGCATGAGTTCAAGATCACCAATGGGAGCTGGGACTGGAACTACCCTTCTTCGAACAGCTGGTTCTATGCCGACGGCGTGAGTAATGTCACGATCATTTTCAACACAAACTCAGTGTCGGATGGCTGGCAGCCTGCGCAGTATCGCCTTGGGGTGAGCGCGGACCCGACCACATGGACGCTTGCAGGCGACTTCAGCTCCTGGAGCAACGACGACCCAACTTATACGATGACCTCAATTGGTGGCGGGGTGTACAAGCTGAGCCTGATGCTGGCTGCCGGAACGTATGAGTACAAGCCCGTTGTGACTTGGACGTGGGACTCGATAAGCATCGACGGGCGGTCGATAAACACCACCAATATGAGCATCACGACCGCGGAGACCGAACTGGTGGACTTCTATGTCGATGCGCTCGCCGGTACTGTGAAGGCAGAGGTCGCATCCGCATCAACCAGCATTTCAGTCGTGGCGCCCAACGGCGGTGGGCGCTACCTGGCAGGCAGGCACACCGGGATAACATACACTACCTCCGGGGTGATACCGGCTGTTGACATAGCGTACTCAACCGATGATGGGGTGTCATGGAATCCCATCGCATCAGGCGTTTCGAACACGGGAAGCTATGACTGGGTCGTTCCAGACGCCAATTCTGGGGACTGCCTGGTCAAAGTCAGTTCGAGCTACAATTCCACGATAGCGGACGCCAGCGACAGCACGTTCAGCATTTACGCTTGCCTGCAGAAGAAGGCGTCTGACGTGAACAAGGACTGCCGCATTGACATGGTGGACCTGGCCTTGCTGGCGCAGGACTGGTTGTGGTGCGGGGACAGATACGACCCTTCGTGCTCGGCAGGGTGAGCGCGGAGGAAGAATCGCTTCGCGGGAGGAGGGGAAGTGAGTGAAGAACGTGGGGGGCAGAGGAAGCAAAGACAGGGGGCTGAGGGGTAATGGGGGCGTGGCTGGGATCGGGGTCTTGTATTTGGACGGCGTATGGCCAATAATGGCGGCTCGGAGTTTTTGAAGGAGACAGTATGTCTATTGCGAGTGAACTGAAGCCGACTGCTCGTTTTTTGATGGGGCCGGGGCCGAGCGATGTGCATCCCCGGGTGCTTAAGGCGATGGCTACGCCGGTGGTGGGGCACCTGGACCCGGAGTTCATCGAGATAATGAACGGTACCAAGGAGATGCTCCGCGACCTTTTTGACACAAAGAACGAGCTTACGCTGCCGATGTCGGGCACGGGCAGCGCGGGCATGGAGACGTGTTTTGTCAACCTGCTTGAGCCGGGAGATGAGGCGGTGGTGTGCGTATGCGGCGTTTTCGGTGAGCGGATGTGTGACAATGTTGAGCGATGCGGTGGGAAGCTGATAAGGGTCGAGGCGCCATGGGGCAGGCCTGTGGCTGCCGAGGATGTAGAAAGGGCGATGAAAGGGCGTCGGCCGAAGCTGGTAGCGGTTGTTCACGCCGAGACTTCAACGGGCGTGATGCAGCCGCTGGAGGAGATAGGCAAGCTTGCCCATGCCGCGGGGGCGCTATTCATGGTGGATACGGTGACCTCGCTGGGCGGAGTCGGCGTGCATGTAGATAAGCTCAAGATAGACGCTGTTTACAGCGGTACGCAGAAATGTATCAGCGCTCCTCCGGGCCTGTCGCCGGTTTCGTTCAGCGCGGCGGCAGTGCAGGCGATGGAGCGAAGGAAAACGAAGGTGCAGAGCTGGTATCTTGACCTTGGGATGATAAGGAAGTACTGGAGCGGGGCGAAGCGAACATATCATCACACGGCACCTGTCAGCATGATATACTCGCTGTATGAGGCGCTGCGGATGATATTCGAGGAGGGGCTTGAGGCCCGGTTTGCCCGGCATCGCCGCAATCACGAGCTGTTGCGTGACAGGCTTGAGGAGATGGGGATAGAGTTCGTAGTAGCGCCGGAGCACCGGCTTCCCATGCTGAATGCGGTCAGGATACCGGATGGCGTCGATGATGCGACGGTGAGGTCGCGGCTGCTGGATGAATACAATATCGAGATAGGGGCCGGGCTGGGCGAGTTCGCGGGCAAGGTCTGGCGGATCGGGCTTATGGGCTGCAGCAGCAGCGAAAACCATGTCAATATTCTGCTGGCGGCGCTGCGGAAGATACTCGGCAGGAAGTAGACAGTTCAGGGGCGAGGCATGCCTCGCCCCTACAGTCCATTTGCGTCAGACGGCTGCATCACCTGTCGACGCGGGCGGAGCCGAGTTTCATTGCTTTTTCGACCTCTTCGAGGGAGGCCGTGGTGGTATCGCCTGGGGTTGTCATGGCCAGCGCGCCATGGGCTGCACCATAGTTGACGGCTTCTTGCGCGGACTTACCTTCCATCAGGCCATAGATGAGGCCGGAGGCGAAGCTGTCGCCTCCACCGACGCGGTCGTATATCTCGAGGTTCTCGCGCAAGGGGGCCTCGAAGAATTCGCCATTGGCATAGACTATCGCGCCCCAGTCGTTGACAGAGGCTGTCTTTGCATTGCGGAGCGTTGTGGCGACGACCTTGAAGTTGGGGAAGGTCTTAACTGCTTCGAGTATCATCTTCTTGAAGTGCGAAGGGTCGAGGGCACTGAAGCTTTCATCCAGCCCTTCGACCTTGAAGCCCAGAGCGGCGGTGAAATCCTCTTCGTTGCCGAGCATGACGTCGATGTATTTGGCTATCTCGCGGTTGACCTCCATTGCCTTCTTTGTACCGCCGATGCTTTTCCAGAGGGAAGGGCGGAAATTGAGGTCGTAGGAGACGATGGTTCCGTGTTTCTTTGCGGCTGTCACGGCCTCGATAATGACGTCGGCGGTGGTCTCGGAGAGCGCCGCGAAGATGCCGCCTGTGTGCAGCCACCGAACGCCATCTTTTCCGAATATCCTCTCCCAATCGACCTGGCCTTTTTTCATCTGCGAGGCGGCGGAATCAGCACGGTCGGAGCAGCCTTTGGCAGCGCGGATGCCGAAACCGCGCTCCGTGAAATTGAGGCCGACGCGGACGTTGCGGCCGATGCCGTCGAAGGGGACCCACTGGATGTATTCGGTGCTGAGGCCGCCCTGGAAGATGAGGTCCTCGAGCAACCTTCCGACGGCGTTGTCGGCGATGGCTGTGACGACGGCTGCATCCTTTCGGAAGCAGCGTTTCAGGCCGCGTGCGACGTTATATTCGCCACCGCCTTCCCATACGCGGAAGTGGCGGGTGGTATGGATACGGTCATCGCCCGGGTCAAGACGGATCATTATCTCGCCGAGGGAGACGATGTCATACCTGCATTCCGATTTGGGTCTTACCTTGAGGACGGCCATAGCGCTCTCCTTAGAATGACTTCCAGGCAGTCATTATATAGGGGGCTGGCAGGGAATCAAGCAGGATGAGAATCGTAGGAATGGGCGGCGAGCGGGTAAAGGTATTCCTCGCGCCCGACAGTCTGCGACTCCAATCGCTGCAGCGTTATGCTGTAGCGGCAGCGGCAGAAGCGATGTAGTTATTCACGGCACGGCCAACGAAGCCGAATACGCCCGTCACGACGTGTATTCCCTCGGCGTCGAGCATGTGAGACAGCGAGCTGTTGCAGTGACCGGTGATCATCGCGGTTATCCCGTCCTGCGAGAGGAGCTTGGCGAAGAGGGTCCTGCCCAGCGGGAACTCGAGTAGCTTGGGGTCGTTGGGCTTGGCCTCATATGTCATGGTATCGGTGTCAACCGAGACGAGATATATCGCCTGACGGTGACACGCGGCCACCATGTGGTCGGCCGTGGGGCCTGTGGCAAGGACTGCAATTCTCATTTTGTCCACCTCCATGTAAACAAACCAGGTACAACCTTACGTCTATAGACAAGTCCAGCAATGCACAATAGACCACGAACGGGCAATGGCCGCAATCGGTGCCATTGCTGTTTCTCATATAGTGGATTGCACTACGCACAAAGCGGTATATGAAAGAGCGCATTGCTACTGACTCGCCCGCGTCAGCTGAGTTTCGAGCTATTCACCCACTGGATGGCATGCTGTATGAGCTCGGTGGCGTTGTCGAGGGCCAGCTTTTCCTTGATGTGCGCGCGGTAGGATTCTATGGTCTTGACACTAAGGAAGAGCTCTTCGGCGATCTGTCTTGTTCCGTGGCCCAGACCGATAAGCCTGAAGACCTCGAGCTCACGGTCGGTCAGGCTATCTATGCCTGTTGCGCCGCTCTCGGAGCCATCTACCAATTTGTGGACCATGCGGGCGGTCATGTTCTCGCTGACATATATCTCGCCGGCCAGCACGCGCCTTATCGCCTTGATGACTTTCTCCGGAGACTCGTGTTTCATGATGTAACCGCCGGCCCCGGCTTTGAGGGCCCGTTCGGCGTAGAGTGTTTCATCGTGCATCGACAAGGCCAGCATTTTGACGGCGGGATACTGGGCCTTGACGTTTTTCATAAGCTCGATGCCGCTGGTGCCCTTGAGCGAGATGTCCACAATGGCGACGTCGGGTTTGAGCTTGTCGATGGCCTGAAGGGCGGTATAGGCATCCTCGGCCTGGCCGCAGACCTCGAGGTCGTCCTCATGGTCTATCATCTGGACGAGGCCTTGCCTGACAATCGGATGATCGTCAACAACAAGAACGCGGGTCTTGCCTACGTGCTTTCTGTTGCTCACCATTCCACTCTCCCATCAGCGGGTATGCCGCCGGTCGGCAACGAACATGCCACCGTAGCTCCGCCCGTGGCGCCGGGCGTGACCTCAAGCCTGCCTCCTATGACATCGGCCCGATATGCCATTATCTGCATACCGAGGCCGGTCGAGGCGGCGTCGGCACGGAAGTCCATCCCGTCATTTGTAATGCTAAGAGTAACCTCCGCCTGGGCCTTTTTCAAGGATATTACGATATTTCGTGCCTGGCCATGCTTTATGGCGTTGCTGATGGCCTCCTGCGCGATGCGGTAGAGGTGGGTGGCAACGGCAGTGTCGTGGATCTCAAGGTCCTCGTCGCTGGTGAAAGTGCAGACAACCCCGAAGAGCTTTCTGGTGTTGGCAGCCAGCTCCTTTAGGGCCAGGGCCAAGCCGCCTGACCGGACCTCGACGGGGTAAAGCCCCTTGGAGACACCGCGGACCTCGTTGACGGCCTTATGCACAAGGTCCAGAATCTCCGCAATTGTTCTGGTTTCCTGCGGCCTTACGGCTGCTATTCTTCTGGCTAGAGCGCCGACCATGAAGGCCAGGCCGGCGAGTTCCTGTCCCAGGCCGTCGTGGAGCTCCTGCCCGATGCGCTGCTGCTCGAGCTCGCTGGTGCGAAGGAGCTGTTTTTCGAGCTTCTTGCGCTCATCGATCTGGGTCTCCAGCGCCTGATTGGCGCGGAGGAGCTCAGCGGTTCTCTCGGCAACCTTCATCTCGAGCAATCGCCTGGATTCCTGGAGCTGTTCATCTGCGAGGCGACGGCTGGTAATGTCGAATATCGTACCGTCAATCACAGGTCTGGAGCTATTCGGATCGCAGGTAGCCAGGCCCAGGTCGTGCACCCACCTGACCTCGCCAGAGGCGGTCACGATTCGATATTCGATGTCAAACTGCCGACGACCGTCAATGGCACTGCGTATGCATTCCTGCACCATCTCGACATCGGCTGGATGGATTATGCTCTTGTAGGACCTGACGCGGCTATTCATGAATTCGTCAGCCGGATAGCTGGAGATGTCCTTTATGACGTCGCTGATGAATTCCATGGTGCGAATGTCACTGAAGCCGGACCTGTAGACGGCGCCAGGGACGTGGGCGACAAGAGCTCTGAATTTCCGCTCACTGGCGGTCAGCTCATCGCGTGCGCGGCTGCTGCTCAGCGCTATGGAAGCCAGCTCGCCGAAGGCCGATGCAAGATAGGCATCGTTCTCGTTGAAGCCCTGGGGCTTATTCGCCAGCATGAGCATGCCGTAGATGCCTTCACCATCGGAGAGCGGGGTCAGCAGGAGATTGCGGCAATGCTGCAGGCCATCCTCTCTGCGAGGCAGGCTTTCGGCAGCGACGTGGTTGTGGTATTGAGTCTTTCCGGAGGCACGCACGATCGCTGCCAGCTGGTCAAGGTGCGACAGACACGCAGGGTCGAGTGGGGCTGTACTATCAAGTTGCAGTACATCCTGTGAATCGCTGTGCCAGATAGTGAAACGTCCCGTGGATGCGCCTATAAGGTCTCTGCAGGTGCAGAAAACCTGTGCGGCTGTCTCGTTGAAGTCTGCCTGTTTCAGTATGTGATGAGTACCCTGCAGAAGTGCCTCTGTCTCAGCCTTTTGTCTTCTTGATTCACCCAATGATTCCTTGAGCATGGTCTGATTGCTCTGGAGGTTCTGGAACATCAGATGGAACGGCCGGACCAAGCCCGTCTGCACAACAGCTCTGTAAATAAGATAAAAGGCAGCAAGCTGTAGGCAGCGGGTAAGCAGGTCAGTCGATATGCCGACCGTCGTTCGGAGCACAAGGAGCCACTCGGAAAATGCGAGCACGACCATCGAAGCGAAGAGAAGTCTGGCCACATCGCCATAGAATCCGGTGCGTTTCTGCCAGAGCTGACCGGCTGCGACCAGGAAAAGAAGGCCTGTGATGAGGTCGCCGAACACCCAGAAAGGCTGCCATGTCTCCGAGTCTTCCATGGTCTCCCACGCGGCGGGTGCCAGGCGAAACAGCACGGCTGCGACGACAACGGCCGCAAGGATGGCATAGACAACCACCGGCAGCTTTATGTCGAATCGTCCTCTCAGCATCAAGGGCGCGAAGAGGAAGGAGACAGCCAGGACAAGGCGCGATACACGCCAGAGCTCACTGTTGAAACCGTAGGGTATGCCGGCGCTGTTCCAGCTCAGAATGTGCAGCGTATCGATTATCGCGGCAAAGAGGCAGGAGGCGCCAATGATGATGAGGCAGTTGTTGCGCATGTATCTCCTGGAGTTCCACATCAGAAGGAACACGGAGGCGGAGACCACGATGGAGGTGAGCTCGACAAGCAGGTAGGCTACGGGACGGTCATACCACCCGGTAGTAGCGGCCCCGAGATACGCGAAGCCGCCTGGGATGAAATGTACCAAGTCCACTTACATATCCCCCTGGACTAAGCCGCGACGAAGGTTCAAACGGTTACTTCAAGACAGCATTATACAGAATGAGCGAAGCGAATCAAGTTCGGTCCGAGGTTCCGTGTGCCTCCGGTGCGGGCAATTTGCTTGACCGAGGCGATTTGATGCTGTTTAATGTCCTGATACCGTGGTTTGCCCTGCGGATGCGATAGTATATGAGGCACCTTTTGCAGATGGCGACTCGACCAATCGTGCCGGCGCGGCGAACACGGTTGGAGCTGTCGTTGTATCTAGTACTGCTTTGACCATATGGAAGGTTTGATTTGGCGTGGTTCAGAGACATCTCAAAACCGTCTGAAGGCACAATTGGCGGCGATTTGACCAGTAAGTCGCCTTTTTCGGGATGGCCTAAGGCAGTCTTCTTTGTGCTTATGCTCATATTTGCCGGGCATGCGTGTACGCATATGGTGGCAGCCGGTGATACGTGGGTCGCCCTGGCATGCGGGCGCCACTTCTATAACCATGGTGTCGACACGGTAGAACCTTTCAGCGCCAACTCGCACCACGCCGGGCCGACAGATGAGGACCTCAAGCATTATCCGAAGATAGTGACGAAGCTCTTCAGCCCCGCAACGATACGTTACTGGCATCCGACCGGATGGATAAACCAGAACTGGCTGACACACCTGTTTTTCTACTGGCTCAGCGCCAAGTCGCCTATCGCCGATGCGGAGACCAGGACCTTCAATTCGCTTGTGTATTGGAAATTCACGATATATATCCTTTCGATGTTATCCATTTACTATGCTGCCAGGCTACTGAAGGCGGATGTGGCTCCGGCGGCAGTGTTCACCGCTGCGGCACTCTTCATAGGCAGGAGCTTCCTGGATATCCGGCCGGCAGGGTTCTCGAATCTGCTGGTGGCGGTTTTCCTTGTGATACTTCTGCTTACGACCTATCGCAATATCCTCTACATATGGCTGGTTGTGCCGCTTGTCGTACTGTGGTGCAATCTGCACGGAGGATATATCTACGTATTCTTCATGATGGCCCCATTCATATTCCTGAATCTGGTGACGATCCCATCCAAGAGACTGTTCGTCTCGATAGGCATGAAGGGTGTTATACATTCGGTGGCGGCGTCAGTGGTGGCTTTCGTTGCGATGGTCATCTTCAATCCTTTCCACCTGACCAATCTCACTCACACTTTTGTGATCAGCTTCAGCAAGTATGCCAAGACATGGCGCGAGGTGAACGAGTGGCACGGGGCATTCGAGTGGAGCAACCCTGTTGGCACAGGGGTGCCGTTCCTGGTGATGTTCATACTGTTGCTGGTGCTACTTGCGGTGTGGTTCATTCTGATGCTTCTGAATCCTGAATCAGGCGCAGCCAGGCGGCGAGAGAAGAAGGCTGCTGCAGGGGGGTACTCCTGGCCGAAGGCGGACATGGCCATCCTGGCCGTCGCGATGGCTACGGTCTACATGGCCATCAAGAGCCGCCGATTCATACCGATAGCGGCATTTGTAGCCTGCCCTGTCATGGCGATGCTGCTCGACCAGATAATACGGATGGCGGCTGCTCGGCGCAGATGGGTTGCTGAGCGTACGACAGAGCTGCCGGGATTCCCCAAAGGCGTGCGCGCGGTCATTATCGCGATGGCCTTGGCGGCGGTTGCATTCTTCGGCGGATGGTGGGGATGGAAACTCAAGAAGGTGTATCTTGACCCGTGGCCGAGCGAGGCGACGTACACATCAGTATTCATGAGGATGACCGCTTCAAACGTCAAGCCGTTCGAGGCATGTGACTTCATCCGTGAGAATAAGCTAAGCGGCAAGATGTTCAATTACTGGACGGAAGGGGGGGCGATCTCGTGGGGTCAGGACCCAGATCCTGTGACGGGCAAGACGCCTCTGCAGCTTTTCATGGACGGCAGGGCGCAGGCTGCTTACGACGCTTCTGTCTACGCCAGGTGGGGGGATATAATGAGCGGCGGCCCCGCAGCGGTACCCCTGTATTACTCGCACAGGCGGCCCACGGAAGGTGACTATCAGGCCATAGGCAAATGGATAGGCGATCAGCTTGCCTTGTACGATGTATGGGTCGTGCTGATGCCCGGAGCGGAATTCAACGACCCCGAGAAATACTTTACGGACGCACTGGAGCGGAATCCCGAGTGGCGATGTGCGTACTACGATGCTAAGCAGAAGATGCTGGTGCGAGTCAGCCAGCCCGAAGGGAACAGGATCTTCACCGAAGTGATGACGGATCAGGCGAAGTTCCCGAACGAATTCTGTCAGCAGATGTCCGTCTCAAACTGGCTTGTGCGTATCGATGACGAACCTACAAATAGAGAAGGCTTAAGACGGGCAAAGATCGCGTTCGACCTCAATCCATCGCAGGAGCCGCTGGCGGCTGTGATCGCGACGGGGCGGCGGGAGTCACTGCGGTCCGAGGTTGACAAGATATGCCGGGACTGGCTGGGCCAGTTCGAAACGCAGAAGAGCCGTTACGAGGCTGAAGATGGCTATAGGCTCAGACTTACGGCTGCCTTGATGGCAGCTGACCATCTGATAAGAGTGACCACTGATGGGGAAGAGCGGAAGGCTTGTCAGGCGCTAAGAGACAAGTGGATACTGGAGTTCAAGGAACTGAACAAATGGATGCGATGGTAGCAGCCGGATGGAAGGTCCACATTTGACAAAGGGCAGCACGAAAGTCGAGTCGCTCAGCGTTTTCTTCCCGTGCTACAATGAGCAGGATAACGTGCAGCGCGTGTATGAATCGGCTGCCCGGGTGCTTGGAACCATGGGTATTGACTACGAGATAATCCTCGTCGATGACGGCTCAAGAGATCGCACCGCAGAGATAATCAATTCCATCGCAGCAGCTGATCCGCATGTCAGAGCGGTGCATCACACCGTCAATCTTGGGTATGGCTCGGCACTGCAGTCGGGCTTCCGCTCTGCCACAAAGCGTCTTGTGTTCTACACTGACGGAGATGGCCAGTTTGACATCGGTGAGCTGCCGCCGCTGTTGCCGCTGATGAAAGAGTGCGATATCGTCAGCTGCTATCGCCTCAACAGGCAGGACAACCTGATGCGCAGGTTCAATGCATGGTGCTGGACAGAACTCGTGTGTCTCCTGTTCAGGATGAGACTCAAGGATATCGATTGTGCTTTCAAGTTGTACAAGCGTGAAATATTTGACAGGATTGAAATGAAAAGCACAGGCGCACTCATAGACACGGAGATACTCGCCCGTGCTATCCGGAAGGGCTATACAGTGACACAGGTGGGCGTGCACCATTTCCCTCGCAAGGCAGGCTCACAGACCGGCGCACGGCTCAGCGTCATACTCAGAGCATTCCGCGAGCTTTTCAGGCTTTACCGACAGATCAACTAGAGAAAATGATACTCAAACCCAAGACCTCTACTCAGTTCATGCGACCTGACCTGCAGGCTCACATATACTCCGACGCGCTGCTGAACAATGTCCGCGAGCTGCGAAGACTATGCAAGCCAGAGACGAAATTCTGCGCAGTTGTCAAAGCAAACGCCTACGGCCACGGCATGTCGGAGATAGTGACCGTACTCCAGGATGCGCCGGTGGATTTCTTCGCGGTGGCCAGCGTGTTTGAGGCTCTTCACATTGCGCCTTTGACCAGCGGCCAGCCGATACTCATTCTCGAGCCCATCCACGTCGGGCAGCCTCCGCTGCAGATACTCTGCTACGCGGAGCAGGGGTTTCACTGCCCGATAGCAACGCTGGAGACGGTCGATTACATCAACTCCATCACGCAGCCGGAAGGCAGGACCATAAGCGTACATGTCAAGGTCGACACGGGCATGGGCAGGTGCGGCTTGGACCCGGACCTTGCGGTCCGCCTTATTGATAGCGTCGATAAGAGCCGCAATCTGCGTCTTGCCGGTCTTTATACCCATTTTGCGACCGCCGACGAGAGTGACCTTTCATTCGCATATGAGCAGCTCGGCATTTTCAACGACTTCATAGCAAAGCACGGCATCCGCCAGCGAAAAGACGTTATCGTTCACGCCTGCAACTCTGCTGCGACCATCAAGATGCCTGAGGCTCATTTCGACATGATTCGCTGCGGTATATCTCTGTACGGGTATTTCTCGCGACCCCAGCCGGATTCGCCGGTCAGGCTCAAGCCTGTGATGCGCCTGCAGGCGCCCATTGTTCAGCTCAAAAGAATGGCTGCTGGCAAGAGCGTCAGCTACGGACGGTCTTTCATTACCACTCGCGACAGCCTTATCGCCGTGGTTCCCCTTGGGTATGCGGACGGCTATAGGCGATGTTTTTCCAACCGTGCGATGATGAGGATCGGAGATGCGATTGTTCCAGTCGTGGGCAGGGTCTGTATGGATCAGCTTCTTGTCGATGTCACAGATGTCCGGAGTGTCGGCCTAGGCCAGATGGTGACTATTATCGACAACTCTCATAACTCGCCCTGTGGAGCCTACAAACTGGCCGAGCTTGCCGATACAATATGCTACGAGATACTCACGTGCGTCCATGCTCATGTGAAACGCGTGGTGCATTGACGCCATACTCCAATGGAGACTGAAAAGCATAACCTGTTCGTCTATGGTTCGCTTCGTGAGGCATCCGTCTTCAAGAGTGTATGCGGGCTGTCCTTCACCTTTGATGCTGCCGAAGTAGATGATACCACGGTCCTTGCAGCGCCGGCGATACTGTCGGGCTATCACCGGGTCACACCCGACAATGTGTACTACTATGCGGTAGTCGACCCCGGCGCGCGCATCGAGGGTTTCGTCATCTACGATGTGCCGGAGACGGCGATTGCCGATATCGACCGGTATGAAGGTAAGCGCTATGACCGTGACACCGTCAAGGTGATCGCTGCCGGAGGCAGCGTCGAGGCCGTCGCCTACCTGGCCAACCACAAGACCATGCGGAAGCATTTCGGCGACCGTTTTCATGTAAATCTCATCCATGAGCTGTGGCTGCGAAAGCGAATCGAGCGTTTCCTTGAGCGCCACACCCGCCCCGGCGAGACGAGTATAGACGCGGATATAGAGCGCCGGGCTCAGCGCGAGCTTATCGCCACGACGGAGAGGGACCTTGTGATAAGCCATTACCGGTCGAAGCCTGTCAGCGATTTCTTCATCGAGCACGAGCTGGACCGCCCGAGGCCCTCCATAAGACATCTCTACAACGACCCGGAGGCCTGTCAGTTCATTGAGAGCTACCTGATCCTGGTGCTTCGTCAGGTCATCCTCAACCAGTTCGAATCGAAGGTTCGCGAGCGCTACAGGTACGAGATAGAGCGTCTCCGCACATCAGACCGCTACTACAATCTCACGCTCAGCCTGCTGATAGCTCTGCGCATGATAAACGCCAATGCGCACGTCATCGACATACTGGTCCAGGAATGCCTCAACACGATGCCATATCCCGACCACGACCTCATCGACTATGTCAAGTTCGCTGTCTCGGCAGCGGACGGCTGCTTCGCATGGCAGCTTCCTCGCGATATCCTCTCCCGCATCACGGCGAATTTCCAGCCCGGCCTTATCCCTCTCGGAGCCGAGATAGAGCTCTCGAATCTGGGCTACCGCGCGGTCCCACCGCACAGCAGGGAAGTGGCGGACTGCGTCTTCGATAATTTCAAGTATTTCAACGACTTCAAGCTGGATGTGCTCAGCTGGAAGGTCGGCGGCTATGTCGATGACCATATGGACCCGACCCGCAAGTTCCGAAGTAGCGGGTTCTTTGAGTGCGCGCCTGGCCGGCTTAACGCTGAGCGAGAGCTCTCGCGGCCCGCCACCTCCGACCCGTGGCTGCTTAACCAGCTGATACACGAGATGATGGCATTCTACCGCGTCGAGCCGCACAGCCTTCACCTGTCATTCCAGGTGCTCAAGAGCCAGATAGGTAGACAGAAGCGGCTACCGTTCGGACATATCAAGTGCATGTTTGCGCTCGGAGGCGGGCTGCAGAAGAGCGACGATGGAAGCTGGTTCATTTCCAGGATGGCCAACGACGAGATCATATGGAACAGGCGGGGAGAAGAGCTGGTCTTCTCGCGCATTAACAAGCGCAGGTGGTACCTGGGCGAAGATGACGAAACAGAAAGAACCCCTACGCATGCCACAACATGGGTGCAGCAGTTCAAATTCGTCAGGCTTGACCCCCGGACGAATTACGAACCTCTGATACTGGCGCTTAAAGGCCTGCAGATATCGTGCAATCCGGGTGATTACCTTACAGCGGACCAGCTCAGGACCGACCAGTCGTTGCGTGATGAATACGCTGCCCTCAAGGAGTGGGCGGCGAATCCAAGGCCCCTGAGCAGCGGGACGGTGGCGGATTTCATGGACGCAGTGCGCGAGGGTCTGATGGGCGAAGCGCACGGTGTCCCGGCCCACAGGCTTCACTACATACAATGGGCGCTCACTGCCCTCAGGACACAGCTGCAGGCGTTCAACAAGAAGGTTGCCTCAAAGAAGGAATGAATGGATGACACCGAGAGAGATAGTCCTTGCCAATATCGAACATGCTTCGCCGCCGCGATGCGGAATGACGTTCAATAACGGACGGATAGATGATATCGTCGTCGCTTCAATAGCGGACCCCGAAGGGTACACCCCGAAGCGGTGGGTGGAAGCGGGGCGAGAATACTATGATGATGTCTGGGGCAATACTTGGGCGAGAATGGTCGGCGGCAGCGAGAAGGGTGAGATTCATAAGCCGCTATTGGATGACTGGGCCGATATCGAGAAGCTCAAAGTGCCGGATTATACGAAGGCATCACAGTACGCGAAGATGCAGCAGCAATTTGCGGGTGCCGGGGATAAGTTCCGGCTGGCGTTCATGGGCGGATGGGTCTTCAACGATGCCAGATATCTCAGGAAGCTTGAGATGTATCTGTGTGATATGGCCCTGTGCCCGGATGAGCTTAAGAAATTGCACAAAACGATAGCTGCCGTTTATGAGGCGAAGATTCGCGGGGCCGCGAAGGCCGGCGCGGATGGGATATTTGTGCTGGAAGACCTTGGAACGCAGAATGGGCCGCTGTTCAGCCCGCAGATGTTCAGGGATTATTTCAAGGATGAATATGCCCGGCTGTGGGGGATCGCGCATGAATTGGGGATGAAGGTGTTCATGCATTCGTGCGGGAATAACACGAAGCTGCTGGATGATCTGATAGAGGCGGGGGTGGATGTGTTCCAGTTTGACCAGCCGCTGGTATATGATATCGAGATGCTGGCTGAGAAATTCCGGAGGAATAAGGTTGCGCTATGGTCGCCGGTGGACATACAGAAGGTGCTGCCGACGGGGGATAGGGATCTGATAGTACGCGAGACGGAGAGGATGCTGCGGGTGTTCAAGGATGGATTGATAATGAAGAACTATCCCGATCTGCCAGGTATCGGGGTCAAGCCCGAATGGGATATGTGGGCGTATGAGACAGCCGTCAGGTCATTCGAGAACTGACGGTAGGGCTGCGCAAATGAGGGCATGAAATATCGCAGTGACGCACGAACGGTGGCCAAAGTGTCCTACCCTAGGGGGTAGGACAGGTCGTAAGTCCTTAGTTTATAGCAAGTTACGAGTGACCGGGCAGTTCTATAGGACATGATGTCGCTGAAAGTTGATTAGATAGTCTGTTATGCTGGATTCCTCTGAATTTCGCAGTTCAAACGCCGGTTAGATACCCTCCAGCCAGCAGGTGACCAAGACTCCCAGATCCTCCATATTGACAAATCCATCGCAGTTCATGTCGACGTGCCCGCAGTCACCGCCGGCTTCCTGCCAATGAGTCGCAAGGGAAGCGTAGTCGCCGAAATCTACGGCTTGCGACCCGTCTATATCGGCTGGCATGAACTCATAGGCGCCTATATCGACGATTGGGGCAGGGCCGCTACCGGTGTCAGACTTGCACAAATCGTCCAGAAACCGCGACCAGCCGTTCAGGTCGCTTGTCACAATGCCGGGTACGGCAGTGCTATCGCCAGCATCGATACACGGGGAGCCCGAACGCAGATAGAGGTCGCCGCTGCCAGCATCTACGAAGTTCGGGTCGGCATTGATATTGCCGGTGCCGCTCCAGCCGCCTTGGATGTCGCTGTAGGTGACAGTCAGGCTGCTGCCGGAGTCGCCGTAGAACTGGTTGGAGTGGTTGTCCCAGAGAATAGAGTTTATCACGGTCGAGCCGCTGGTGCTCGTATCGTAGATGCCGCCGCCCTGGTCTGCGGCCGTGTTACCGACAAAGGTACAGTTAGTCACAATCGGCTCACAGCGATTGAAGTTGTACATCGCGCCGCCATCCTCTGAAGCTGAATTGCCGGCGAATATGCAGTTTGTAACGGTCGGGCAGCTGGAATAGTAATTGGCCATCCCACCGCCGTATTTGGCTGAGTTGCCTCTGAAGATGCACCCTGTCACGGCAGGACTGCAGAGCCAGATGTTGTACATTGCCCCACCGTTGTATGTTGCCACGTTTCCAGTAAAGACGCAGTGTGTCACAGTCGGACTGCTGCCATCGTTGTACATTCCGCCACCGCCGCTGTCGGTGTTTCCGCCAGTGATGGTGAAGCCCTCGAGAACGGTGTCCGGACCTTCATTGGCGATACACTGGACGACGTGAGAGTGTCCAGTTCCATCGATAGTGGTCACTTCAGGGCCGCTGCTGCTGTATAGCCGGACGGCCTTGCCAATGAAGTTGACGGTTTCATAGAATCTTCCCGGCGGGACTCGAATTTCATCTCCGGCGTTGGCATCGATAATGGCCGCCTGAATCGTCGGAAGGAACCTGTCATGTGTGACATTATACGGGAAGGCCGTGATGTCGAATTCGTAGGGGCCCATGTCAACTATGGTCGTGCCATTGGCGTCGCCGTCAATTATGCGCGGGTTGCCGGCCAGATCGGTAACGATGGTGGTCGGCAGGGCCAGGTTTCTGCCGGCGTCGATGCATGGTGAGCCGATGGATAATCGGAACTGGCCAATGTGCGCATTGACGAAATTCGGGTCGGCGTCGATATTACCCGTGCCGCTCCAGCCGCCCTCGACGTTACTGCAGGTGACAATGGCGCCGACGCCGTGAATCTGAGGGTCGGTTGAGGCTGTGTTGTCCCGTATGATGCAGTTAGTGACGATCGGACTGCCAGATCCAGCGCTATACATTCCACCTCCCGTATCGGCGGTATCGTCCTTGAAGAGGCAATTGGTAACAGCCGGGCTGCTGGTGTAGTCACTTGACATTCCACCCCCTTCGTACGCGGCCGAGTTCTCGGTGAAGCTGCAGTTGACGACTATCGGGCTGCTGTTCTGGTTGGACATTCCCCCGCCATAGGCGGCTGAGTTTCCAGTGAAGATACAGCTGATGACGGTTGGATCGGCGTCCTGGTTGGCCATTCCGCCTCCGATGATGGCGTCGGCAGTGAAGATGCAATTAGTGACTGTCGGGCTGCTTTGGTAATTGGCCATTCCTCCGCCGATGACAGCGCTGCCTGTGAAGATGCAGCTGGTCACAGCCGGTTCGCTGCTGTGAGAGTTACACATGTCGCCGCCAATATCGTTGGCTGAGTTTCCAGTGAAGATGCAAACTGCTATTGTCGTGCGGCTGGAGATGTTGAGCATCCCACCGCCGTGACAGTCGGGCCAAGAGACGCTGTTGGCGTCACCGCCGGTGATGGTGAAGCCCTGGAGGATGGTATTTGGGTCTTCGTTGCTGATGCACTGGACGACGTGATAGTGGCCGGCGCCGTTGATAATAGTCACTTCCGGTCCACCGGCGCTGTAAAGCCTTACGGCCTTACCAAGGAAGTCGATGGCCTCGTGATACGTTCCAGGGGCCACCTGGATTTCATCGCCGTCAACCGTGCCGGCATCGGCGATGGCATCCTGGATGCTTGTGAAGTCGGCCCCACTGGCGACATTTACAGTTATGGTCCTGGCGATAGAGGCGTCGGACAGAGCCAATCCCAAAGTAGATAGAAAGAGGACGATGAACCATATCTTTGGCAGTCTGCGCCGTGGGAAGCAGGACAAGGGCCTGGCAGACGTCCGCAATGTAGAGGTCCGTCGGACGCGCGACAGAAGACACTGAGCGACAAGAGGTAAGATGGCGGGCGACATCATATGAGTCCTCCTTCGAAATATCCTGGAAAAGTCAGTATGCCAAGGGGTGGCCGGGGTGTGAACTGACTGGAGGCATTTTAGCGTCGGGAAGAAGCCGAGTCAAGGGCGAAGGCTGGGGTGAGTTAGGCCGGCCCATTTACAATTTGGAGTGTGCTCTTGAGGCTGCGAATGATGCCTGATGTGCAGTCGCACATAGTCGGGTCATGTTGGCCTCACTGAAGACAGTTCTCTTGCCCTTCATTGAATAGGCTATGTGGTAGTATGTCGCATTGTACGACATGTCACTTGCTTCTGTCGCCCTTTCAGGGCTTCTCAGGAAAAGAGAAGAGATTCCTTGATCTCCTGATGTCCGGGGGGTGTGTCTGTCTTCGTCCCGATGAATCCGGACTCAGCCGCGACACCACCCCCGGCAACAAGACTGCCGGCCCGTCAGGCCTTAAGAGAACAGGCACAACTGGGGACTTCCCCACATGGGCACGATGATACTCAGTGGACCCAACTGGCAGCCAAGATGGCGAAGTCAACCGGCCCATTAGAGCCGTTTGAACTGTTTGAGCTGTTGAAGGTTTCGTGCAGCACGATTCAGTTGAGCCATGAGGCTGCCAAGACTGCAAAATCCATAAAGCTGACTACAGAATCACCATTTGCGTCCGCTCCATACATGGGCGATGGGTAGATTGTCAGCCAGTCGCCAGTCAGGCGCGCGAGGTCATCGAAGGCAATACCGTCGGGGCAGGCGAAGCCGCCGGCCTGGACATATTCCCATGTCAGGTGCGGGTAGTCAATGCCATCAACGCACATGCGCCAATAATCGTTGGTACCGTTGGCTGTCTCGCCGAGGAAGTCCCAACTATGGGCTGCAAATGTTGATCGCTCCATCATCTCGGCGTGCGAGCGCCCAAAGATGCCTGAAGACGAGCCCCAGCCGACGGCATTCGGCTTGCCCGTGGTGTTGGCATCCCAGAAGCTGTCAATCACAGTGCCGTCCCTGTAGCCGATAAGGCCGCCAACATATTCATCGCCCGTTACCGATCCGGCCGCATAACAACGGATGATGGCATCGCCGATGTATCCACATAAACCGCCCACCTGACTACTGCCCGTCACAGAGCCTACGGCATAGGAGTCCTTTATGGAGCCATACATGGGTTTCCCGCACAAACCGCCAACCCGGCCTCTGCCGGTCACTGTTGCCGAGGCGTAGCATCTCGTGATAGTTCCATAGAGATTCACGCCGGACAACCCACCCACATCATAGGAAGAGGAATCGCCTGTCACAGAGCCGGCGGTGAACGAATCCGAGATCGTGCCATAACGAATTGCCCCGCACAATCCGCCTATCCCCAGGCTGCCAGCCACCGTGCAGACTGCATGGCAGGACTTGATAGTCGCATAATTGACCCCGCAAAGACCGCCGACATCTTCATAGCCGATCGCGATGCCGGAGGCATAGCAGCCGGTAATAGTGCCTCCGTTATTGCCACACAGGCCGCCCACGTTCCGGTATCCCGTGACGGTGGCTGTGGACCATGAATCTGCGATAGTACCGGAGTTGGTACTGCACAGTCCACCTGTATCCTGGATTGTCACGTTCGTTGGGCCGATATACCTGGCGGTGCCGGTTGAATGACAGCCTGTGATAGTACCGTAGTTCAGGGCGCACAGGATGCCGAGCGGCTGGTCGCAGACGATGTTTGCGTCCTCGACACCCAAGCCGCGGACCTGTCCGCCGTCGCCTATATAGCTGAACAAACCATCCTTCCCGCTGGATCCGCTCATCGTAAGGTTCCGTACGACATGGCCACAGCCGTCGAAGGAACCGTAGAAGTTCGCGATGCCATAGACGGCAACGCTATGCAAGTCTATGTCGGCGGTGAGAACGAACGATTTGCCCCAGTCGGATGAGGCGACCATGAACTCCTGCCAGTCGTTGGCGTCGGCGATCTGGTAGGGGTCATTGGGTTCGCCGGTTCCGCCGGGGTAGGCGAGGGCGGAGGTGGAGAGGCAGAGCGCAGCGAGGGCGATTGCCAGAAGTGAATGGGATGAGCGATGCATACTTTCTCCTTGCTGACATTCGGGTCGAACCGGGGATGAATTGTACCAAATTGGGGGAGGGGTGTCAAGGGGAAAGCGAGAAGCCAGAAGCCGGAAGCGAGGATGGGGCAGAAAGGAAAAGGGCCGGGGTGGAGGCCCGGCCCTTGAAATGCAAGATCCGTTGTGCCACAGGCGACCATGCCATCTACCTCGGGGACTCGGTGGCTGCCACCCCGACCATAGATACCGAAGCCGGAGGCTTCGGCCACGCTATACGCGCGGTTCGCTGCCGAGCCAGCAGGTGCGCGGCAGGGGGCCTGCCAGCGGAGCGGCATATTCGATGAAGGCCTTCGTGACATCGTTGCCATCGGAGCTGATGAACGTGTCGCACATGCACTTTGTCTTCTCGGCGACGTTCTTGAGGTCGGTGCGGAAGTAATCGCATGAGTACTTGTCACCATTTCCGACGCGCTTGAGCGCGACCGAGCCATTCTGGTGTTCGGCGGCGAGCGTGACAGCCGTCTGGCCGCAGCGGCGCGCCTCAACAGCATCAATGGGCGACTGGAGACCTGCAAAGCTCCTCTGGAGGTAGCCGAAGGTGTCGGCGCGAACGCGCTTGACCCCTAGTTTCGCCTTCACCTGAGCGGCGAGGAAGTCGGCCAGAGCGCCGGTGCCGGAGAGCTGGATATTGTTGTGGCAGTCCTTCTCATCGTGCTGGAGTATCTTCTCGGTCCAGGTTACGTGGTCGGTATCGCAGATGCCCTCGCTGGCGGCGACGACGCAGCGGCCGAGCCTCTTGTATACTGCTTCGATATCGGCCATCATCTTGTCGATGGTGACGGGTCTTTCGGGCAGGTAGATGAGGTGGGGGGCGTCGTCATCCCTTTTTCGGGCCAGGGCGGCGGAGGCTGCCAGGAAGCCGGCGTGCCGTCCCATAATAACGTCAATCTTGATGCCCGGGAGGGCACGGTTGTCCATATCGTCGCCCATGATGGCACTGGCGACGAAGAGGGCGGCGGTGCCGTAGCCGGGGCAGTGGTCCGTTACCAGGAGGTCGTTGTCGATGGTCTTTGGGATGTGGAAGGCTGCCAGGTCGTAGCCGGTGTCGGTGGCCATGGTGTTTATGATGTGGCAGGTGTTGGCGGAGTCATTGCCGCCGATGTAGAAGAAGTATCGTATCTGCCGCTCCTTAAAGACTTTAAGGATGCGCTGGCAGTATTCCTCGTCAGGTTTGTCCCTGCTGGAGCCAAGGGCAGCCGAGGGGGAGACCTCGAGGTCGCCTATGGTCTGCATGGAGAGCTTCTTGAGATCGATGAACTGGTTCTTGACGATACCGCTGACGGCGTGGATGGCCCCATAGAGGCTGTCGATGTACGCACTTCTGCAGGCCTGCTCGATGATGCCGACAAGCGAGGCATTGATGACCCCTGTAGGGCCGCCTGACTGGCTGACCAGGGCGTTTCCTTTTGGCGCACTCGCCATTTTTTCTGCACTCCAAAGCAACGTAGAACAAACATTTCAAAGTCCGGCGGGGTATTATACCGAGTCAAGTAACGTTGACAAGCAAAAACGGGTGCCTGCGGAGGTATGATGGCGACGGGCGTCCGGGGTTGCCGGTCCGTGGAAAGCCGGGTTGTCTATACTGAGAAAGGGCATTTCGGCGGCTGAAATTGGGCTTCAAGGTCGAATTTTTTCTTGCAAGGCACGTATTTTTGGTTTAAATTCAGGGTCTGTCTCAATATGGCAGACGGGTGGTCCCTGGCCACTCGCTGCGTCGCTTTAGCAGGACTAATATCTTACTTATAGGAGAACGTTGTGAGAGGAATCATCATCGTTCGGCCTGCCATTGCAGCCCGATTGGCGTTGCCGACACTTCTGGTGGCGGCGATTCTGGTATCGCTGGCGAGCCCGGCGGGCGGCGCTACCGTTGAATCCGACCAGGCGAAGATCATGCACAAGGCAGCGCTGGCCTATATGTCGGTGGCAAAGGAGCTGATCAGCCGCGGCCGTTACAGTGAGGCGTCAGATTCGCTGGCGAAGGCATCGGAGAACAGCAGATACCTTACCGAATCCGAGCTGAAGACCCTTAACGGTCTGCTCGAACAAGTGCATGCGAATACCTCCGGGAGGGATGATGGCAGCAAACATCTGGAAGCGGCGCAGAGGCTGATTGGCGAGAGGCAGTTCGTGGCAGCCAAGGCTCACCTTGCAGCTGCGAGCAGGAGCCAGTATCTGAGTGCAGCCGAGAAGATGCAGGTGGACAGCCTGATGAAGCAGGCTGATGCAGGTATTGCGGCAGAGACGAGCGATATGAGGGCTCTGTACAATGCGAGCGTGAGGCAGTACGAAGCGGGGCAGCTTGAAAGCGCACGTGAAGGTTTCATGCGTGTAGCGGCAAGCGGTACGGCACCGGCATCGGTAGCAAAGAATGTCGAGTATTATCTGGGTGAGATAGCGAAGGCGAAAGAAGCGCAAGCGGCTGCTGCGGCCAGACCAGTGGAGCCCAAGCCTGTTATAGAGCCGAAGCCCGTTGAGAGAATTGCAGCTCCTGTTGCGCCCACTCCCGTTGTAGAAGCCCCGAAGGAAAGCGTTGCGGTGCCTCCCGTGGTGGAAGTTGTACCCCTTGACAGTGGTTCAGTGTCAGCGGCGGTTCCCGCGGCCGTGGGTGACACTCCTCCGGTCATGCAGACGAGCAACAGCTATATGGACCAGGTGATGCAGCAGAGGAGAAGGGTGCAGAGCTATGTTGAGACGCTGGTTGAGGCGGCGATCCAGAATGCCCGTCAGGCTGCCATCAGCGGCGAGTTCGACGTTGCGCGCAGCGAGATATCGATGGCGATGCAGACGGTGGAGGAGCGCAAGAGCGTTCTGGGGGCTGAATCGTACGGCATATATATGGATCAGCTCAGCGCGATGAGCAAGGAAGTCGCGCAGGACGAGGTAGAGGCGAGAAAGGCGCGTGACGCTCAGGCGCTTGCCGAGGCGGAGAGTGCAAAAAAGGCGATGCGAAGCCAGCAGGAGATCGAGAGGCAGAAGAAGATACAGGAGTATCTCGATACTGCCGCAACGCTTCAGGAAGAAACCCGCTATGAGGCAGCGCTTGGCGCTCTTGAACAGGTGCTTGCCATAGATCCGCTGAACCAGACGGCACGGGTTCAGAAGGAGCTTATAGAGAAGCTGATAATATACCGCGACTACCGGGATGCCAAGACGCGCGAGGCTCGCGAGGAGCAGAAACTGAAAGTCGAAGTTGCAAAGAACGCGATCCCGTATGTTGATGTTATAACGTATCCCAATGACTGGAGGGAACTTGAGAAGCGACGGCAGGAGGGCAAAGTGGGTGACACAGTGATGGCGGCCGAAGATGTGGAGGTCTACAGGCAGCTTGACACGGTCGTCGACCTGTCGCAGCTGACCCCGGACACACCGCTTGGTGAAGCGTTCGATATGCTGATGAGGTCAGTGCAGCCTGAACTGCCTTTGTTTGTGAACTGGGGCGATCTGAGGAACAGCGCCCTGACACAGCAATCGCCGACGAACATGCAGGGTCTGCCGCGAGTGAAGCTTTCCCAGGGCCTTGATATGCTGCTCAGTGCTGCGGGCGGCGGCTTTGTGGATCTCGGGTATACGGTGAACAACGGGCTTGTCGTTGTGGCCACGCGATTGATGCTGCCGAAGAATCTGGTGACGCATGTCTATCCCGTAGGCGATATTCTTGGTGTTCCATCGAACGCCACCTTCGGGGACGTCAGCAGCGGCTCCACGGGAGGGACGGGCACCACCGGCACCGGTACTACCGGCACTGGTACTACCGGCACGAGCAGCACAGGCAGCACCGGCACCGGCACCGGTACTACCGGTACGGGCACAACCGGCACCACAACGGGCAGTACAACGGCAACAGGCGGAGGCGGCGAGTCATCGATAGGCGGGCTGGACCTGATTATACCTGCTGAGGATTTGATAACTGCGATAATAGATGGAACCGAACAGATAAACTGGTTTGACTACGGCGGTGATGGAACGATACGCATTCTCGGCGGTAACAGACTGGTTATACGCCAGACACCGAAGATACATAGCGAGATAGCAGAGATACTGGACAACCTGCGAAAACACCTTGGCGAACAAGTGGCTCTGGAGGCGAGGTTCCTGCTCGTGGATGAGTCCTATATCGAAGAGATCGGGCTGGACGTCGATTTCCAGTTCAACACCACGGGCAAATTCGGCATCATACCTGTGACGCAGAACTCTTTTGATGTGACGACCCGACCTGAGCTGGGTCAGCGTGCCCTGACGACGAACGCCACGTATGGCGGCATACTGGATGACCTGCAGGTGAGCTTCCTTCTCAATGCGACTCAGCAGAATGCAAACAGCCTGGTCTTCACCGCGCCCAAGGTGACGGTGCTGAGCAATGAAACGGCCGGCATATCTGTAACGCGCGAACAGACCTATACAAGCGGTTATGACAGCTCAGGTATAGTTGCGACGCAGGGAGTCGTTACACAGGGTGTAATCGTGCCTGTTATAGACAGAGTCAGCGGCGGTGTGTCGATGAGTATTACGCCGACTATAAGTCAGGACAAGAAGTATGTCCTGCTGAATATACGTACATCGCTTGGCGATTTTACGATATCTGAAGCTTTCCTGCCATACACCCTCACAGATACCAGCGAGCCCGAGTTGTTCAAATACGAGCTGCCGCTGGTAGACAATACCATTATGGAAACACGCGTCTATGTGCCGGACAAGGGCACGCTGCTTATAGGCGGGCAGAAGATCAAGAGGCACAGCGAGATTGAGTCGGGTGTTCCGATGTTGAGCAAGGTACCTTACCTGGGCAGGCTGTTCAGCAATCGCTCCAAGTCGGAAGAGACGAAGGTGCTTCTGATCCTTGTTCGTCCGACGATTATTTTTACAAGTGAGACAGAGGCTGACCATGTTTCATCACTGACGGAGGGAATGTCAGCTCTGAGATGACAGCATGGGCTGAATGGATATGAAAAGAGGCGTAACGCTTGTTACGCCTCTTTTTTTACGCGCGAAAAACAGAGCCGGTCATTCGGCACATCTGACTTTCATTGCCTCGTATCCGAAGTGTGCGATAAGATTGTCGAGTATGGTCATCGCCGTGTAATTCTCTGCAACAGGCCATATTCGGCCGACGATGGTCGGGTCACGGCGAGTTATAGCTGCAAGCTGCTTGTTCTCGAGCGTGTACTTATCGATGGTATGCTGCGGCTTGTCTATGGTCGGGGTGGGCTTGACCGCCAGGCGGGCGACTATCGGCTGGCCGGTTGAAAGGCCGCCGGTTATGCCGCCGGCGTTGTTTGAATCGAAGACAACCTTGCCATTCTCCATATGCATCTGGTCATTCGACTGAATGCCTGTCATGTTCTTCACGGCGAATCCTGCGCCAACCTCCACGCCTTTCACGGCGCCGATGCCGAGCATCCGGCCGAGCTCAGCGTCGAGTTTGGCAAAGACCGGCTCGCCCAGGCCCACAGGCACGCCGAGAACAACTACCTCAACCACGCCGCCCGAGGAATCACCCGTGCGGGTGATACGGTTGCAGGCCTCGACCATCGCATCGGCGGCGTCGAGGTCGGGGCAGCAGAGGATGTGATGCACGCCGTATTTCTGGCGGACGTCGGCCGCCTTCATCTGAGGGGCCTTGCCGCGAATCGCGTCTATCTCTTTCTCTATCTGGGCCAGCACGGCTGTCTTCTCCAGGAAGCGCATATCCATGTTGATGCGGCCCTTGACATATACCTCCTGGTAGAACGGGTCCAGGTCATGCCTCATGCTTTTATAGGCATTGGTGTAGGCAAGGGCTTTCTCGTGCGGCACTTCCGGGCAGGCTACGCCGGCAGCCTCCTTGATATACGAGAAAACCTCGATGCCGCATTTTTTGAGAATCTTCTTTGCCACGTACCCAGCCGCGACGATCGTGCTTGTATAACGTCCACTGAAAATCCCGGCTCCGATGGAATCATCGGCCTGACCGTATTTCATGAACGAGGCATAGGAGGCGTGGCCCGGCCGCGGCGTGCGGTTCGTGTCCTGATACTGCTTGATGTGGATGAAGTGTCTGTCGAGGTTGGGTATCAGGATGGAGATTGGTGTGCCGTTGGTCTGATTCTTGTTGCCGGCGTTCTCGATGGTATCAGCCGAGTTAAGGCCGGTGTAGATCACGGGCAGGTCCGGCTCCTTGCGAGGCGATGAGAGCTCATCTGCGCCTGGCTTTCTCAACAGCAGGTCACCATATATCTCCTGTTCGGTGAGATACAGGCCCGGGGGAGTTCCCTGGACAACGGCGGTGAGACCCTCCTGATACGAGCCGCCGGCCACACTTACCTGAAAGAAACGTCCAGTATGACAACCTATCATTTTCTCTCCTGTCAGATGAAAAGTAATACCTGGTCTGCCGCTGTGTCAGCCATTCAGTCCGCTATCTCCAAGTCCGCGCCGAGACTCTGCATCAGATCCACAAACGTTGGGAACGTGACGCTCATCGCCTCGGCAGTCTCCACGACTGTCTCGCCCCCCATTGCCAATCCAGCTATCGCAAGAGCCATCACTATTCTGTGGTCGCTCCTGCCATCAAGCGTCGCGGCGTGAGGTCTGCCTCCGTGAACAATGAGACCATCCGGCAGTTCTTCTGCCCGAATGCCCATCTTTGAGAGTTCCTGCGCCATGCAGGCTATGCGGTCAGTCTCCTTCATCCTTGCCTGTGGTACATTCAGGAATCTGGTAGTGCCCTGGGCAAAGGCAGCGGCCACAGCCATGGCTGGAAGGGCATCCGGGGTCTTGTTCATGTCTATGTCGATCCCCCTGAGGCCAGCGCCTTTTATGGTAACGCTGCGGCCGTCTGTTCTGACTGCCGCACCCATGTCGCGTAGATAATCCACAACAGCTTTGTCAGGCTGGCTGTCGGAGAAGTCAAGGCCGCTGAGCGTTATCTCGCAGCCGAGCAGAGCAGCGGCGCAGAGGAAGAAGGTCGCACTGGAGAAATCCGCAGGTATTGCCCGATCAAAGGCCTTGTAGCCTTGGCCCCCGGTGACCCGGAACCATTTCAGGTCGTTGCTCTCATACCTTATACCCTGTATGTCAAGCCAGTCCATCGTCAGTCGAACATAATCTGGCTCATTCAGCAGGGTTACCTCTATCTCTGTGTCTCCGTCTGCCAACGGCGCGGCGAGAAGGAGGCTGGAAAGGTACTGGCTGGTCTTGCACTCCACTGAAACCTTGCCGCCCTTAAGCCGCCCCTCGACCTCGACTGGCGCCATGCCATTGCCTCTGACCGAATGGCATTTACCGCCAAGCACATTGATCGCAGCCATCAAGGGCTGCAGCGGCCGTGCCTGTATCTGGGAGTCGCCGGTGAAGGTTATCCGCTGACCGGGCCTTGCAAGGGCAGCCGAGCCAAGCCCCAGCCGAAGTGTAGTGCCACTGTTTCCTACGTCGATTATGTCGGAAGGCGAGGCGATGTTTCCATTGGTGCCCGTTATTAGCCATCTTTCAGGCCCGGTCGTATCAATCGATGCGCCAAGCTGGCTGTAGCAGCTGATCGCACTTATTGCGTCACTCGAGACAAGGGGTCGGTGGACAGTGCTTGTGCCATGGGCGAGCGAAGCCACTGCCACGGCACGGATTGTGTGCGACTTCGATGCGGGAATGGCCACTTGGCCGGTGAGCTGTGATTTTCTGACCTTGAGCCTCATTGTATCTCGCAGCGAATATCTGGTATGGCCACATCGCAATCTGAAGTGCAGCCGAGAAAGTATAATAAGCCCTGCAGCAAATGCAAGGGAATTCCGCATCCTCAGCGGAGCGATGATTCACCCGAAAAGTCGATGCTGGTAATTGACATTCCCTGGCCGCGGCCGTATGATAAGACAGCGCCCGAAAAGGAAGTTTAGGGACGAGCTGTCATTCATCAGGAGCGTTTATGAGTGCCTCCAAAGAGATTCAGTTATGGGCGATGAAGTGGTACATCTGGGTGGTCGTCATCATCATTGCGGGGGTCGTGCTGGCTTCGATCGGCTTTCACCTGACGGCGGGCGATTCTGAGAGCAGCGTCGGAGAGCCTTTTAAATGGCTGGGTATCATACTCTGTGCAGCCGGGGCTCTGGTCGCCGTGTTCGCGGCGCTCCTGCTTATGGATGAGGCCGTGCGGACACTGAACACCAGCGCCAACAAGCTCGACAGCGTGCTTGCCATGATGAACCAGCAGCGTCAGATACTGCTGCAGATAAGCCAGAGCGCGAAGTTGAGCGATACCGCCAAGGAGGTGCTCTTCAGGGACATGGACCGGAAGAGCCTCCGAGACGCTGTGCTTGAGAAGCTTCATCAGCTTGATTTCGCCGGTACATTTGCCCTTATTGACGATATTTCGCATCGTCCGGGCTACAAGACCCTTGCGGAACAGCTTCGGTTGGAGGCGGACAAATACCGCGGTGCTACGGAGGACGAACGCATACGCCAGAGCATAGCGCATATCGAGAAGTTGATCGATGACTTCCAGTGGGGCAAGGCGAAGGCCCAGATCGAGAGGTTCCAAGCCGCATTCGATGACAGGCAGCGGTCTGATGGTCTGCTGCAAAAGCTCGAGGCGAAGCGCCAGACCCGGAAGCAGGAGCTCCTGAGCGCGTGGAATGAGTCGGTGAAGAAGCAGGATGTGGATGCGAGCCTTGAAATACTGAAGGAACTGGACACGTATCTGACCCCGAGCGAGGGTCTTGCGCTGCAGGAATCGGCGCGTGAGGTTTTCCGCAACAAGCTGCAGAGTATGGGCGTGCAGTTCTCGCTAGCCGTGAACGAAAAGAGATGGGCCGATGCGCTCGACATAGGCGAGAGGATCATGGCTGGCTTCCCGAACACCAAGATGGCACAGGAAATACGCGACGGGATCGAATCGCTGCGGCAGCGCGCGGGGCACAAACCGGCCGGGGAGTGAAAGAGGTTGCGCAAAGCGGAGGTGGGATGTAAGAATCGCTCGGGTAGGATGGCGGAAATGGCGGGGGATGAAGCGACTCGTCGTATTTAACTGTTTTCCTACAAAGGATTTGTGGACGCTGGCGGCATTGTGGTCCGACACAGGTCCGAAGTCCCGCTCTGTCAGTTAGCGGCGTCGCGGCGATTTGTGTTTTACGGCCGTGTTCCGTGACAGGCGCAGGGCGCCAAGCCATATGGGGCAGAGCCAGAAGAAATCAATCCGCTGTAACCATGTAGGGTATGGCGATATATCAGGCCCATCAATGCATAAAAAGTCTTGAAAAGACGGCTGGTTTTGCTTAATATAGGTTGTCCGTCGTGCTGTTTTTGAAGGAGACCATGTATGGCTGAAATCGAGCGATGCACGAGTTGCGTATTGCCGAGATGCAGTTCCTTTGTTTTCGACGATAAGGGCGTGTGCAATCTGTGCAACGCAGCGAAGAGAGCCGCCAGTGCTGCGCCGGCGCAGAGCGCAGCGATCAAGCCGGCTGAAGAGCTGGAGCGGCTTCTGGCAGACATAAGGGAGCGCGGCAAGGGTCAGAAGTACGACTGCCTGGTGGGCGTCAGCGGCGGCAGGGACAGCTCCTATCTGTTATACCTGCTGGCGAGGAAACACGGCCTGAGGTGTCTTGCTGCGTATTACCGCACACCGTTCACATCAGACACGACAGACCAGAACGTTAAGAAGCTGACGACACGGCTTAACGTTCCTCTGGTGGAGATGAACATCTCGCAGGAGCGACACCGCCAGATAGCGCGGGAGTTCGTGCTGCTTTGGACCAAAAAGCCGCTGCCGACAATCGTCAACATGGCATGCGCAGAGTGTAAGCTGGTAAATCGGGAGATATACACGATAGCGAAGAAGCATGGCGTCAAGTCAATCGTTTTCGGCGCGAACAAGTTTGAGGAGGTTCAGATCGCCGCGGGCGTCGCAAGCGACGAGGTCATTACTGAGGAAAGGGCTGCGAAGTACCTGGGAGTCGGTGCGCAACTTCGGCAGATGATGATGCTGATGAAGAAGGGTTTTGGCATACTCGGCTCGTCGGCAGCAGTGTGGAAGTATATCCCTCTGGGCTTCAAAGCCTCAGTCATGTATATAACACCCCATACACCCTATCTTCGTTTCCGCCGGCGTGGGATATCCATTCTTGAGTATTTCTTCTATGCAGACTGGGACCAGGCGGACTGCGAGAAGGCGCTTCAGGAAATGGGCTGGGAGCTTCCTCCGGGGTGTGTGACTTCATGGAAGAGTGACTGCAGCTTCGCGGAGCTTAAGAACTGCATGTTCGGCAAGATGTCAGGCGTGACTTACATGGACGCATTCGTGGCCAATATGGTGCGGAGCGGCGCAATCACCCGTGAGGAAGGTCTCGAACGTCTGGCTAAGGAAGGGCGAGTCTCGATGGAGCGTGTGGAGGACGCCTGCCGCGTGCTTGACCTGCCCACAGACCTTTTCGTGTGACGGCACAGCAAGACTTTGCCATCACGATGATGGCGACCGGTCTGACAGAGGCAGGGAACGGCGGACAGGGCCGTGCTTCACGATGCATAGGAGTGAAGGCTCGTGAAGAGCCTGGAGAGATTGACCCAGAGAACGGTGCAGACTATGGCTGCCAGGCCAAGCAGGACAATGACATCGCGCACCCTCTGACGGTCGGGATATCCGTAGCGGAGGTGGAAGTAAAGGGCGTAAATCAGCCACGTTGCCAGTGCCCACATCTCCTTCGGATCCCAGCCCCAGTAATTACCCCAGGCGAGCTGGCCCCACCAGCTTCCGAGCACAAGGCCGAACGTGAGGAATGGGAAGCCCAGGGCCACAAGCCTGAAAATGACCTTTTCACAGTATTCCGCATCCCCGAGACGCTCATGCGGGGGTATTACCGCGCACAGCTCACTACTCTTCGAAGCGGAGATGACCTTGGCCTTTACCTCGTGTGCACCATCATCTGCGTCGTTCCGGGTAGACGCGCCCTGACCACCACGGGCGGTCACAAGATGGCACACGGCATAAACGGCAGCCTTGGCCATGATGACATAACCGATGAGATAGACAGCGACGTGTGGACCGAAGAGAAAGCTCTGCAGCGCCGGCGGCAGCTTCTGCCGTTCTGAGGGGAACACAAAGGCTACAGGGAAGAGCACTGCTGTCCCAAGCAGCATGTCGAATCCCTCGGCGCCGGCTCCGAGTCTGTGAGAGAGCAGCGTTATGGGGTAAATGGTCATACCCATCGCCAGAAATACGTCGGACATGTTCTGCAGTGGGAGGTGGTCGATCGACCGCCAGCGGATGGCAAAGGCAGCGACGGCAATAGCAAACCCAAGGAAATAGAAGATGCCTGCAAATCGCCGGCTCCTGGATTGAACATTAGCCGGGCGCAGATGGTGAAATACGCTGTCAACGCGAAAAGCGGCGCGGTCCCACAAGGTAAGCACGAAAGCCAGGAAGTAGAAGAGCATTGCGCCGTATACCGTCATCATCTGTGGCGTGTATTTGAACAGCATGTGCAATCATCCTTTTGGTCTGCGAACGGTGGGCAGAATGACCCTGAGCCAGAGAGACCAGACCACGCCTGCGCAAAGCAGAACGTAGCCGGCATAGACAACCGGAATGCCGGAATCGATGGTTACGTGAAGTATTGAGTAAGAACCGTGAAAATCGCGGCCATACGAGGATTGGTAGAAGTAGTACCCTCCGAAATGAAAAGGGTGATTGACTGAGATCGTCGCGGCATCGAGCTTTGTACCCTCCGGCGAGAAGAAGACCACATCACTGTAAAACTGCCTTGGCATGGCGTCAGCTGCATTCACGCCTTCATGGCGCTCAATACGGAACTTATCGAGGGCGATGTTGAAGGGCAATTCACCAAGGACGGTCAAACGGTCCTCTGATACAAGAATGCTGTTGTGAAAACCCTCGTTGATCACCAGATACCCTTCGTAGATCCGCTGGTCATTCAAGAAGCGCTGCCGTAGATGGTGAGCGTATCTCCCCGCGTACATTGAGGCGGCCAGTATGAGGATGCAGCCCAAGTGTGTGAGCAGGGGGCCGGGCCTGTGGAGTAGATTCCTGAAAGCGAAAAGAGATATGACAAGAGCCGCAAGCAGTGCGCCCCAGAATATCGACATACCTGTCGAGCTGAAGAGAACGGAGGCCTTGTCCGAGCCATAGAATGCTGACAGAACGGAAGTGTAGATAAGAAAGGCTATCAGAAAGACCGTCAGCAACATCAGATGTCGTCGAAATCTTTCCATAGCGACCCGTGAGTAAAACTTATCGGTGCCCAGTTATTACCATGAGAAGCCGGTCTGTGCAAGAGCCAGGGGCAGAAATATCTCCGCGGGTTGACTTGGCATGTGCGGGCGGCATACAATAGTGGATACTCTCGCTGGAGAAACAGGAGAGCATTCCGTTGTGGAGGATACCTGTATGACATGGAACCGCGAGCACAAGGTCCGCCAAAGGTTCTGGTGGTGCCGGCTTGTCTGGCCGATCGCCGGTCTGGCTGCGACCGTGTGGTTTCTGATACGTGTGATACCCAAGCCCAGCCGGGCGCTCTACCCGTGCCAGCGGGCCGCGTTCCCCATAGCCTCGAGCTTCGTGGCATATCTCATCGGGTTGACCGCGACGACCGCCATCCTCGGCCGTGCGCGTGCACATCTGAAAAGGGCGAGCTACGTTGTTGCGGCATTGTGCATATTCGCTGCGGTCGTGACGGCGTGGCTGACAATCGGTATCGACGGCAGGCGGGCCTCCGCCGTAACCTACTCGCCGGGCGACCCAGCCAATACGCCGATAGGAGCGGCCAGGGGCATCTGTCCGGGGCGCGTCGTGTGGGTGTACGATCCGAGCGCAACAACCTGGAGTACAACGCTCGATAACCAGAATCCCGTTACACAGTACTGGTGGGATGACAGCCACACAGATCAGGCAGTCGTCGATGAGATGTATTCGAAGGGCGTCCAGTGGTTGACGAACTCAACCACTGATGAGCAAGCTTGGGACAAGCTTTTCAGGTATTTCAACCAGCAACATGGCAGAGGCGATGTCGGCTACACACAGGGCGAGAAGATAGCGATAAAGCCGAACCATGTGCAGCACAGGGACCTTGTTTATGCCGATACGCTGCTGGCCGCGGACCTGGCCCCACAGATGATGGTCGCACTACTCAAGCAGCTTGTGAACAAGGCCGGGGTGCCCCAGGACTGCATCACCATATGCGACTCATCGCGGTACATATCGAACAAGGAGTTTGACCGGTGCTATGCACTATTCCCGAACGTGCATTACCTGAGCTCGAACTTCTATGTATGGTACAGCGGCTACGCGGGAGACGATGACCCGCGTCGGCCGCCTGTGACGTCGTCCACGACCGAGTTTGTACGCTATAGCGGTCTTGGAGCCACCGGTCAGCCAATACCGTCTACACCTCTACCAGAGCCGTTTGCCGAGGCGACGTATGTAGTGAATCTGGCGGTGACTAAGGGTCATTCGTCTGCCGGCATAACATGCTGCGCGAAGAATTGGTATGGGTGTTTCTGTGCTCCGCCCGGGGAAGGCGATCTGCCATGGAGTGACCCTGCAGACTCGGCGCACAACTTCCTGCCAGCTGCGCTTCCGGGCTACGGCCACTATCGCCAGATGGTGGACCTGATGGGCAACGAGCACCTGGGCGAGAAAACGGTTCTGTTCGTGCAGGATTTCCTCTGGGGGTTCCAGCACCACGGCGGCAGCTCAAGGCCAGTGAAGTTCGTGTATGCCCCCTTCAATACGGACTACCCGTCCAGTGTATTGATGAGTCAGGACATGGTTGCAATGGATTCGGTGGCGCACGACTTCCTGACAGGTCAGTTTGCCAATGCCATGGGCGGCAGCACCTCGATAGCATGGTCGGGGATAGATGACTACCTTCATGAAGCCGCACTAGCAGACTCGCCGCCCTCAGGCACGTTCTATGCGCCGAATGGAGACGGTGTGCGCCTGTCAAGTCTTGGAGTCCATGAACACTGGAACAACAAGACCAGCAAGCAGTATACCCGGAACCTCGGCACCGGCAGTGGTGTCGAGCTTGTCTCGAGCGACCCGCTGGCATGTGTTGCCGGGCCAGCGGCCGATGCCTCAGGCGACTGCAGGGTGAACATGGTCGACCTTGTGTGGACGACTGATATGCAGGGCATCTTTCTACTGGCACAGCAGTGGCTGGAGTGCGGTATCGCTGACCAGAGAGCATGCTGGCCATAGTATTAAAGGGATTGTCAGACGGACCGGATTGCAGTACACTACCAAGCCTATGACAGAACTACCGAGCGAAAATCGTGCGCGCAGCGAAGTTGATCGCAAGGTGCTCATACTCAAACCGAGCGCGCTGGGCGACATCATGATGGCCCTTCCAGCAGTGAGGAATGTGAAACTGGGGTTACCGGGCGCAAAGATATACTGGCTGGTCAACAGGGAATTCGCGCCGCTTCTTGAGGGTAACCCACATGTGGATGAGGTGATAGAGTTCGACAGGGAAACGCTCGGCCGCCTGTGGTGTAGCATGGAGGCATGGGAGGAGTTCCAGCGGCTGGTCAAGCGGCTGCGAGGCGAGAAGTTCGACGTGGTACTGGATTTCCAAGGTCTTCTGAGAACGGCACTTCTGGGGTGGCTAAGCGGCTGCAAGGTCAGGATAGGCATGAAGGATGCGCGGGAAGGGGCGCCTTTCTTCTACTCGGAACTCGTCGCCAAGCCGCAGAACAGCGACCACGTTGTGGACCATTACGTTAAAATGGCGGAGATGTTGTGGGTGGAGGGTGGCGCACCCGTGTTTGAGACAGGCCGGAATGAGGTCGCTGAAGGTGTGGCGAGGCAGACGCTGCGGGCAGAGGGAGTTGACGGCGACTATGCCGTGCTGGTCGCGGGCGCAAGCGACCCGGCAAAAAGATGGCCAATCGCCAGCTATGCGCGCCTTGCGGAACGCCTTTCAGCGGAATATGGACTGTCGATCGTGGCCACAGGGTCGGCATCAGAGGCGGGTGCCGTCGGTGAGATGGTCAGTTTGGCAAAAACCAGAATAACTGACCTGGCTGGGAAGACGAACATCCCTGAGCTTGTGGAAGTACTAAGAAGAGCACGACTTGTTGTCGGCAACGACACGGGCCCTGTACACATTGCCGCCGGGCTTGGTGTACCGATGGTCGTGGTATTCGGTCTTGTGAATCCGGCGAGGCTGTACCCTTATGGCAGAAAGGAATGCGTTGCGGCGGTGGACCCGTGGGAGCGACCGGCGGGTATACGAAGCGATAATATGAAGTACAGGGTTGAGAATGTATCACTTGAGATGGTGTGGGAGAAGGTCCTCGGGCAAATGAAAGAACAGAGCAGGCCAGCGCAATGACAGAGCCTTCAGACTCGACTATGGATGAGCAAAGTGACCGCCCCAGCGCGGTTCTGAGGCCGCCAAGGAGTCGGGCACATCTTACATGGCGCAGGTTCCTTGCTATTCTGAAGCTGCGCGTCCTGCATGTGAATGACACACCTCACCGTATAGCGATGGGTGTGGCAATTGGTGTTTTTGTCAGTATCGGGCTGGGGCCATTCCTTGGAATACATACTTTCGTTGTGCTTGTCCTGGCGGTATTGCTTCGCGCCAACAAGGTGGCGGCGCTGGCTGCGATGTGGATACACAACCCGCTGACAATGTGGCCGATAGTGTTTGCCGAGTATGAGCTTGGCAAGCGCATTGTCCGTGTGTTCTCGGATTCGTATGAACAGGGGGAGGAGCTTCTGAGAGGTTTTCTCAAGAACTGGGAGGCAAGGGGTGTATTCGTTTTCCCATTTGGGGCAGATTTCTGGCGAGAGCTTACGCACATGATGGTCAAGATAGGGCTGGAGGTTTCCATAGGCTGCGTAGTACTTGGATCTCTGGGAGCAGTGCTTTCATACTATGCAGCCAAGGAGATAATTATTGAACACAGGAGGAGGAATCCACACAGACGTCATCAGGTGGAGGCGTGATGGGCAGGAAGGAGTCCGGAAATGGTAAGAGCGGCGGCGAGGAACGACCGGCTGCAGCTGTGCCGATTGATAGAGTTCTGTGGCACAAGACCAAGGAATTCCTCAAGAGGAGGGTTCTGCATGTTGACGATTCTCCAGAGCGAGTGGCGCGGGGAGTAGCTGTGGCATTCTGGGTGGCGTTTGCGATAGCGCCGTTGCTGGGGCTTCACATCTGGGTGGCGATCCTGCTGGCGTTCGTTTTCCGGGCCAATAAGGTATCGATGCTTGCATTTATGTGGGTTCACAACCCTATCACGATGTGGCCGATACTGTATCTGAACGCCCGTGTAGGGGCAGTTGTGGCGCGGCTATGGTCCGATGAGACAGGGGCCGGGCTTGGGAGAATCGCTGATTTCCTGCGGCAGTGGCAGGAAGAGGGGGTGTTCACATCGATGATGCAGGGGCATTTCTGGCAGATGCTAGCACAAGTAGTGCTGAATGTGGGGACCGACGTGTGGATAGGGGGGGCGATACTGGGGGCAGGGGCTGCGGCAGCGACCTATTTCGGTACCAAACACGTGGTAATATGGTATCGGCGAAAGAAGGCATACCGCCGCCAGAGGAAGCCGGACGGGTAGGGCGAGATTCTTCTTTTTTTGTGCTTGAAGGTTCGACATTTGTCGAGTAACCTTTATCTCGGTCGAACAGGAGTGGCTTTATGACAGACAGGAAATTGAACGAACTTGCGGAACTTACCGAGGCCGAATGGGCAATAATGCGGGTCGTCTGGGCAAACGAGCCGTGCGCAGCCGGGACGGTGCAGGAGGCTCTGGAACGGGAGCGCGAGTGGGCTTACAGCACAGTTAAGACAGTCATGGACCGGATGGTAAGAAAAGGGCTGCTTGAAGTAGAGCGGATACGCAACCTGCAGCTCTTTCGAAGCACTGTCAGCGAGGTGGAAGCCAGGAGAGGGGAGTTGCGGAAGATGCTCAAGCGGGCCTTTGATGGCGCGCTGACGCCCATGATGCAATTCCTTGTTGAGAACGAAGAGTTGTCACCAGATGAGGTCGCGGCACTAAGGAAGCTTCTTAGAAACCGTAACTCGTAGCTATTACAGGGGAAGTGACTTATGGTCGGAACACTGACAGGTGTGATCAATAGTGCGGGGGTGTGGCTGTTGGACTGGACCTGGCCGATGCTATGGCAATCGAGCATCGTGATAGCAGTGGTATTTATGCTTGACCGGCTGCTACGGCGACAAGCGAGGGCACGTGTAAGATATGCGCTGTGGATGCTGGTTCTGGTGAAACTGGTCCTGCCGCCGAGCCTGGCGCTACCGAGTGGAATGGGATACTGGATAGAAAGGCCCAAGCAAGTACAGGCGGCAGAACCTGCAGTGTGGGCTATGCCTGCAATTGTATATGATCCCATTCTGAAAACCGACTACGATGCCAAGCCGGTCGAAAGTAAGCGGATACAGCTCAAGGAAATGGTTCGCAGTGAGCCGGATAGGGTCGGGATTCCGCTAACAAGTGAGGGCTTGGCCTTTATTGGGTGGATGGCGGGGATGCTGGCGTTGAGCATACTTGCTTTGCGACGAGTGTTGTACGTCCGGCAGGTTGTGGCACGAGCTGTGGACGGGCCGGAAAGGCTGCAGGCGGTGTTGGACAGGATAGCAGGCGAGATGGGGGTGCGAGGGGCGGTGAGATTGAGATTGACGCCCGAGGTCGTCAGTCCGGCGGTATGCGGGCTGATGAGGCCGGTGGTTTTGGTACCGAGCGGGCTTCTGTGGAGGCTGAGCAGCGACAGATTGAGGACCGTGCTCATGCACGAACTGGCCCATATCAGGCGGGGGGACGTGCTGATAAACGCTTGTCAGACGGTTCTGATTGTCGTGTATTTCTACAATCCGCTGGTCTGGGCAGTACATGAGATGATCAGGCGGGTACGTGAGAATGCTGTAGATGAGACGGTACTAGCCGGGCTGGGCAGGCAGGCCGTCAGTTATGGTGATACTCTTCTGGAGGTTGCAGAGATGGCATTTGCACAGAGGATTGCGGGTCTGGGGCTGATGGGTGGGGTGGAATCCAGGAGGCTGCTGGCAAGCCGCATAAGACATATTGCTGAACGAGGTGCACCGAAATGCGCGAAATGCGGGTGGATGGCGCTGGCGGCTGTGATTCTCCTGGGGATGGCGCTTCTGCCCATGGCATGTGCAGCAGACAAGGAACCGGGATTCACGGTCAAAGGCCATGTGCTCGATGCCAGGACGCGCGAACCGGTGGCTGGGGCCAGAGTGAGCGATGGTATGTATGCCGATGGCAGATACGGTGCGGTCACCGACAGTAAGGGCTTCTATAGCTACAAGACGTACTACGAAGAGCACAACATAGAATGTACAGCGCCGGAGTACAAGGATAATGAGAAAACGCTTCTTACAAAGGTGATGGGGCGCGAGAAAGAGAGGGTGATGGATTTCCTGATGGCTAGAGAACGAGGCGCGATAGTGTCAGCAGGTGATTCGGAGTCAGCCGGTTCCGTTATTGTGCCCGGCCGTGCCCGCCGTAGCGTTGTGGCGCGTTCTGGCGATCCCAATTCTACCGCTCATGTCACACTTCCGGACCGGTTCTATCGCAAGGTCATAGTGCACTCAGACGATGCCAATTCCTCAGCTCATGTTATGGCGGCCAAAAGGATGGAGGAGTATGCTCATGAGCTGAAGAAGGGGGCGAAGGTGAACGTGGCACTGGAAATCGACGAAGAGGCGCTCACCGAGATGATGGAAGCCAAGAAGGAGATGATGGAGGCGTACAGAGGACAACTTGCAGAGCTTGAGGAAGGGTACAAGGAGTATCTGGAACAGCTGAAGGAGCATAGCGATGAGCTTGCTGAGGCTGTAAAAGAATGGGCTGAGATATCGAAGGGAAAAGCCCTGAACAGTGAACAACTGAGGGAGTATCTGAATGAGGTGATGAGACAGAAAGACGAACTGATCAAACGCGCAGGAGATATGGCTGCACTGACTGAGGACAAGAAGTTCCTGAGCGAGGGGATGAAAGCGCAAATGAGTGCCCTTCAGAGGTATACGGACAGTCTCCAGAAGAGCAGGAGGGAGGTTCCTGTAACAGATGTCAATGTCGCCGAGCTCAAAAGTCAATTTGACCGTGTAAGCGGCCTGGTGGGTGAGTATATCAGTAAGGAAGCACCGGAAGGAGCTAGTCGCAAAATCGTGAGCTGGCAGATGGCCTCGGATGCCAATGGCCTGATAACTGTCAAGTGCAGATATGAAACTGCTGAGGGGGATGGCAATAAGGTGTTACGTTGTGGCGTCTTGACTTTTGATAATGACGGGAATATGAACGCAGTGAAAAAGGGCGGCGACCTAGAGTAAGGCGAGACAGACAAGCACTAGAACCAGACAGAGGAGGCATATTCTCCGATAAGGGCCCGGCCGCGCCGGGTCTTTGTCTGTACAGAGGTGCCGCGAGTCAGGGGTTCTTCCGCAGGGCGAGTGACATTTCAAAGCCGCCGGCCTTTATCTGCCTGCCGTTGTCGGCGGCGTCTGATGCGATCATCGAATCACAGAGGGTCTCGCTGCAGATGTAAGACCGATGCTCGTCGACGGCTGCCAGGACATCGGCCTCAGAAGAGGCGTACTCGACGAGAATTCTTTCTGTGATGTCGAGGCCCGAATCTTTGCGAAGCTGCTGGATGTGGCGGACGATGTCACGCGCCAGCCCCTCCCGCAGCAGCTCTCGGGTCACCTTTGTGTCGAGCAAAATGGCCGGTTTTGAGGAGTCGCTCAGCACGAGGTTTTCAGCCATACTCTTCTCGACCAGGAAATCCTCGGGCTCGAGATTGAAGCTGTCGAGCGTGACCTTCTCACCACCAGCGACTGCGCGGGCTATGGCAGCCGCATCGGCGGAAGCGATGAGGGCGCCGACGGTCTTCAGATCCTTGCCAAGCCTGGGGCCGAGCGTCTTGAAGTTCGGCTTGACGGAGTACTGAACATAGCTATCGAGCGATGGTGCTATTTCCAGGTTTTTGATGTTGAGTTCTTCGGTTATGTGCTGCATGAAGCGGCTCAGGACCTGGCTGCCGTGCTCGTCGGTGATGACGATAAGCCTGCCCAGCGGCTGGCGGACGCGAATCTGTTTTGCCTCGCGTATGCTGAGTGTGCGACTGACCACGTCGGCGACCATGTCCATGTCGGCGGAGAGCTGCTCATTATCGAGAGACGGGTCGAATTGTGGGTAGTCGCAGTGGTGGATGCTTTCCGGCGCGGCTGTGTCAACGGCACGCACCAGATTCTGATACATCTCCTCTGCCATAAAGGGCACGATGGGCGCCAGAAGCCGAGCCAGATCGACGAGTACTTTGTAGAGTGTCTGGTAGGCTGCGAGCTTGTCTGTGTCGGATTCGTTTCTAGGCCGCCAGTATCGCCTGCGGTTTCGCCGGACATACCAGTTGCTGAGGCGCTCGATGAAGCTCTCGGCCTGGGCAACGAGAGCGGGTGCGTTATAACCGGTCAGCGCCTCGTTGGCCGTGCGGGTGAGTTCTTGGAGTTTCGACAGCAGCCAACGGTCGATATCCTGAAGCTTATTATATGCGACGACCGGCTTCTTCGGGTCGAAGCCATCGAGCCGGGCGTAGTTGACGAAGAATGAATAGACATTCCACCAGGTGCTGAAGACGCGTCGGCGGACCTGGTCGCCGGGACCGTAGCCGAAGTTGAGGTTATTGGTGGGCACCTGCCCGCAGTAGAGCCAGCGCATGACATCAGCGCCCATCTTCTCGGCAGCGTCATCGAACCAGATGGCGTTGCCGGCGGATTTGTGCATCTCCTTGCCATTCTCATCGCGGACAAGGGCATGGCCAAGCAGCGTCCTGAAGGGCGGGATGCCTTCCATCATGGTGCTCATCGCAAGCAGGGCGTAGAACCAGTTACGGAACTGACCGGGGAAGCACTCAAGAACGAGGTCTGCCGGTATCCATTTCTTCCAATACTCGCGGTCGGTGTTGTACCGAACGGTGGAGTACGGCACTATGCCGGCGTCGAGCCATGGGTTACCTACATCAGGTATTCGAGCCATCAGGCCGCCGCATTTGTCGCATTTGATGCGTATCTTGTCCACCCATGGACGATGGGGAGAATGGCCTTCGAAATCGCTCCAGCCCTCGACCGCACGAGCCTTGAGCTCGTCGCGGCTGCCGACGACATCGAAGTGGCCGCACTTGCACTCAAAGATCGGTAGTGCCAAGCCCCAGAATCGCTTCTTGGATATCATCCAGTCGTGCATGTTCTCAAGCCAGTTGAGCTCGAGGTCGAGACCCCATTCGGGAATCCAGCAGATCTGCTTGACGACATCCATTATCTCGTTGCGCCACGACATATTGATATACCACTCGTCGACTGCCCTGAAAAGCAGCGGCGTTGCGCATCGCCAGCAGTGCGGATAGTCGTGAGCGTAACGCTCCTTCTTGTAGTAGAGGCCCTTCTCTCGCAAGTTCTCGATGACAAGGTCAGCGACCTCGCTGGCGGGCTTTCCGGTGAGGAAGTCATAGCCCTCTATGTAGGTACCGGTCTCATCGATGGGCATGATGATCGGCAGACCGAGCACCTTGCCCAGGTCAAAGTCCTCTTTGCCGCATCCGGGAGCGATGTGCACAATACCGACACCTTCGGCATCAGAAACATCCTGCCACTCGATAACGCGATGGATGTAGTTCTTCGCAGCAAAGGCAGCCTTCACGGCAGGCAGCTCATCGAAGGGGCCATCATATTCCCAGCCGACCATGTCTTTACCGAGCACAGTGCCTTCGATGCTGAATTCACCCTTTTCCTTGAGGACTTTCACGAGTGACTCGGCCAGGTAGTACGCATTCTGGCCTTGGCGCACTCTTGCATATTTGAGTTCAGGGTTCACTGCGGCAGCAACGTTAGCCGAGAGAGTCCACGGTGTGGTAGTCCATATCAGCAGACTCTCGCCGGGACGGTTTTTGAGCGGGAACTGCACAAAGATAGCCGTATCTTCGACGTTCCTGTAGCCCTCGCGGCGTTCCTGTTCACTGATACCGGTCTCGCACCTGGGGCACCATGGCATCGCGTCGAGGCCTTTGTAGATAAGCCCACGTGAGTGACATTTCCTGAGGAACGACCAGATGGTATAGTTGTTCTCGTCGCTCATCGTGTAGTAGCTGTTATCCCAATCCATCCAATAGCCCAGGCGGATCGACTGCTGAGTCTGGATGGCGGAATACTTGCGGACGCGGTCTTTGCAGCGATTGATGAAGTCCTCAAGCCCTGCCTTTTCGATGTCTGCCTTGGACAGGTAGCCCATCTCCTTCTCCACCTCCACCTCGACCCAAAGCCCCTGACAATCGAAGCCGTTCTGGTAACGCAGCTCACGGCCCAGCATGGCGTTATATCGCTGGTAGCAATCTTTCAGAGTGCGGCCCCAGGCGTGATGAACACCCATTGGGTTGTTAGCCGTGATGGGGCCGTCGAGAAAGGACCACTTCGGCTTGCCGGCATTCTTTGCGCGGAGCTTGTTGAAGGCATCAGTCGCCTTCCACAGGTCGAGCATCCTGTGCTCAAGAGCAATATGGTCACAGACGGGGTCGACTTTTCTGAACATCTAACGTCTCCGTTGGGCCTGACGAGCTGCAAGACCCTGCAATTCCATGAGATAAACAGACTGGCATAATACGAGAGGGATACAATGCTGTCAACTCTTAAGAGGAACGCCGGCAACGCCAATGTACCGAGGGCGCATAGAGAACAAGCTCCCAATCTCAGAAGCGTAACCGACGACCGCTATATAGGTGGACTGTCGGCCGCTTAGGGTGTGAGGTAGAAGAAGTACCGATTCGTCTTCGGCATCACGTTGTCCACGATAGCCGTGGAAGACTCGAGTTCCTGGCGTATGCGGTACACGACTCCCGTTACTGGGTCTGTAGGCGGCTTGCCGAAGACAACATGGCCATCACCGAACAACGCATTCTGACCTTTGCTTGACTCTCCTTCAACGACGCTGCCGCCAAGAGCATGTCCGCCGTTGTCAGATGAGTACGCCTTGTTTGAGTCAAGGTCGGTCACTTTGTACGCAATATCGGGGAAGTTGAGCTCATAGAGGTTCTCCCGCTGGATAGCGGCCAGCCGGCCCGCGTCCTTTATCAGTTCCCTCGACTGGGGCCAATAGGCCGTATTCAGTCGCAGACAAGGCGTACCAGGATCGGCTGTTGATATGAGCGGGTCATTGACCGGCAGGTCTGGCACTTTCTTGCCCCAAGGGCCTCGTGTGGCATAGGCGTTCATGGAGTCCTTCCAACGAACATCCGCCGGGCAGTAGAAAACAGCGGGGTTCTGGATGAAATCAGACTTGTAAAGGCACCCGAAGTTGATGGCCATTGTCCAGTCGTTGCCCGGGGTACCGTCTCTGAATGCCCAATAGGGATGCTGCTGCGTCTCGTTTTTCTCACCCGGGTGATACTCAAGCTGAGGCAGCCTGCCGTCGTACTGGTCGGCATAGAACTTCGTGGCCATTCCCACGTGCTTGAAGTTGTTGCCGCATTTTATGCGCTTAGCCATCTCCTTCACACTGGCTAGAGAGGGCAGCAATATAGCCAGAAGTACGGCAATTATGGCAATTACCACCAGCAATTCCACCAGCGTGAAACCTTTGGTACGTGTAGTCATACTGTCGCCCATCCAGAGCAATATGTGAAAAAATGCACTTCCGAACCCGCACTATTCTAACTCACAGGGGCTGGCAGAGCAAGAGTAATTCACTCCTCGGCGGACGTCTCGGGCAGCTGAGGATATGACTTGTCAGGGCACGCGAATTCTGGCAGAATACGGCCAGTACCGCACTGGTGGAAGTTGACGGCAGTTTTTTCGACAGGAGTATGCGGATGGCTGACAGGCCAGGCAGTCTTTCCCTCTGGTATGACAGGGATGCCCAGGAATGGACCGAGGCCCTGCCCTTGGGCAACGGCAGAATGGGTGCGATGGTTTTCGGAGGGGTGGATGGCGAGCATCTGCAGCTCAACGAGGATACGCTCTATTCAGGTTATCCGCTACGGCTGGGTGTGCCGGACATAAAGGGTAGCCTGACCGAGGTGGTGAAAATGATACGTGAGGGCAGGTATCGGGAAGCGGACGACTTCGTGACCGCCAACTGTCTGGGGCGGTGTCAGGAATCCTACCAGCCCATGGCGGACCTCTATATCGAAATCGACGGCAAGGGCGAGATCTCGGGCTACAGGAGGGAGCTTGACCTCTCCACCGCGACCGCCCGGGTAGGCTACTCAAGGGGCGGCATCAACTATGAGCGCGAGTATTTCGCGAGCTATCCGGCGGGAGTGATAGTCGTCCGGATGATGTGTGACAAGCCACACGGCATGAACCTTCGAGCAAGCCTGAAGGCAGAGCATCCAACTGGCAGGACCCGGGCCGGCACACAGGACACGCTGGTTATGACGGGGCAGGTTCCGGGGCTTGTCATAAGGCGGCCGTTTGGCATGCTGGAGGGTCGGGGCGAGCGCGGGAAGTATCCGGAGCTGTTTGACGAGAATGGCAACCGCAGACCGGGGGCCGCACCTGTGATGTACGCGGATGAGATCGGTGGTGAGGGGATGCTGTTCGAGACACAGGTCAGAGCCGCATGGACTGACGGCGATGTCAGTTTGTCGAGCTACGGTATCTGGGTCACCAAGACTACTGAGGTTGTGTTCGTCGTTTCGGCAGGCACGAGCTTCAATGGAATGCGGAAAAGCGCAGCACGGGAAGGGCTGGACCCGTCAATGCGCGCCTCAGCGGATATGAAAAGAGCTTCCGAAAGTACCTATGACGCACTTCTGGCAGAGCATATCGCTGACTATCAGAGTCTTTTCAGCAGGGTTTCGCTGAATGTCGCAGAGCGGACAGCCAAGAGCGAACTGCCGACGGACCAGCGGATAAGGCTGTTCGAGCAGGGGGACGATGAGCAGCTTGTGGAGGTGCTGTTCCAGTTTGGGCGGTACCTTATGATAGCGGGCTCACGCCCAGGTACTCAGCCGCTCAATCTGCAGGGAATATGGAACAAGGAGGTCACACCGCCATGGGCGGGCGGCTATACGATGAACATTAACACGGAGATGAACTACTGGCATGCAGAGGTCTGCAATCTGGCGGAGTGCCATGAGCCGCTCTTCAGGATGATAGAGGAATGTGCTGTAAATGGGGCCAAGACTGCCGAGGGCTGCTATGGCATGCGAGGCTGGACAGCCCATCATAATGTCACCATATGGCGCCATACCGACCCTGTGGATGGGCAGGCAAAGGCTGCTTTCTGGCCGATGGCAGCAGGGTGGCTCTGCAGACACCTCTGGGAGCACTGGCTGTATGGCGGCGATATGGATTTCCTCAAAAGGGCATATCCCTTGATGAAGGGGGCGGCTGAGTTCTATCTTGACTGGCTCGTCGAGGATAACAACGGCATGCTGGTCACTCCTGTATCGACATCCCCCGAGAATGACTTCATCCTGCCTGACGGCCACAGAGCATCGGTGTCAATGGGTTGCACGATGGATATGTCGATAATCATGGATAACTTCCAGCAATGTGTAGACGCTGGCAGCATACTGGGTATAGAAAGCGGGTTCAGGGGGGAATTGGAGGAGAAGTGCCGCAGGCTTCTCGGATTTCAGATTGGGCGTCACGGCCGACTGCAGGAGTGGTACAGGGATTTCGATGATGCCGAGCCGCATCACAGGCATGTCTCGCACCTGTATGGGCTATATCCGTCAGACCAGATAACGGAGAATACGCCCGAACTCCTGGAAGCCGCACGAAAGACTCTGGAAATGCGCGGTGATGAGGGCACTGGCTGGAGTCTCGCGTGGAAGGTCAATTTCTGGGCGCGACTCAAGGATGGCGACAGGGCGCACAGACTGCTAAGCGGCCTGCTCCGGCTCAGAACCGAGGCGAAGGTGAAGGTACCCGGGGGCGGCGTCTATGCCAATCTGTTTGATGCTCATCCACCGTTTCAGATAGACGGTAATTTTGGTGTGACTGCGGGCATCGCGGAGATGTTGCTTCAGAGTCACGCGGGCGTCGTAGAATTGCTGCCAGCGCTCCCGGGAGTCTGGCCGAATGGTCACGTCAAGGGCTTGCGTGCCAGAGGCGGCTTTGCAGTTGACATTGCCTGGAAAAGTGGCAAGCTTGAAGGAGCACACGTGCAGTCACTGCTAGGCAGGCCGTGCAAGGTGAGACTCGGTGGTAGGACGATTGAGTTCGAGACTACGGCCGGATGCAGCTATTATCTGAATAGCCGGGGAGAACTGGACAATCGCAATGTAAAAAGCGTGTAACAAATGCTCTGAGTGAGTGTTGAGAACGACGCATGTGAGTGTTGTAAGTGCTTGTGATGAAAGCAGTTGCGTTAGACGATGTTACGGCCTGACGGCTGGCAGAGCTGCGGGGCTCAGTCAGAGAGGGCCGTTTTGCGCCGAATAGAAGTATAATGCAGGCAGTGTAGGATGCTCCGAGGGACACAGCGTGAAGGTTCGTGACCGACATCGTGACAATCCGAGGCTGTCCCGGCTGGGGCAGTTGGGCCTGATATGTGTTCTACTGGCCTTTGCAGGGTGCAATCCAGCTCGCGACAATCTTGCGGTGTTTGACAACATCTATCAAGGCGGGCAGCTGCGTCAGGCAAAGGCGTTCTGTGAGCAGAAGCTGCACGAGCCCATCAAGCCAAAAGGCGATAATCTGCTCTGGGCGCTGCAGCTTGGAGCTGTCGAAAGGGCGCAGAGGAATTACAGCCAGAGCAACCTCTGGTTCGACCGGTGCGAAGAGATGATGAAGACATTCGACATGCAGATGCGCCAGACCGATGTTATCGGAACCACGATAGTCAACGACAACGTTCTGCCCTATCGCGGACAGGCATATGACGGTATTATGGTCAATACCTACAAGGCGCTGAACTTCATGAGCATGGGGAACGACGAATGCGCACGGGTCGAGCTCAATCGCGTAATGGAGCGTCAAACGCGGGCCAAAGAGAAGTTCAGCGAAGAGATAAACCGGGAGAAAGACCGCCTGGAAAAGGCTGCTGACAAGAAAGATCTAGACTACGAGAAGACCACGGATAGTCCCGATGTCAGGAATCGCATTGCTCAGGTCTATCCAGACCTGTATGGATTCGAGGCATACCCGGATTTTGTGAATCCCTTCTCGACGTATCTTGGCGGCGTATATTTCATGGTGACTGGTGATATCGGCAAAGCACGTGACCTCCTGCGTGAGAGCGCCGGAATGCTGCCCGATAATGACTATGTTCGCGGCGACTACACCATGGCCGAGAAGCTGTTGGATGGCCGGCAGCTCACGCCGACCGTCTGGGTGTTCTTCGAGAACGGTCTGGGGCCCGTAAAGGATGAGTACCGAGTGGACCTTCCGCTGTTCTTTGTGAGCAGCGATATCTACTACACGGGGATTGCGCTTCCAAAGCTTGTCAAGAGACAGGCAGCGTGCGGGCAGCTGACAGTCTACAGCCAGGGCAAAAGCTACTCGACGGAGCTGGTCGGAGATATGGATCGCGTCATACAGACGGAGTTCGCGAAAGAGTATCCCTGGATACTGGCCCGCGCACTTCTGGCCGCGGGTGTGAAAACAGCTGCTCAGCATTACCTGACAAAAGACTGCCATGATGAATCGGTCAAGACGCTGGCCAAGATTCTCACAGCCGCATATACCGCCGCGACGACTGCCGCTGATGTGCGTATATGGTCGGCACTGCCGAAGGATTTTCAGGTAGCGTCCCTGCCCATGCCGGGTGATGGTCAGATCACTATAATGACGCCGGGCAACCGCGCATATCCTGTAACGATTGAATCTTGCAGGGCGGCAATTGTGTACGTTAAGATGGTATCGTCTTTCACCGAACCGACGATCGAAGTTATGAAATACTAGAATAGAAAGGTATCACATGAGAAACGTTGCAGTAATACTGAGCTTTGTGGTACTGCTCGCGGGTTGCGGCGGGCAGCAACACGACCCACGGGTCGCTGTACAGTCAGGCGTCGGCAGCGATACGCTGGCCAGCAACATAATCACGCGTCCGATAGGCCAGTTTGTCAGCTTTGTGATCGGCGAAGGAATAGTTGTCGACAACGTGAAGGAAGTGCGCACGCCCGAAGGATTCCTCCAGGTGCAGGTGAGCGGCTACAACCAGTCGATGTTCAAGAAGCAGTTCCAGTATCGTGCCGAATGGCTCGATGGCAACGGGATGGTCATCGATTCCATAATGAGCAAGTGGATGACTGTCTCAGTGCCGGCGAAGTCGGCTTTCAGTTTCAAGGCGATAGCACCGAACCCTGCAGCCATGGACTACCGGATCAATACCCGCGTTGCGAAGAATATGGACAAGTAAAGCGTGCAAAGGAGATTCTCGATGAAGACTTATTACACGACAGCAGTGCTTCTGAGCTTGTTGGTTGCCGGGTGCCAGCCGGCGACACGGAATATCGACGTCACGAATGATGAAGGCAAGGCAGTGATGGAGCTGGATTACCGTGATTTCGATAAGGCGGCTACGGACCTGGTACAATCCATGCTTGCCTCGGGAGTGTTCAGCAAGAAGGATGGCAGCCGATATGTCGTCACAACCGCCAAAGTGCTCAACGATACCATGCAGCGCATAGACACCGAGCAGCTCACATTCAAGATCGAGCAGGAGCTGATGAGCAGCGGCCAGGTGACAATGACAGCGGCGGTAGGTGGCAAAGGCGCGCCGGACGAGATGGTCTACCAGATGCGCGATGTCCGTGATTCATCCAAAGCCGACGAATTCAAGCAGAGCACGATGCCCGGTAAGGGTCAGATAATTGCGCCCGAGCTGAGCATATCCGGCAAGATACTCCAGCGAAATGTCCGCTACGACAGCAACCAGCAGCAGGTAGAGTACTACTTCCAGCTTCGCGTCAGTGAAATAGCCTCAGGCCTTACATACTGGCAGAAAGAGACACTGATAGGTAAACGCGGAAGCCGGAAGACCGTGCCATGGTGAGTACGTGATGGATATGGGTAACAGATGGCCCGGCGTCACGTCGGGTCGAAACCTTTTGCCAATTTGTGGTACGGAGGTGGACCTATGAAACAGGTGACAACAATACTACTGCTGGTGATGCTGGCTTCGTCGGCACTTGCAGCGGATAACTGGGTTGAAGTGAGTGCCAAAGGGCAGGGATCCACGCGAGATAAGGCCATACAGAATGGCCTTTATCTGGCTGTGTGTCAGGTACAGGGTGTAGCCGTACGGAGTGATATTGCGCGAGTTGATGTTTCGGTAGGCAGCCTGGATGTGACGCGCGACGAGGCGAAGGGCACCAAGAGGGTCGAGGTCGAAGGCGTCCGTGCGGACATGGCAGGAAATGTGACGCTGACGGAAGCAAAGGGTCTGGTCAGAAGCTTTGATGTCGTGAGCGAAAGGCAGATCAGCCCTGAGCTTTACGAGGTTGACCTCAAAGTCAGGGTGTATGACTACCAGAGCCCCGAAGATACTAAGAAGCTGCGCGTAGCGATATTCCCGTTTGAATCATTGGCGGAGGTGCATCGCTTCGGCTCGGCGATTGTTCCTGGCAAGCGTCTTGGCGAGCAGTTCAGCCAGTATCTGGGGGCGATGCTCTCGCGCAACGAGAAATTCACGGTCCTCGACAGGCAGACGCAACAGGCGATATTGAAAGAGAAGAGACTGCTCTCGTCAGACGATGCACCCCTTGAGGAAAAGGTCCGCCTGGGTGAAGCCCTTGGCGCTGACTACATGCTGGTCGGCGACATACCTCAGGCTGAAATACTGGTCATGGAGACATCCAATCCGGCTATAGGCGGCATCACCCGCGAATTCGAGGCGTATATGGATGTCGAGTATAAGCTTCTTGTTGGCCCGACGCGCCAGATAGCACTCGCTGATCAAATGCGGATAAGGCTGGAGAATGACCAGGTGAAAGCCCTTGTCGAGGACTGGAAATCGGACGACATCGACTACAATGAGCTTGAGCAGAAACTCGTCCAGATGGCTGCCAGCCGGATAGCCGATTCCATCATGGAATACCTCTATCCCGTGCGTATAGCAGCGCTGCGCGAAGGAGGCATGCTGATACTCAACCGCGGCGGACAGGGTTTTGCCGATGGCGACGTGTTCGAGGTTTACCGAGTCGGTGGTGATATCATCGACCCCGAGACCGGAAAATCGCTCGGCAAGGATGAAACAAAATGCGGTATCATCATGCTGACCAAAGTACTTCCGCGGATATCTTACGCCAAGTTGCTGGAAGGTGCGATCGGTGAGGATGTCGTTGGCAGCGTCTGTAGACGTGTCAGGATGGATATAGCTCCTGAGATGTCAGAAGCTCGTCCCAGCAGCGTTCGCCAGAGCGAATCGGGCGGCGTACGGATGCCTTTCGATGATCGCGGGCCTTCAGTCAGAACCAGAGACAGGTAACACCCCACGGAGGCCTCGTGCCGACGCGGGGTTTGTGAAATGAGTAAACGCGATAGGACCGCGATAGAGGTTATCTATCAAGATGACGAAGTAATCGTCGTCAACAAGCCCACGGGTATAAGCGTTACACACGACCGCAGCGGGGCTGATGACTTGCCAAGTGTGCTTCTGCAGCAGCTACAGGGGGATGTGGAATTGCGGCTGGTGCATCGGCTGGACAAAGACACTTCCGGTGTGATTATAATTGCGAAAAACCTCCCTGCGCAGAGCTGGCTTTCGAGTTGCTTTGAGAAGGGAATTGCGCGAAAGATGTATCTGGCACTGGTGCGCGGGGCCGCAATTGATGGGCATGGGGTAATTGATGCGGAGATTGCTGCTGCGCCGCGCGAGCGGAACAAGATGCAGGTTGTGTCGAAGGGCGGCAAGGAGGCCGTGACTGAATGGGAATTGCTTGCGGATTTCGGTACGATTTCGTTACTGGCAGTCTATCCGAAAACGGGAAGAACACATCAGATAAGGGTGCATCTGCCGAGCGTCGGTTTGCCGCTGGCGATCGATCCGACATATGGTTCGAGTCAGCCGATATTGCTTTCGGAGGTGAAACAGGGCTACAGGCTGCCAAGAGGGCAGGAGGAAAGGCCGCTTATGGAAAGACTGACGCTGCACGCGTATCAGTTGAGAGTGCCGCTGAAAGAGGGCCAGGAGCCGAGTGTATTTGTGGCTGGGCTGGATGAGAAATTCAGGGCGGCGGTGAGAATGCTGGCAAAGCACAACAAGAAGAGCTTTGGGGCGTTTGTGAAAGAGGGGGTTTTTGAGAAAGTCATCTCTGCGCAACCGCTATAGAGAATGTCGCAGTGAAGCAAAAGTGCGTGGCAAAAGTGACAGTTCTGGGAAGAGCCGTAAGCTGTAAGTCCTAAGCTATAAGCCACTTACGGCAAAAGGAGTGCGGGCGGCGGCCATGATACAGCTGACGTGAAATCCGTATCTTGATGGCTGGCAAGGGGTTACAGCGGGGGGGCACACCGACAGGGCGGACGTCCTGGGGCCGGAGCCGGCGTCCGAGGCGGAGTTCTGTTGCAGCCCTCCTGTTTTCCTTGTTCTCTATCCGGGAATCCGCTTGATACCTCAGGGCGCGGGTGCTATTCTGGTTTGCCGTACTCGGGCAGCATAGTAGCCCAACGCTTTCTGGACGGAGGAGACAACAATGGCTGGCGCGAAATTCCGGTGCAGCAGCTGCGGGTTTGAGAAGGATGTCCCCCCTCAATATGCGGGCAAACGTGCGCGCTGTCCAAAGTGCCAGGCCGAGGGCCGGGTATCTGAAGTCTCATCGCAGCCCACGGCACCTGCTGCCGGCGCAGCACTGGTCAAATTCCATTGCCCCATCTGCGACCAGAAGATAGGCGTCCCCGCACAGCACGCGGGCAAGCGTGTGCTGTGTCCCCAGTGCAGGAATCCTGTCACTGTTCCTGCGCCTGCAAAGCCGGCTGCTCCGCAAGCCCCCAAGGCTGCCAAGAGACCTGAGGATATACTGCGAGTTGGCGGTCAGGAGGTGAATGAGGGTGAACTTCAGCTCAAGCCTCCAGGTGATGACGAAGAGCTGCTGCGCATGGAGCGGGATGCGGCTGTAAGCGAGAGGTTCGGTCGCCTTGCCGTGGGCGATTCCCAGCCCGCCGATACATATCCACGAGCCGGCACATACCGCGCAGATACAACCGGGCAGAAGCAACCTCGAAAGGGTCTTATCGCGTTCATAGTGATAGGCTCGTTATATGTCATAGCCGCGCTGCTTGCGGGGGGCGGGGTGCTGGCGCTGCTTGCGCCGCCGCCGGAGTCGGAGACCATTGATATTGCGCCCGCTCAGGAGTTTGCGAGTGCGTATATCCGACTGTTGGCGGAGGGGAATGCTGACGAGGCCCGGCGGCTTGCCGGCGACGGTCTGCGAAGGCAGCTTGATGCCAGGACCATGGCAAAGATCATCGCCTTTGCCGGAACAGGCCAGTTTGAGTTCTCGGAAGAGGAGCATTGCTATCTGGAGGAAGGCGGCCAGCTTGGCATTGTGCTTACCTATGAGGACAAGTTGTATAAGCCTGCAGACAATGAAACAGAGATGCAGGGACAAGCGGATGTCATGACTGAGCCAAACGCATATGAGCAGAATCCGAGCTATGAGGTGTCACCTGGCGATCAGGGCAACAGCACAGAGGCTGAGTCGGATAACCCAGATTCATCGTCGGACGCAGCGACTGATGGTGAAGAGTGGGCTCCGAGCAGATCGATAGACCTTACACTGGTCAGGAACGAGAGTGGTTTCACTGTTGAAGCCATATCGACATCCGGTGACAAGATCGAGGATTTTACCTCAGCAAGTTCAGATCTGGGCATGACAGTGATGGGCCAGTTTCTCGCGTCTGCTCTGTGGGAGTTCGGAGGCCGGTTTGCGATTTTTGGTTCTCTGGCAGCGGTGGCCGCGGGTATCGTAATCGTTGTTACGCTTGCCTGCATGTGGATCGTATTCTCGAAAGCGGGCCAGCCCGGGTGGGCAGCCATAGTGCCCGTTTACAATCTATGGGTACTGGCGGAGATCGCTGATAAGCCCGGATGGTGGGGTCTCGCGGTATTCTTCAGTGGTTGCATCCCCTACGCCGGGCAATTCATCGGTCCTGTCCTTATGATCTTCATATCGATAGGGGTAGCCAAGGCGTTTGACAGAGGAATAGTCTTCGGCTTGGCGTTGTGGCTTGTGCCGTTCATATGCTATCCCATTCTGGCGTTCTCGGACTGACGTGGCACGGCCTGCCGGCAGGTGACAGCTATGCCTTGAACGACCACTTGTTATAGCAGACTATCTCATCAAGCCTCATTCGTTTCGGGGTGGGCTGCTTGTCTGTGGGGTAACCGATGCCCATCAGCTCCACGACAACGATATTCTCGGGTATTCCGAGTGCTTCACGTGCGCCGGCAGGCTTGAAAGAGCCTATCCAGCATGTTGCCAATCCCTCGGCCGTTGCAGCCAGAGCTATATGCTCCAGTGCTATGGCCACGTCGATAGCTGCGACTGGCTGACCGCAACTCATTGTGCCATTATTGACGCTACAGCCTGCAATTATTGTCGCGTTGGCAAGGAACTGCTGACTGGTCGCCTTCTCAAGCAGTGCAGCCTTGGCCTTCTTATCAGTGATGACGATAAATCGCCAGTCCTGGCAGTTCCTTGCGGACGGGGCAAGCCGGGCAGCTTCCAGTATTCTCTCGAGCTTGTCGTTTTCGATGGGCTTATCCGCATACGACCGACATGAATATCTTCTCTTGATTGCTTCGTAGAGTTCCATAAGTTACTCCTGAATCGGGGCGGAAACGAGTCCGCCGCTATGTTTCCAATGTCGCTGTTCTGCCGTCGCCACACAACGTTCCAAATGCCAGGTCGCCGCGATGAATACCGTTTGAGCCAGAGACGGTCACCATGAAGTACCTCTCGCACCTTCCGGCAGGGGGTCGCTCCTTTTCAATAATGATGCCGATCCTCTCACCTGCGAAGCGTTTTCTGAATCGCTGCTGCAGCTCAACGTCAAGCTCCCCGAGCATCTCGGCTCGCCGACGCACCTCTCCTGCCGGCAGATGGCCTTTGAGCCTCTCAGCAGCCGTGCCTTTCCTCAGACTGAACGGGAAGATGTGCATCTTCGCGAAGCCGACGTGCTGAGCAAGCTCAAGCGTCTCGCGGAACTCGGCTTCTGTCTCACCCGGGAAGCCGGCAATGATATCCGTTGTGATTGCGGGACGGTCGAGTCTTGCGCACGCCTTTTCGATGACCTGCAGATAGTCGATGCGTCTGTACTGCCGTCCCATTCGCCGGAGGACACCATCAGAGCCCGATTGCAGAGGCAGATGCAGATGACCGGCCACATTCGGATGGGCGGCTATGACATTGAGCAGCTCATCGGTGATGTCACCCGGCTCAAGCGAGCTGAGCCTGAGTCTTGCCAGTCCGCTGACCTGCGCAACCTCGTTCACCAGTTGGGCAAGATACGGGTGGCCGTTGTCACGCCACTTCCTTCTTCTGGCAGTCTGGCGATTGTAGGCCCCCAGGAATATGCCTGTCAGGACAATCTCCTTGTGACCGGCTGCGACCAGGCCTCTTGCCTCCTCCAAAACGACTTCCAATGGCTTGCTGCCCAGCGTATCCCTTATCTTGGGGATGATGCAGTATGTGCAATAAGCATCGCAGCCATCCTGAACCTTGAGGAAAGCCCGCGTCTGACCCTTGAAGACCCTGATTTGCCGGTCCAGAAGGTGGCGTTCAGGGGTCTTTTTGTTCTTGATTTGTCGGCTGTTTTCAGGTTTAATAAAGCCGGATTGTGACCCGTGGCTGCGATTCCCGTCGGCCAGTAATGTCTTTATCACTGCGGCCAGGTCATCATCACGGCCGACCAGGAGCGTTTGCGGGCTGATACTACGGAGCTCATCGCCCGATGTGGACGGCAGGCACCCCGAAGCGATTACTTTTGCGACGGGATTCGTTTTGTGAGCCCTTGCTATGGCCTGACGACTCTTGGACGAAGCGATTCCGGTTACGCAGCATGTCCGGACGACGATGACGTCCGGCTTTTCGCCCGGTCCGACCGCCGTGAGGCCCAGATCCTCGAGTTGCTGGCGGGCCAGCTGGCTTTCGTACTGGTTCACTTTGCAGCCTAATGTTGTTATGGCGAATGTTTTCATGGCCCGATATAATCTAATGTTCGTATAAATATAGCACAAGGCCGCTCGCTTGGAAGCATATATCACAGGAGATAGTTATGGCGTCAGCCTCAGGCAGCATCTGGGCAGTTGATGTTGGCAATAATCTGCTCAAAGCTCTCCGCCTGCGAATCGGCGACGGTGGCGCACTAGAGGTCGCTGGTTTTGACAACATAGAGCATTCAAAATTCCTGAGTTCCCCGGATATCAAACCTGAGGAGCGCCAGGAGATTATTTCGGCATCCATTCGGCAATTCATCGACAGGAACGGGGTACAGAAGACAAGCGGCATCGTCGTCGCGGTACCGGGCAGCAAGAGCTTCGCAAAGTTCATCAAACTTCCGCCTGTGGAGCCGAAGAAGATACCCGAGATGATACGCTATGAAGCGGTTCAGCAGATACCTTCGGATATCAACGAGGTCGAATGGGACTGGCAGATAATGGCCAAGCCGGACAGCCCCGATACGGAGGTAGGCATATTCTTTGTGAAGAATGAGATACTTGACGACCTGCTGTTCGGCTTTACGCGAGAGAACATGAGGGTGAATCTGGTACAGATGGCGCCGATGGCCCTGTACAACTACGCGATGCATGACCTTGCAATCGCCGACAACCAGGGGATCATAATCCTTGACATGGGGTCGGAGAATACAGACCTTGTCGTCTGCACTACCGCGGGCGTGTGGCATCGAAGCGTTCCGATCGGCGGCAATGCCTTCACCAAGGCCATTGCAGCAGCTTTCAGGCTGGACTTCAACAAGGCCGAGAAGCTCAAACGTACCGCACCTGTGAGCAAGTACGCCAAGCAGATATTCCAGGCGATGAGGCCGGTATTCTCTGACCTGGCGGCCGAGATACAACGCTCGTTGGGATTCTATTCGAGCTCTCACAAGCGGGTCAATTTCACCAAGGTTATCGCCCTTGGCGGTGGAATGAAACTGCCGGGTGTCACCAAGTTCCTGCAGCAGACACTCCAGATACCCATTGTCAAGCCGGATTCGTTCGAGAAGCTGTCGGTTGCAGGCGATGTGTCGGCTGCGAAGTTCCATGAGAACGTCGCGGATTTTGGCGTTGTCTACGGCCTCGCTCTTCAGGGGCTCGGGCTGGCAAAGCTGGAGACCAACCTTCTGCCGCGTAGCATCGCCCGCTCGATGCAATGGGCGAGCAAGGCGAAGGTGTTCACAGCTTCAGCAGCCGTGCTGGTGCTTGTGTCGATACTTGCATTTGCCAGGACGACGTTCGACCGCAGCAGTTACAGTGGCAATAAGACGACAAGAAATGCCACCCAGGAACAACTGAACGCGGCCCAGCAGGCGCTGAGCGCATATAATGAACAGGTAGCGAGGGAAGAGACGTACAATTCGATGATCCTGAAGCAGCGAGACCTGCTGAAATACCGCGACGTGATACCAAGGCTATGCGAAACCATAATCGAATGCCTTCCCAACGAGAAGAACGACCCGGCCCATGCTGCGATCTACAAGGCATTCCGCGATAGTGATGTTGCAACCCTGATGCTGACGCCGCGAAAGCAGCGTCCACTGGTTTTCGTCACCGGTATATCGGTATCATTCTCAAGCAATCTCGCCCTGGCTGGATTCCGCGACCTTTCGGCTGGGACCGGAAGCGGGTATACCATGGTCGACGAAAGCGGTATGTCTGCGGGCGGCGTGGAGGGTACGAAGTCAGGCTTCGTGGTTGTCATTGAGGGTTATAGTCCCTATGAGGACCTGAGGAATCTGCTGGAGCCGACGGGCGCGGGCAGCAATCAGGCCAACTGGGGTCTTGTGACGAGGCTGAAGCGCCTGCATGAACTGCGACCCGACGTCCCATTCCAGTCATTCCAGGCGATGGAGCCAAGGAACTTCTCGCTGACCATCGCCCCGGTGGTCTATTCCGGGCAGGCTGCCCTCAAAGGCATTGGTGTCGTGAAACAGCCTGATCCGACCAAGCCAAGCGCCACACAGATGCCCGAGCTCATCGACCCGATGACAAAGGAGACGGTAAGTGCCGTGATGAAACGTGACGGCACAGGTTATGAGACGGTCAACGACAGCGCGTTTACGATACGTGTGAAGTTCGTGTGGACGGAAGCACCACAAATCGTCAGTCAGCAGTCGACCTTGTCTGGATACGGATATGAATAGCTGGCCGCACAGGCAGTGACAAACGAATCATAGAAACAGGTGACTCAGGACAATGGAATTACTCAGAAAATATTCGGCGATGTTCATTCCAGTTGGGATAGTCCTTGTGGCTGTTGTTTTGATAGTAGCTACCATTCTCATGGGCGGCTCGCTCAAGAAGCAGATGGCCACGAGCGTCACGCAGAACAGGACTCTGCAGCAGCTGCTGAACTCAGCCGTTCCGGCTAAGCAGTGGGAGGCGGAGAAGGCTTACCAGGACGCTCATGAGAAGGACGCTGAGGCCATTGCGGCAATCGGGTCGCAGACATCGCAGCGGCCGCTGCTGATGTATACCGTATTCCCGGAGCCCGACCCGAACGAGACATCCAACACGATTTTTCACAACTTCGCGAAGGCGTACAAACAGGGTATCGATAGTCTGCTCTCCCGCATGAAGGCCGATCGTCCATACACGGCGATGGAGATAACGACATCCACCAAAGCGGCCGCCGGTTCGACGGGTCCCGAAGTGCTGCGTCTGACGGATGTTCTGTGCAAGCAACGGGCGCAGTCGATGCAGGTGTATGCCGACCCCTATGCTTTTGTGGGTTATGACTATGGAACAGGTCTGTCGCTGACAAATCGCGACAGAGCCGTCATGGAGTGCTGGTACTGGCAGGTAGCCTACTGGATACAGGAGGACATCGCCGACACGATCATCGCCGCGAATAGCGGCTCGAAGAATGTACTTAGCGCCCCGGTCAAACGGCTCCTCGGCATTAGCTTTGCGGTCCCTGACTCGACATCCTTGACCCGTATGGCGAAGGTGGCGAGCCCCGGGGGAGAGATGAGCTTTGTCCCAGCGGCCACTTCGATGACGACCGAGATTGTCGTCGATCCAGAATGGCCGAAGTATGTCACAACCGCATCGGATACTTTCGTTTCTCCCACGCCGACAGGGCGCATCACGGATGACAGGATAGATGTGGTTCACTTCAGTTTTGCGGTTGTGTTGAGGGCGTCTCATCTGCTGCCCTTTATGGAAGAGCTCTGTACCGCAAAGCAGCATGTGTTTACTGGGTTTGACGGCAAATCACCGCCTCAGGAATCGATGCACAATCAGATCAGTATACTTGGCTGTCTGGCACTTCCGGTCGAACTGGCGATGGACGAGGCGCTGTACTATCGCTATGGCGATGACGCTCTATATAAGGTGAATTTCACTTGCGAATATATCTTTGACCGAGGTGGATACGACGCCATAAAGCCTGAGATAGTCAAGAATCCGCCCACTGCTGCCGGGACGGGAATGTACATGGAAGAGTAACAGAGTGCCTTGCGATCGGGAATCTATAAATGGCTAAGAAAAGCGGCAACTTCTTCGAGCAGAATGTTGATAAGATCGTTCTTGGTGTAATCGGGCTCATATGCGTCACGATCCTGATCCTTATGGTTCTGCGCTCGCCGAACACTATCTCCGTGAATAACAAATCATACGGTCCCGGGGAGGTGGACAAGGTGATCGCTGACAGGGCGAAAGAACTTGAGGAGAAGCTTTCGGCTCCGGTAAAGCCCCGCATGTATGCCAGCCAGATAGAAGCGTTCAGGTCTGACTATCGCGTGGCTGTTGATGTGCCCGAGCAGAGCCAGTTCCCTCTGCCGGCACCGATCCCGGAGGCGGAGAAGTCCTATGTGGGACCCTATAGTAGACCGCAGATCGAGTCGCTCGGCAAGCCCATTGCGGGTGTGGTATCCGGAGTTGCGGGTATTCCTCTGGGGTCTACTCCTGAGGCGGGAACCGAACCTGGTGATGTTGACCTGGTGACTATACAGAGCACATTTAATCCATCGGCAATATACACCGAGATGGCGAGATGTTTCAGGGACAGTGCCGAGTTGCAGCAGCCGCTTTTTGCGGCAGTCGAGCTTCAGCGGCAGGAGATGAACGAGGACGGTACGTGGCCAGCAAGTGATGCCTGGACGACGGTCAAGCGCACGAAGGTCGATCCTTACCGTGACATTCTCGATATCGAGAATGTCAAGACGATGCCGGTATCAGAGGCTGCAGCGCTGCGAGCTCAGCTCAGCACCAACCCTGTGGCGATCGATGTTCTGCAGCCGATAGCCTATATTTTCCAGTCGCGAACGGAGACATGGCTGCCGCCCGAGCTGGAAGACAAACGCGCAAAGATCAATGCCAGGCTTGCGTTGACGGGTATGATGACCGAAGGGCCTATCACAACGCCGACCTCGCCCAGCCCCACAAGAACGCCGCCACGGCCTGGCCGCACGCCAGGGCCTGCGTATGAAAGCGAGATGGGCAGCGGACGGACTATGTCATCAAGGCCGATGCCAGAAGCGACAAGACGACTGCCTCCGACAATGCCTCAGAGGCCTGGTGTGATGCCGCCGGGCCCGGGTGCGGGCGAATTCGGTCAGGCTCTTACGCCCGAGGGTGAGTTCCAGAGTCAGCAGATAACAAATATGGAGCTGCTCAGGACGATGCCGCAGGTTGTATTCTGGGCCCACGATGACGCCACTGAGCCCGGCAAGACCTATCGTTATCGAATGCGTTTTGGCATCCTGAATCCGATCGCAGGACGGGGCAGGAGTACTACTGACCCAAGCCTTGCAGACACTCTGATATTCTGGAGCAATTTCACGGGCGATACGTCGGGCAAGGACCTGTACCCCGTTGTTGACATTCCTGCGCGGATGTACGTGTTCCCGCTCAAGTACCGCGAATCTGACAACACGATTGTGCTGGAGGTAGCCAAGTACGATATGGCTCGCTGGGAGAAGAAGCAGTATGAAGTCAAGGTTGGCGAGATCATAGGTCGCATGGAGAAGATGCCGCCAGCCGTGGATTCTGCGGGTAACTATACGCCGCTTCCTGATGTCGATTTCAGTACGGGTATGACAGTCGTTGATGTCAAGACAGTCACGGAGTATAACGTAAGGTCGCCCAATCCGCAGGTATACCAGCAGATGCTCTATAGTGGGACGGATAACATCATCAAGTATCTGGCTTTCAGCAGCAAATTCTGGCCGAAGAGTCTGTCTGGCAGGTATAACGCGATAAACCTCGCGATCAACAACCAACCGGCAGTGCCGGTCAGCTATACGGGAACCTCATCGACGTATGCTCCGGGGCCGGCGATGCCCTATAGGCCAATGGGTCCCGGTATGCGGGAGGAGGAATAGCAATCAGCGATTCCAGTACCAAGGGCCGGCGGCGCATTCCGTTGCCGGCCCTTGTTTTTTTGCGGTCTGTTGTTGACACATATAGGCCTTTTTCCTACTATACTGCGGCAGTGGTCGTTGTGTTTCCCTGACACGCCTCTGCCGGGAAGGCTCTACTATAGTGAATGTCATAGCGGTTATACCTGCTCGTTACGAGTCGACAAGGTTTCCGGGGAAAGTTCTCGCCAAAGACACAGGCAAATACCTCATCCAGCACACCTATGAGCGAGCGCTGCAAGCGCAATCGCTGAGCAAAGTTCTCATTGCGGCCGACGACGAGAGGGTCATGGCGGCGTGCAGATCGTTTGGCGCGCCTTGCATAATGACCTCCGCCAGCCACCAGAGCGGAACCGACCGCATCGCCGAGGCGGTGCGGGATGTTGTCGCAGATGTGATAGTGAATCTTCAGGGAGACGAACCTGAGATAGATCCTGCCAATATCGACACGCTGGTCGGGCTTCTGGCAGAGAATCCTGCCTGTCCGATAGCGACGCTTGTGGCGAAGTTGGCAGACCCGGCCGAGATCGCCGACCCGAACATAGTGAAAGTGGTTGCAGGGATCGGCAACCGTGCAATATACTTCTCGCGGCTGCCGATACCATACGCACGAGACGCGGGCGGGATAGGTCGTGATACGAGATATCTCAGGCACCTTGGTATCTATGCGTACCGCAGGGATTTCCTGATGAAGATAACCTCTCTCCCGCAGGGCAACCTCGAAAGAACTGAAAAACTGGAGCAGCTGCGCGTGCTTGAGAACGGCTTTCCCATCATTATCGCAGAGGTGTCTCATACGTGGGATGGGATCGATACTCCGCGGCAGTATGCTGCCTTTGTAGCCAGACAGAAGAAGAACGTGTTAAGTTAGACAGGGAAGGTTCCGCAAATATGGTCGATAACAAAGACTTACTGGCGTCCGTCAGCGACCTTTCGACTGACAGCGAGTTCTTCTCGCCCATGCCGCAGGGCTACATCAAAGGCAAGACTCGCTACGTGATCGTCATGGGGACAGTAATGAGTGGGCTGGGCAAGGGCATATTCTCCTCGTGTCTGGCCAAGCTCATGCAGGATAAGGGTCTGAAGGTCGCCCCAATAAAACTGGAGGGCTATCTCAATATCGACTCAGGCACTCTTAATCCTTTCCGACATGGAGAGGTATTTGTGCTGGATGATGGCATGGAATGCGACATGGACCTCGGCACGTACGAGAGGATGCTGAATCAGGACCTCTCCAGGGCCAATTTCTGCACGAGCGGGCAGATATTCGAATCGGTGTTGCATAAGGAGCGGCACGGCGATTACCTTGGACGCGACGTGCAGATGATTCCCCATATAACCGGCGAAGTGAAGTACAGGCTCAGGTCGCTCGCCGTCCAGAGCGATGCGGACATAGTCTTTGTGGAGATAGGCGGCACGGTAGGGGACCTTGAAAACGCTTTCTACATCGAGGCGATGCGCGAGCTGGCCTATGAAGAGGGGCCCAACAGTGCATGCTTTGTAGCGTTGACATATATCCTCGAACCTTCAACGCTCGGTGAGCAGAAATCAAAGGCTGCCCAGCTCGGAATTCGCCAGATACTCCAATCGGGTATCCAACCTGATATCATCGCCTGTCGAGCCTCCAACCCTGTCGGTGAGAAAGCTCGACAGAAGATAAGCATCTATTCCAACGTGCCCATAAGCCGTGTGGTCAGCATTCACGACTCCGCCAGCATCTACAATATCCCTGCCATGCTCCGCCAGGCGGGTCTGGACTTCCAAGTACTGCGCCTGCTGAAGATTGAGGACAGGATAAACCTGCGTGAGGAGCGCAATTCCTGGCAGCGATGGTGCGATTTCACTGACCGGATCGGCGAATACGAACGTGAGGTTACGATAGGTATCACCGGCAAGTACACCACGGTTCGCGACAGCTACGCCTCGATCATCAACGCTCTGGAGCACTCCGGCATACACCTGGGCTGCAGAGTGAACATCAAGTGGATAGACACGACCCACATAACCGACGGGACAGCCGCTTCGCAGCTGGCCGATGTGCATGGAGTCATTGTGCCGGGCGGTTTTGGCACTCGTGGCGCCGAGGGTAAGATCTCATGTGTAAGGTATGTTCGCGAAAACAACGTTCCTTATCTGGGGCTCTGCCTCGGCTTTCAGATGGCAGTCATAGAATTCGCCCGGGATGTATGCCATCTCAAGGATGCCGGTTCCACGGAGATGGTTCCCGGCTGTTCGCAGCCTGTTATCGACCTGTTGCCCGAACAGAAGAAGATTGAGGGTCTGGGCGGAAACATGCGGCTGGGCGGTCATGATATTCTTGTCAAACCGGACACACTCGCATCGAAGCTTTTCGGAGGGGCCGAGAAGGTTCGTCTGCGGTTCCGCCACAGATATGAGGTTCATCCGGACTATATTGAGACGCTTGAGAAGGGCGGGATGGTGTTCTCGGGCAAGGCTCCGAATTACCCCATAATGCAGATACTTGAGTTACCCTCGCACCCGTACTTCATCGGCACGCAATCGCATCCCTGCCTGACATCCCGTCCTCTGAAACCAAGCCCGATGTTTGTAGGTCTGGTTGCTGCGGCCATGCGCCAGGCATATCCGAAGCTGCAGCTCGCGACGCCGACAGAGGCTACCGACAAGGTGGCTCACGCCGCCTCGGTGTGAAGTCTGCTGAAGAACCGCGCTGGCAACCTCACCGGTCTGCAGCTTTCCCCACCCTCTCCATTTCAGCAATCTTCTCTCTAAGCTTCTGATTCTCTGTATCAGCTTCGGCGACTTTCTCCATCAGGAATTTCATTGCGGTCGCATTGGCTTCCTCCTGAGCCTCTTGCTCTTTCCTGGTCTGGGCCACGGAGTCTTTGAGCTCCGCAAGTTCCTTATCCAGCTTCTTGACCTGTTCAGCAAGCCGGTAATTCTCGTCCTCGAGCAACCTGGTCTGTCGCGGGCAATCCGCCTTGCTGACGCTCTGTGTCTCATTACAGCCTGCACCAGCCAAGATGCACACAAGCATGATGCCAAGCAAAACGGCTATAATGACCGGGAAACGCATCTTAATTCCTTTCCGAGATAGAGCCAGAATACCTCAAATCTGACACCATTATAGCACGAGTGGCTATCTGGTCAAGAACCGCCCCCAGCCGACATTCGCGACAAGTACTGCAAAAACGAAAAGGAAGGGCAAACATCCGTCTGACCTTCCTTATTCGTTAGCTCCCAGAGCTAATGATTTGTTTCGTGGCTATGTGCCGGGTAAAGCCGGCACCGCTGAGTCCGTGGCGCATTCCAAAGACTCAACTGCAAACCTTATGCAGCCTTATTTCTTCTTCTTTGCCACTTTCTTCTTCGCTGCCTTCTTGGTCTTCTTGGCAGCCTTCTTTGCCTTCTTCGCCATTAGGTTTTCACCTCCTTTCGGCACATTGAAAAAACAAAAGTATCAGAGCAAGCTCATCATAGCTGTTGTTTACATTGACTTGTCAAAAGAAACCACCAATCAGGTACTTAATAATTGTATCGTCAGTTTTATCTGAATGACTACAAAAAAATTCCTTTCGTTCGCGTTTTTCAGCCGCGCTGAGTCGCGCTTTTCCGGACGTGTGTCAATCCCTCGGGCATTGAGCGTTCTGCAGAATCGTCTATAACCTGCGTATGTGTGTGTTATAAGCGATTCTGTTTCTCTTAATGTGTCTGAATCATCCGCCTTGTTTGAGCGAAATAGCATGACAGGGCAACGCAGAAAAATTTCGCCATACTTGCACATTTCCTGCATGTAGCTAACATTCTGACAGTGAGATTTGTGTCTGATGCCGCAATAATATCGCGTTAAGGAGCTGCCATGCATCGTCGGATTGCCCTCTTCGGTGGCACTTTTGATCCCGTTCATATTGGACACACAGCAGTTGCGGAGCATGCGGCTGCGCACCTGCAGGCTGAAGAGGTCTTCTTCATTCCTGCGCGGCGCTCACCACACAAGTTCGATGCTCCTCTGGTGCCGGTCGAACACCGTCTCAATATGCTCTCACTAGCGCTGGCTGACCATCCATCCTTCTCGGTCAGCACCTGTGAGGTGGAACGCTCCGAGCCCAGCTACACTTTTGACACTGTCATGGAGTTCAGAGAGAAGTTGCCTGGTGCCTCGCTCTTCTGGCTCGTAGGTGCCGATACCGTTGAATCGCTGCCTCGGTGGTACCGCATCGGAGAGCTTCTCGATGCGTGCAATGTCTGCGTGATGGTGCGGGGCGGAGTGGAATCACCACAGCTTGATACGCTCGTGCCCAGTCTGGGTCCGACCGCAGTGAGCCGCCTCAAACAATCCGTCATACCGACTCCACTTATCCCGATCAGCTCCAGCGAGGTTCGGGCACGGCTGGCAGCGGGGCAGGATGTGTCGGATATGCTACATCCCGCCGTCCTTACGTATATCAATGACCACTCCTTATATCGGCCGAAAGCCCCTAAGGTGGGTTGAGGTTTCCGCCAGCCTTTCCCGAGGGGGTACCCGCGAAGCGACAGAACGGGCACATAGGAACCGGAATGCCGTTCCGATAAGACTTGACTTCAGGCCTGTCAGGGGCTATATTTTAATGTTTGCGTCTGCGGGCTGGCTGCGCCTGGCGAATACCGTGTACGTCTCGATTCACGTGGGCATGCCACACCCCAAGCACACAGGAGATCAACACTGAAGGCCTGGAGCGCACGTGTCGGCAAGATTCGATGATAGCCTGGTCAACAGAGTCCAACAGGCCAGCGATATAGTAGAAGTCATCTCTGAACACCTCGCCCTGAATCCCAAGGGGAGGGAAATGGTCGGTCTATGTCCGTTCCACAAGGACACGCATCCGAGCCTGTACGTGAACCCCGCCAAGCAGATATTCAAGTGCTTTGCCTGCGGCGCCGGAGGGACTGTCTTTACATTCGTCCAGCTCCGGGAAGGACTGACGTTCCCGCAGGCTATCGAGCGGCTCGCCCATCGCGCAGGTATAGAGGTCAAACCGCTTGAGCGGTCGAATCGTTCAGGCGCCGGCGTTTCTGCTCAATCGCTTGCCAGGCTCAACGCATGGGCCATGGGACATTGGGAGAGCAGGTTGCGCGACCCAAAGATGGGCAAAGTCGCCCGCAACTATGTTGACAGCCGCGGCATAAGCCCTGAATCCATCCAAAAGTGGTCACTGGGCTTCGCGCCTGACCTGTGGACCGACCTTGTTGATACCGCCGCACAAAAGCGTATACCTGCAGCGGCCTTGGTCGAAGGTGGACTGGCTGTCAAACGCAACACTGCTGAACAGGGCCTGTACGACAAGTTCCGCAATCGGCTGATGTTCCCCATCACTGATGTGTCCGGCAAAGTTGTCGGCTTCGGCGGACGGGCTTTGGGTGATGACCCTGCCAAGTACATGAACTCGCCTGCCACGGCGCTTTTCGATAAGAGCAACACAGTCTATGGTCTGCAACAGGCTCGACATGCTATCGTGTCAAGCAGTACAGCGGTCGTGGTTGAGGGATACATGGATTGTCTCATGTGCCATCAGTTTGGCATCGAGAATGTGGTCGCCACGCTCGGCACGAGCTTCACGGCCTCGCAGGCGCACCTCCTGCGGCGCTATGCTAACAACATAGTGCTGCTCTTTGACAGCGACGTGGCTGGCACCGCAGCCTCCTCCCGTGCTCTGGAGATATGTCTTCTGGAAGGCATAGATATCAAGCTTGCCTTTGTACCTGAGGGTAAAGACCCGTGCGATTTTCTCCTGGCCGCCGGAGCAGATAGGCTCCGGGCTGTCATCGACAGCGCCTCCGACGTGATGGACTTCAGGTGGGATCAGCTCAAGCAAGGCTTCGGTGCCGGCGATACGACGGCGCAGAAAGCAGCCGCCACCCGGGAGTTCGTGCGTACTCTCGCGGCCGCCCTTCGGGCGGGTAAGCTCGACAGGATAACTCGCGGTCTGATGACGAATCGTGTTGCGGCGCTTACCGGTCTGTCGCCGCGCCAGCTCGATGAGGAAATTGCTGCGCAGATGTCGGCTATCAGCCGGTCTGCATCGTATAGGACTCAGAACAGCAAGGTAGTCAGTCTCGACATAGGCGAAGGGTGGCATGCCAGGGCCCAGCAGGAGCTCATCGAAGTTATGCTCAATGACCCGGCACTCATACCCGTTGCCGCCGATAGGATTACCGCGGAGAGCTTTGATGTGCCAGCCCTGAAGGAGATTGCCGCCATCCTGTTTGGTGCGGCAGCGCATGACGAGGTGCCTTCGATAGCCGGGATGCTCTCTAGGGCTGAGTCGCCGGACCTGGCCTCGCTTGTGGTCCGGCTGCAGCAGGAAGGCGAGAAAAAGGGCAATTTCCGCACCCGTCTCGTGGATGCGGTCAGCGCCGTGCTTGAGGCCGCCAAACAGGCCGACAAGCCGGCCTCTACAGCCGATGACGAGACGGAACGACTCAGAACAATAGCAGCCAGAGCAAGGAAGCGCGATTTGCGTAATGCAGGGATGAAATGACCAGCACAACTGATCTGTCAGGGACAAACGTGGCTAAAAAGAAGACAAAACAAGACGTGGCGGAAACGCCGGTGGCCATAGAGGAACCGCAGGTTCCGCGAGTGGACCCCGTCGAGGAGAAAATCAACGCCATTATCGAGAAAGGGCGCAAGAAAGGCTTCTTAACCTACGAAGAGATGAACGAAGAGCTTCCCGAGGAGGCTGTCACGCCCAACCGGCTCGACAACCTGCTCATGACGCTCGACGAGATCGGCATCAGTCTCGTGGACGAGAGCGATATCGAGAAAGGTGCCGACGAGGAATTCTCCTTCGGCGAAGAAGAGGATTTCGTCGACGAGGAGCAAGAAGCTGACGAGACTGAGGAAGACCTCTTGCTCGAGCAGGAACTGGTTGCTGCCGGTTCGCGCCGGCTCGACGACCCGGTGCGCATGTATCTGAGCCAGATGGGTGAGATACCGCTGTTATCCAGAGATGAGGAGATCAACCTGGCCCGTAAGATCGAACTGACACGAATGGCTTTCCGGCGCAAGGTCCTGGAGAGCGACTACTGCGCCACAAACGCAGTCGCCATTCTCGAGCAGGTCCAGACCGGCGCCCTTCCATTTGACCGCACGATGAAGATGAGCACATCGGAGAACCTCGTCCGCTCGGTCGTGAAAAACCGCCTGCCCCTGAATCTCGGCACCGTCAACAAGCTGCTTCTGATTAACCGCGAGAGCTTCGACCAGATGCTGGCAGTCGAAGACATCAGTGCCAAGAAGGAGGCAGTCAAAATGGGGCACCGCAGGCGCCGAAAGATAGCGACTCTTCTGGAGGAGCTTAGCCTGCGTACCAGCCGCATCCAGCCGATGATGCTCAAACTGCAGGCCATCCGCGACAAAATGCTGGAGCTGGAGCACACCATCGAAGCCGGTCCCGGCAAAGACTACGAGCCCGAGGATATCGAGGCTATGAAGCAGGAGCTTCAGGGCCTCATCGGGCTCTGCCTTGAGACCCCTAAGCAGCTCTCCAAGCGCCTCCGTGCCGTCGAAGCGGTCTTCAAGCAATACGAAGAGGCAAAACGTCAGCTCTCCGGTGCCAACCTCCGGCTCGTTGTCTCCATCGCCAAGAAATACCGTAACCGCGGCCTTTCCTTCCTCGACATCATCCAGGAAGGTAACACCGGTCTGATGCGGGCGGTCGACAAATACGAGTATCGCCGTGGCTACAAGTTCAGTACTTACGCCACATGGTGGATACGGCAGGCTATCACGCGCGCTATCGCAGACCACGCACGCACGATTCGTATCCCGGTGCACATGATCGAGACGATGTCCAAGCTCCGGGCCGGCTCCAAGAAGCTCCTGCAGGAGCTTGGGCGCGAGCCCACCATGGAAGAGATCGCAAAAGAAGTCGACATGAGCGTCGCCGAGACTCGCCGTGTGATGAAGATAGCCAAGCACCCGATAAGCCTCGACAGACCCATCGGCGACTCCGACGACAGCTATTTCGGCGATTTCATCGAGGATGAAGGCGTTGAATCGCCCGTCACAAGCGCTACCCAGCAGATGCTGCGAGACCGTATCGACTCGGTTCTCAAGACGCTCACCTATCGCGAGCGAGAGATAATAAAGCTGCGTTACGGCATCGGCGACGGCTATACGTATACGCTTGAAGAAGTCGGCCGCATATTCAAGGTCACCCGCGAGCGAGTCCGCCAGGTCGAAGCCAAAGCCATCCGTAAGCTGCAGCACCCCGTACGCGCACGCAAGCTCGAAGGCTTCCTCGATCATAAAAGCGCCTGAGCTGCCGTATGACAATGCGATAACTGTGATAGGGCATTTTCCGGACGGGCAGAGGGCCTCCGCTTATCCATGGGAACTGAGATGCCGCAAGAGAGCGCATGCAACACACCTGTGATATCGCCGCGACGCGTACTCAGGTCTCCTTCAGCATACGCATTGGCGGCAGTGGCTATCATACTTGTTGCAGCCATAGGCCTTCGCCTGCACAAAGCCGCTTCTACCGGCATAGTCTATGACGAGGCCGCCTCGCTGTTTGATTTCGGAGTCAGTTTCCGCGCCGCGTGGACAAGTTACATCAACCCCAACAACAATCACGTCGTCAACTCCTTCCTGATGAATATCTCCCGCAGCCTGTTCAGGGGCTGCGAGTACTTCTTCCGTCTCCATACTATGGCTTTCAGCGTTATCTACTGCCTCTCGATAGCGGCTTTGGTCTGGATGGTGATCACGAGCAGTCTTCTGCGAGTCCTCCTGACGGGCCTGCTCCTCTTTCAGTGGTTCGTCTTCGACCTGTCCTACCTTGCCCGCGGCTATTCCATCGCCCTGGCAGCCTTCTGCTGCGCCCTGGCCATCCTGGTCTTTCTCTTGAGGAATCCCGGGCGCCGCTGGCGCATCTGGCTTGCCATTTTCACCCTTGTTCTTATGAACGCGCTTGCCCTTGGCGCGATGCTTTCAGCAGTAGCTGTAATACTCGCACTCAACCTGTGCTACATCGGCTTCTTCTCGCACCGCCTGACAATCGCTCCAGCCAGGCGCATCCCGACCATCGTGCTGCATACCTTGATCGTGGGCGCCCTCTCGGCAATATCGCTGTACACCATATACTGCCATATATGGCGTGACATCCTCGCAGCCAAGGATAACTTTGGCCAGGTTTCTCTCGCTCGGCATCTCGAAGAGGTCCTGTGGACGAGCATGTTCGCTTCGCCGACGGTCGCGGGACGTCTCGCCTATGTCGCATTTCTTGCCTTGGCTGCCGCTGGCGTCGTCCGTCTTATCATCGTCACGGCAAGGAATCGCTCAACCCCATGGCCGGCCAACGTGCCATCATCCTTTTCGACCTTCGAATCCCCCGGCATTGCCTCTGAGTTCGGCCCCCGTGTATCGGGTTTCTCCTCCTGGCCCGTTAGCGCATCGCAGTCGCTGGCCCTCTGCACTTCTGCAGCGACGCTCGTTATGCTCTTCGTCTGGCGAGATGTAGTGGGTCTGTCGCTGGGATTCGCCCGCAATGGTGTGTTCCTGATGCCGCTGTTCCTCTTGGCCTGCGGCATTCTCATTGACGTCATGCTGCAGAACATGACGCCGGGGCTCGCGCGAAAGTTCATTCTGGCTGTGGCATATATCTCAATCGCTATCGTGACATATGCTGCCCGGCCGTCTCTCTATGCTGTTCAGGTCAGCAACTGGGCACGGCAGAGTGTGTCCGGACCGCTCGTCCGCGAGCTCAAGAGGATTGACCCTGAAAGGGAATGGTCTATAGCCCTTACAGACAAGATGGCCAGCCTGCACGCATCGTTTCTCTACTATCAGATGAGGGGATATACCATCAGCGGCAGGAACGAGGATTTCATGGTCCTTGTCTATCATAAATCCGAACCCGTCATTGTGGGCCGTTGGTACAAGCCGAACCTCTTCGACGATTTTGACTGCAGGATCGTACCGAGCCCACATGTGTTGACGTATTACCATATCCCCGAATCTGACATGGCGCCGTTCCCTCAAGGCCATTAGCAGGTGGCAGATTGAATAGTGAGCGTGGAAAGACATCATCAGGAACTGGCCGCACCCTCAAGGCACTGTGCATCGCATCCTTTCTGATGTCCGTCGCCGGCGGCATATACCTTGTAGCACTTCCCTTCATGATAAAACGCCTGGGTGGAACGGCAGGCGATGTGGGCGTTGGTTTGGGGCTCAACTTCGGGACCTACCTTATCGCATGTCTGGCAGCCGCAAGGCTTATGGATGCGTTCAATGCCAAGCGCCTTGTGCAATGGGGAGCAGTGGGCATATCGATGGCATTTGTCGGCGCTGCGTGTACTGTCCTCTGGGGCCGCCCGGGATCGGGTGCGATATGGACTCTCAACCTGTGTTCGATGCTTGCCGGCCTTTTTACAGCCATTTTCTGGCCGCCGATGATGGGCTGGATATCCACCGGCGTCGAGGGCCGCGACCTGAGTCATCGACTTGGCTCCTATAACATGTCCTGGTCGAGTGGCTCATGGGTCAGCCCTTATCTCGGCGGCGTGCTTGTCGGCGTAAGTTCAGGCCTGTCTATGGTCGCGGCGGCAGCCGCAGGTGTCATCTGTTTTGCCAGCGTCAGGTTTGCCAGAAATCCTCGCCGTGATAAGCCGACCGTAATATCTCAGTCGAACGAGACGCAGGCGATTCAGTTCCATCCCGACCTTCCGCGGTTCCGCTGGATGGCCAGGATTGCCCTTGTCACCTCTTTTGTCTGTATCGGGCTTGTACGGAGCCAGCTTGGATTGCTCTTCAAGTTCCAGCTTGGCTACTCCGAGGCGATGTATGGGATTGCTGTAACCATTCTCTGTGCTGCCAATTTCGTCGTATTCACGGCGGCAGGGCGGGCGCACAGGTGGCACTACGTTGGCTGGCTCTTCTGGGGCGCTCAGCTCGTCACAGCCGGCGCAATGCTCCTGGTGGTCTATTTCGCAACGCTCTGGGTGCTCTTCGCTGTTGCCGCCATCGTCGGAATATCCGAAGGGTTCATCTATCTATCGCACCTTTTCTATGGCGTGAGCGGTGGAAAGCGGCGCTCGGGCCTGATGGCACTTCACGAGCTGCTGCTCTCCAGCGGAGTAGTCATCGGCTCAGTGGCAGGGGGCTATATCAGCGATGCAACCAACCGCTACATGCCGTACTGGTTCGGCACAGGGGCCATTCTGCTCGGTCTCGCTGCCCAGGCCATCATCTGGATGCGGCTCAGAACAAGACCTGCATAGAATGGCGAAATGTCGCTGGAGCGCACGAAGGGTAGCCAAAGTGGCCGGGATTTGCGTGGCTTGGGCAATGTTAGTCCTTGTGCTAAAAGGACTTACGGAGAAGTAGATTCGCATGCTGGACAATCAGCCCATATCGTGCCATTGCACGTTCCCTTAATCGCTCATCCTGCGATTGTTCTGAAGACGGGCGACTATCTTCCGCAGGAATGCCCTTTTGTTATGCGTGTAGAAATATGAATCGAACGCGCAGTTAGAGTAGCAGTGAACGTTGCACTTTGCGACGTTCTCAGCCAGCACTGCACGCAAGCTTTTCAGCTTCGCAGCGTCAAGGTCTAGGAAATCGTAATCAAGCTCATCCATCTTCTTTGTGCAGCTTCGCACCTTGCCGCTCGGCGTCACATTTACCCACCCGTACCGTGTCGGGTAATTGCAGTCCCAGAACTTCTCGCCCCTCAGGAACTGGAATACGCCCGTGAAGTATTCCTCCGGGTCGATGATGGGATACCCCTGTCTTCGCCTGGCGATGATGTAGTCAACTATCTCCCTGAGCACCTCCTCGTCCCTGATAGTGAAGTAGATATCGCTGCCTGAGCGATGCTCCTCATCCAGGGGCGGCACGACATACCCCAGCGATATCTGAACGTTATTCTGGCGGGCGAATTCCATCATCACCTTGACCTGCTCGAAGTTATTCTTGTATATCACTGAGTTGATGCGGAAATGCATCCCATGCTTCCGCCGGCAAGCCTTGAGGAGCTTGAGAGTATCGCCTCGCACGATCGAGTTCTTTTTGCTGACATCCGTCGCCTCCACCCCATCCACCGATATATTGAGATAATCGAGCCCGGCCTGCCCGAGCTGCTCGATAGTCGTCGCGTCAAGGAGCGTACCATTTGTCGTAAGGTCGGTAAGGACGTTCGCCCTTGTGCAGCTTTCGATGGCATCGTAAAGGCCCGGCCACACCATCGGCTCGCCTCCGAGGAAGGTGATTATCCCCACCCCCAGGTTCTTGGCCTTGGCCAGATACGCATTGAACTCGGCCAGGGTCATCGCCCGCGGGTCGTTCCTCTTCTGCCAGCAGTAGGCGCAGTTCAGATTGCACCTGTCTGTCGGTATCATCCGCACGGAAAGGGCGCTCGGCCGGAAATGGCTCCCGATATACGCTGTGTACAGGTTGATGAATTTCGCCGCCTTGCTGCTCATATGTCTCTCCTCTGGAACCTGTTGCCCGTTACATATTACCCATCACTCATCACAATCTTAACACATTCGGGTCTATCGGCATCATTATATCATCCTTCGTGCCAACCTCACCATCCGGACCCGGTGAAAGTATCCGCTTGCCCTCAGTGTCGATGATGTACTCATCGCCGTAGGCCCGCGCCTTGAGGCTGGCCTCTTTACCCAGCCGCTTGTTGAGGACTATTCGAAGCATGTCATCGCGAATCCGCAGACGCATCTGAAGGTAAAGCACCTTTTCCAACGCCGGCGCCCATATCCTCACCAGCATCCATCCCATTGGGTTGTAGCACATATAGACAAGCGGCAGCTTGTACTGCGCGTCCAGCTCGACCCGGATCCACCTCGGGCCGATTGCGGGCCACACATTCAACTGCTTCGCCTTGTCTGGGTCAATCCCCTCGCTCATGGCGATCCACTTGTCACAGAAGTTCCTGTAGAGTCGCAAGGCTGAGTTCCTTTTCGTCAGACCGGGTACTTTGCCCGTCGACAGGTTCAGAGTCTGGCTGAAGGCCATGTACTCGAACATGAAACCATTTCTCAGAGACGCATCTGTATCTGTCAGCGGCTGGAAGTGTTCCGCAAGAAGCCTGACCGTCGCCTCAGATGTCTGCGGCCTGTTGGCGATGAAGTTTGCAGTCTCCATATCCCGCCCCAGAAGGGCAATACAGACCAGCTTCGTAATGAGGCTGCGGGCATTATTGTTGAGCTTCCTGAGAAGCGAATCGAACTGGATAAGCTCTGTTACGCTGGCGGCCTCGCTGCCGGACTCGACCTCCAGCAGCACGTATGCCCGGTAGAGAGAAGACAAATACTTGATATTCACATGGCATAGATGTATCTCGCTTTCCTCCTTGTACATGAACGACCTCGGCTCAGAGAGGTCGGCTATCTCCGGAAACTCTGCCAGCCTCGCTATCACCTCGCGACCCTTCCTGCCATCTTCCCATGCCTTTCTTATCGCGGCTGCATTCTGACTGACCGCCTCGGCGATCGCAGCCTGGTCACGGCTCTTCCCGGCCTCATCGACCACGTCCAGCGTGTTTACATCTTCTGCGGTCAGACCTATCACGGGCGCATCATCGCGATACGGGTCTTCCTCCGCCAAGCTTATCAGTATCTCGTAGCTCTCGTTGTACTCTGGAGCAGCCGAGCGCAGGTCCGCGACAGTGTAATCGTTCTTTATAGCCGGGGCGTCAAGGAACCAGGAAACGATCGCCCACAGAACAGCCGCAACGAGGAGAGCCGCGAGTATCCTGCCGATTGGCACCCCTGAGCCCGACTCGCCCTTGTCCTGTGCAAACGCCGCCCCGCACCACACGCACGCTGCCACGCCCTCAACATTATGCTTGCCGCATTTTGGACACTTCATCCGCATCTCCGATCTTGTAGGGTGTGATTCACCACACCATCTTGTCTAGCGTTCATCAGAGTCATCGTCGTACCCTGTCCCACCAAGTTGTGGTAGTCCATGTTGCCAGCGCGGTCGCGTTATACTCACCGGATAGGAGGTCTATTACGACATAGTTCTCGAGATATGACCTTCCGGCCAAAGGCTGATAGTACCGGAATCCGAGGAACTCACCGCCGCTGCCAAGTTCGATGTTGCCCCAGCGCCCCTCATCGGTCATATCTACGAGCCCCGTGGTGCCCTCGTAAACAAGCTCCGGCTGGCCTTCAAGCTTGCACCGCCACAGCTGGGTGTCTCCCTTCATATAGTATATATAGCCGTCTGCGGCGTAAACCGCATTTTCGCCGTTATCCACGACTATCGACCTGCTCTCCTCCAGTAGGACAAAGGCAATTCTCTCCATTGGTTTCGTAGCACACGAGAAAGAGATAGCAACTCCCGTGCTGTTGGCCCACCGTATGCTGGTAGGGTACGCATCTTCCAAGGGCAATTCTATAGTCTTTGCGACTTTCCCACTATCAAGCTCAATGAACTTCGCCCCGATACCAGCGTTATTCAGTGACGCTACCAGCCTCAATTCCGGGTTTATAGCCACGAAGTTCGGCTGTTCGCCTAGGTCATGCTTCTTGATCTGAAAGCTCTCGCCTGAATGTATAACCTCGAAAACACTGCTATTCACAGATAGCCACTTACGGCCATTCTCAGTTCGTCTGATTGCTGCTGTAATAAAGACGCTGGTGTCGCCTGCCCCTACTATGGACCACACTTCAGCACAGTTTGGATCCAGCCCCATGTCTTCTATTCCTGCCCGGCCGATCAGGTTGCCATCCCCGTCATACCACGTGACCTTCTTGGCATCATAGAGATAGACCGCCTTCCCTTTGTCTGACACGGCTTTCTGTAATGGGTCGCGCAGAACGTACCTTCCTCGCTCGCTCGCCGGCTGCCACGTGACAAGTGAATCCTTGTATGCACCCGTCCTTGAGAACTGACTCACACTTTTGAGCGCCAGAACCATACCCCTGCCAGGCTGGCGCGCACGACGCTCTTGCATGAGTTGTCCGCCATACCATGCAACACACACTAGGAGCACCAGCACCAGAATAGCGATGAGGGTTTTGTACCGCCGCGCCATGCCTCTTGTCCCTCTATGTCAGAATCGCCTCTATCATATCTCCTGCACCACCAGCCGCCAACTCCTATCTCTATTCTCTCTAATCGACTTATCTCGACTTCTTGTCCTAAAGAACTACCCGGCCACTCCTAACTACTTCTGTGACAATCACTTACTGCATGTCCTACCCTCCAGGGTAGGACACTTTGGCCACCGTTCCAGCGTCACTGCGACATTTTATCCCCTCTCTTGCGCAACCCCGCATTTGACTCGTCACTTCTTCAGCGGTTCGTAGAACTGCTCCAGCCTCTTTCCCATCTTGTTCTTCAACACACCCAGCCCCTCAATGCTGCATTCTATCAGGTCGCCTTCTTTCAGATAATTCCCCGTCGCCAGACCCACGCCGTGCGGCGTCCCCGTCGCTATCACATCTCCCGACTCCAGCGTACAGACATGGCTCATGAACGAAACCACCAGCGCCACCGAATGTATCATCTGCGCAGTATTCGCGTCCTGCCGCGTTTCCCCGTTGACTTTGAGCTCCATCTTCAGATTCTGCACATCCTTCACCTCATCCGCAGTCAATACCCACGGCCCCATCGGGCAGAACCCATCTGACCACTTCCCAAGCAGCCAGTCATAGAACTCATCCCACGGCCGCGCCGCCCGGCCCTCCTTTACCGTTACGCTCCGGGCCGAGACATCATTCACTATGGTATATCCGCCCACGAACTTCAGCGACTGCTCCACGCTCACACATCTGGCCTTCTTTCCTATCACCACCCCAAGCTCAAGCTCGTAGTCCACTTCCTTGCTATACGCCGGCCATAGAATCACATCGCCATCGCCGATTATGGTTGTCGAGGGCTTCAGGAACGGCCTCGGAACCGTCGTAGTGGCGGGGGATTCCGAAAGCCCGAGTTTCAAACCAGCCTCGATGATGTGTTTACTGTAGTTTCCAGCCAGCGCCAGCAATTTGCCCGGCCGTGGTATCGGCGCCAGCAGTTTCACCTTCCTGACATCCACAAGCGTCGCGCCTTTGACCTTCTGCGCAAGCTCATCCCTCATTTCCGCGCCGCCGGCAAGTATCTCGGCAATGCCGCGCGGAGGCCTCGGTCCTTTCCACATCGCCTGCACATCCGCAATGCCGCCATCGAGGAGCACCCCGCACGATTCCACATCATCCCGCACATAATTCACCAGCTTCACTGCTATAACCTCCAGTCAAGTACTACGGATATCCTGGCCAGCCAAGCATACCAGAAAAGCCTTGAATTCCAAGTGCCAATACCGTGTAATAATGGCTGCCTTTGGCGGCACGCCGAGCCCTTTGGGCGGTCCGCCGGCACCTATTAAGGGAACCACCAATGGCTGGTTTTGTGACCAGGATCAGGGACTGGCTGAACAATCTCACCGAGCCGGATTATCAAGTAGGCGAAATACCTCTTGACGAACAGGGCTTCATTCGCGATGACCTTGTCAAGGACCCTGCCACTAAGAAACCGGCCACGCCCAATCCCGTACCTCACGTTGTTGTGGCCGAGCCCAAGGCCGAGAAGCCGCAGGCTCTTGACCGCATTCAGGAGAATTTCACCCGTTTCGTGGACCAGCTTCAGGGTATAAACACCAATCTCTCCAAACAGGTCGCCCAGCAGGAACAGCTTGCTGACAAGCTCGACAAGCTCCCGTCGGTCATTCAGGGTGTGCCCGAGATGCTGGAGAATCAGCACCGCAGCCTTGACGAGGTTCTTCGGGCATTGCGTTCTTCGCAGATGCGGAGCGAGGAATTCATTGACGTTGTGCACCAGATACCCCGCGAGGCGGTCAAGCAGACCGAGACCATCCAGAAGATGAACCAGCACCTTCTTTCGGCTGCGGAGACGGATATGGTCATGCGCGAATCCTTCGCCAATTTCAGCGATACAGTTACCAAACTGGCACAGGCGACCGAGGCAAATCGCGAAGCCCTTCTGAATATGTCGAAGGCCTTTGCGGCATCTGACCGCTATATGAAATACCTGGTCCAGGTGCAGAACCGCAGGTTCATATGGGTGTTCCTGATCTCGCTGGCCATATGCCTGCTCGTTGTCCTGACGATGCTTACGGCGATAGGAATACTGAGGTAACGGAGGAATTCTTTCAGGATTTTCCTTGCGATGCCCAAGAAGGGCAGGTAAATAGGTATTCGTTCTTTGGAAATGTTAACAACAGCCGCAGGTCCGAAAGACTCCTCTTTCGGAT
>Ga0209164_1000449_pt1 | contig 98431 bp, 83 predicted proteins | sample MTBNYHSulfiMetaG_FD_187458 | JGI IMG/M metagenome (GOLD analysis project Ga0209164, IMG submission 187458) | Enrichment culture microbial communities from rom New York Harbor, USA that are MTBE-degrading - MTBE-NYH (New York Harbor Sulfidogenic)... | ecosystem: Environmental > Aquatic > Marine >... | reverse complement strand
CGGGTCTCAGTAACACTATCCCGAGTCAATGAGCCTCTACAGAGGGATGCGCCGGGGATTCAGACGTCCCAAGGAGGCTCATTTTTGCCCGATTCGCCCTGTCACTTTACTTGGTGAGAAATGCGGGCTAGCTGAATGCAAAAATTGGAAGAGCTTATGCCATAAACGGCGGCAGCAAAGGCAGGGAATCTCAACAGCAACATTGATCATACGGCTGTAGCTAACATCCATAAAATAAATATTTTGATTCAGCAAAAGGCATGTTGACAGGGGGCGGACGGAGCGGGTATAACGGCGGGCATTGTCCGGTGACAAGAAATCCACATTCGTAAAATGAAGGAGGGATACCCCATGTCAACCCATGCCAAGCTGAAACGCAACCTGGCCACCGTCAAGGAAGTCCTGGCGGCCAATCCGTACCTGACCCACGGCTGGCTGCGCCACCAGCTGTTCAACCGTCACGAGAACGGGCTGGACCGCTGTGTCTTTCCCATCGGCCGCAAGCTGCTCATCGACGTGGACCTGTTCCAGGAATGGATGGAGCAGGGCTGCGGCCAGGCCGAACCGCCGCGGCGGGACTATCGTTACAACGTTCGCCGCTGAACCAACATCCCCATGTCGAGAGTGCTGTTTTGTCGGGCAGCATCATGGCCGCATCCCATGGTGATCCACCCGGCTAGAGAAGTGGGATGGCCTGACCGGACATGGCCGGAATACCACGTGGGGCCGGGGTCGGTGGATCCGCTCCGGCCGTCGCCTTGAGCACAGCGGCCATTGGCTGAAGACAGCAGTGGGGAGAGACGTTCCGGCGAGTCGGGAACTTCACACTGTCGCCTGGTGACAGGTGGCGGTAAGGCGATGGACGAGATCGATGACCCTTGAAAGGCAGGAAGGATGACGGGACGGTGTGCGGCAGAGGCGGGGGCGGGTCACGAGCTGCTGGCGCGACTGCGCCGGGTGCGGCGGCTGCGGCCGGGGCATTACCTGGCCGCCTGCCCGGCCCACGCCGATGAGACGCCATCCCTGGCCGTGATCTTCACCGCCGAGCGGATCCTGCTGCACTGCCATGCCGGCTGCGCGCCGGCGGCGGTGCTGCAGGCGCTGGGGCTGATGTGGGGGGACCTGTTCCTGAAGAAAAGTGGCTCAGGCATCTTGCCTGAAGAACGGGCCAAACGTTCCGCGTCCAAAGCCGGAGGGAAAACTGGGCGGCAACCCGATTCATCGGCGCCAACCCAAGACGATACAGGGCAAGGAGCTGATGCTGCCAATATTTGCAAGCAGCCGGCTTCGTCACCAGAGCGTGAAACCGCCGGGCCGGGGGATGCTTGTGCCACGGTAGTTCAAGCTTCCAGCTTGAGGGATTGCCAGCCGCCGGCTTTGTCACGAGAGCGTGGCTATGCCGGGCCGGGGGGTGACAGCGCGAAAATGTGCAAGCAGGATGCTTGCACTACTGACGGTGCAAAAACCTGCAAGCAGGATGCTTGCGCTACTGACGGTGCAAAAACCTGCAAGCAGCATGCTTGCGCTACTGGCAGTGCGAAAACCTGCAAGCAGGATGCTTGCGCCACTGGTTGCCAGCCGCCGGCTTCGTCGCCAGAGCGTGAAGACGCCGGGACGGAGTGTGCAACTTGACTGTCGGGGAATATCAATCATTATTGAATAAAAGACTTGTTCATATATGTCCAGGTTTGTCTGATTTTGAGAATGGAGATGTTGCAGATTGCGAGCGGGAGACATGCCTGTCGATGGCCCAAGGCCGGGAAGAGTAATGGATAAAGGACGTTCTTCGGTTGTCCTGGCACAGACAATTTTCGAACTCTTCACTGTCCCAAATTGTCCCAGGAAAAGAAAAACCGACCAGGGGTGGTCGGTGGATGTGTTTGAAAATATTGGAGCGGGCAATGGGATTCGAACCCACGACCCTCGGCTTGGGAAGCCGATGCTCTACCAGCTGAGCTATGCCCGCCTGTGACGACGCGACGGGGACGCCGGCAACATGGCATCGTCGCGGTCGTGTCTGTTCGATGAAAAGAGCGTCCAGTGTCCGCCCGGAACGGGGGCGCCGCGATCCTTATTCGGCCTTGGCAGCCAGCTTGTTCAGATGCATGGTCAGGCGGGATTTGTAGCGGGCGGCGGTGTTCTTGTGCACCACACCCTTGGACACGCTGCGGTCGATGACGGCCAGGGCGGTGGGCAGCAGCTGCTGCGCTTCCTGCACCTTGTTTTCGTCCAGCAGTTTGCGCAGGCGCTTGATGTAAGTGCGCATGGTGCTTTTGAAATAGCGGTTCCGCTCGGTGCGCACGACCGTCTGGCGGATGCTTTTGAGTGCTGCTTTGTGATGAGCCATTCTTTTCTTACCTCAACGTCATTTTTGTCAAGCGCGTAGTTTAGCCATCGGGAAGGGGTTTGTCAACTGAAAAGTCGGGGGGATGGGGCGGAGGAAGGTATCCGGTTTCAGGTGTCGGAAAGAAGGATGAAGGATGAAGGATGAAGATGAAGAAACCAACCTGTTTGGTTTGCCCTACATCAGGGGATTTTACAGGAAAGGGGAAGGTTGCGGGACGCAGGCATAAAAGAAAGCGCCGCCGGAGGGGGCGGCGCCGGTGACATTGTTGGTTGGATGGATCGGGAGGAGAGGACGGGAGCCGGCCCGGCCGGCTCCCGGGGTTCAACGGGCGGTGGCCCACTCCAGGCGGGTCACCCGGCCGTCGGCGGCGATGGTCAGGCGCAGCGCCCGGGCGGGCCGATAGGCCGGGTCGGCCTGCAGCTGCGGACCGAAACAGGCGGCGACGGCCGCGGCATGCTGCCGGAAGAAGGTTCTGACGGCTGCTTCGGTGAGGCCGCCCTGCAGCTGTACCTGGTCCAGTTGCAGCTGCCCGGCGGCGAAACGGACATGAACAGTGACAGTGGAGGCCATCGCCGCCGTGGGGAAACGCCAGCCGGCGGCCGCCGCCTGCAGGCAGGCCAGGGCGGAGTCGGCCTGTTCCTTTTTCTCATTCTTGAACTTGTCCCCTTCCTCGCGGGGGCGGGTCTCCTCGTCGGCGGTCAGGTCTCCGCTCACCGGCTGGGCGGTGGACAGCTTTTCGGCCCGGGGAGACGGGGCGTAGGCCATGGGCACACCCGCGACCCGTCCCTGGGACACGCCGCTGCCCACGGCACTGTCGGACACACCCTGGGGCAGGGGCAGGGGCTGCTTGACGGTGACGGGCTTGCCGTTCACCAGCCGGACCACCGTATCCACGGCCACGAAGGACGTGTATTCGGTCAGCAGGTTGTATTTCAGACCGAGATTGGTGATCTCGGTCACCCGCTCGTCGGACGATGCCAGGCGGTTGTAGTCGCCCAGGATGGCGATCTGGTGGCGGGCCCACAGGTAGCGGAGGGCCGCGTTTTTCTTCTCCGGACGGACATCCCTGACATTGAAGGATTTCCGGTAGAGGTCGCCGGCACTGTGGCCGGTGAGGGTGATGGTGCCGGCGGGCTCGCCGCGCCACTTGCCGAAGACGATGACGGGCCGCTCGGCCAGCACGTCGGGCACGGTGGGCGGCGCCACGTCGTAGACGTCGAAGCGGCCGAAATTGATGTCGATGCCCGTCAGCACGGGGGACTGGATGTAGCGCCGGAATTTGTCGGCCCGGGCGGCCGCCTCCTGGCTTTCCGTCACGATGAGCGGCTCACCCATGCCCACGCGGGCCATCCCTTCGATGAGGTAGCGGTTGACGCTGGAACCGATGCCGAAGGCGAACACGTTGGCCCGGTTCAGGTTGCGGCTGATGAGGTCGAACGTCTCCTTTTCCACGTCGATATAGCCGTCGGTGACCACCACCACGCTGCGGGCGAATCCTTCCTCACGGGGCAGGTCCAGGGCGCGCTGCAGGGCGGGCAACAGGCGGGTGCCGCCGCCGCCGCTCTGGTTGTCGATGACGGCTATGGCTTCGGTAATGGTTTTGGTGGTGGCCGGCAGGGAGCGTTCGGCCATGAGGCGCGATCCGCCGGCGAACAGGATGACGTTGAACTTGTCGGAAGCGCGCAGGTTGCCGATGAGGTCGCGCAGCAGGGTCTTGGACACGTCCAGGGGGAAGCCGCGCATGGAGCCGGAAACGTCCACCACGAAGATGTACTCCCGGCCGGGGATCTGCTCGGGCGTTACCCGTTTGGGCGGCTGCACCATGAGCAGGAAGTGGTTCTCCTCCTGACCTTGATACAGGAGCAGTCCCGATTCCACCTGGCCGCCGCTCAGGCGGTACCGGAAGATGAAATCCCGGTTGCCGCCGTTTTTCTCGGAGGGATCCAGGGCGATGCTGGCCAGGGCCGGCCCGTCGTAGCCGATGGTGGTCTTGTGGGTGGTGCAGCTCGCCTCCTGGATGGGCAGGCCGGCCGACAGGCTCACCTGGATGTCGAAGGAGAAGGGGGGCGCCTCGCCTTCATGGAGGTAGGGATTTGCCACCCATCGATCCGTGTCGGGCGCGCCCGCCGCCGGTGTTTCGGAGTAGCGCGGGCCCACCACCGTGGGGTAGACGAACTCGTAGACGCCCGTCTCGGGTACCAGCAGCTCGGTATAGCGAAGCTCCACCTGGATGACGTCGCCGGGCAGGATGTTGGCCACGTTCATCTGAAAAACGTTGGGCCGCTGCTGCTCCAGCAGGGAGGCACTCTTGCCGGCCGCCTTGGCGTCCTCGTAATCCTGGCGGGCCTGCTGGCGCTCCTTGATCCGGGCCTCCAACACCCGTTCACCGATGGTCATGCGCATGCCGTAGACGGCCGCCCGGGTGGAGGCGGGGAAGACGTAGATGGCCTCCAGGGGCCGTTGGCCGGTGTTCTCGTACACCTGGGTGACGACCACGTCGGCGATGACGCCGGCGATGGTGACCTCGGCGGTGGTGGATTTGAGAGGCAGGCGATCCACCTCGGGATCATCGCTCTTTACGAAAAAATACGGGGAGAGGGTTTTGTCGGGGTTGTCCGCCTCCTCGGGCAGCCCGGCCGCAGGGAAGAAAAACAGCAGCAGCAGGGGCAGCATGAGGACGGGGGACAGGCGCAGGGAAAACAGCCGATGATTCATGATACACTCCTTATGGGTCAAATGATGGCTTGCAAAGGGCTTTGTTTCAGCCGCGTGCGATTCATCCAGTAGACGAACCGCCGGCGGGCGACTTGCAATTTTTTTTCACCGGGTATGGATCACCGCAAGGCGCAGGGCCCGGAGCGGGTTTGTCCCGACGATTGGAGTCGCCCGTCAGGCCATATGGGCAGAAAGGGCGCAGCCCCGTCACCGGGGCGGCGCGCACCCGCCCATGGACAGTCCCGTCGGGACGGTGTATCATAAGGCTTCATGTAGCGCACCGTGGTCCGGCCGGAGCGGGCATCCGCCGCGGCCGTTTCCCCGGGGCAACGACCGGTCCATAAGGAGGGGCATGCCCGCCATCACAAGCGCCCACATTCTGGAGCAGGTGGAGAAACTGGCGCCGGACCTGATCCGCTTCGTCCAGGAAGCAGTTCGCATCCCCAGCCTGCCGGGGCACGAGCAAGAGTTTCAGGGCTTTTTGGCCGGACGATTGCTGGAACTGGGCATGAAGGTGACGGTTTCGCGGATCCGGCGCGAGGCCCTGGCGGGTCACCCGGCGTTCTGCCAGGACGAAATCCCCTTCGAGCAACGGCTGAACGTGATGGGCCGCTGGCCCGGCCGCGGTGACGGCCGCTCGCTGATCCTCAACGGCCACGCCGACGTGGTATCCCCCGGGGCGGAGGAGCTGTGGAGTGACTCACCCTGGAGCGGCAAGCTGCGTGACGGACGGATTTACGGCCGCGGCAGCACCGATATGAAGGGCGGTCTGGCGGCGGCCGTCTACGCCATGGAAAGCCTGCGTCAGCTCGGCTATGAACCGGGCGGCGATGTGATATTGCAGAGCGTGGTGGGCGAGGAATCGGGCGGTTGCGGCACCCTGGCCGCCATCATCGACGGCTGCCGGGCCGATGCGGCCATCATCATGGAACCCACCCGCCTGCAGCTGGCCCATGTCCAGTCGGGCGCCCTGACCTTCCGCCTGACGGTGCCGGGGCGGGCGGTGCACGCCTGCATGCGCCACCAGGGCGTCAGCGCCATCGAGAAGTTCTATGCCGTGCTGCAGGCGCTGAACGCCTTCGATGCACGGCGCCACCGCGAACACCGCCACGAGGCGTATCCCGATCCGGGGCAGGTGGCGCCCATCAGTGTCGGCAAGATCAGCGCCGGCGACTGGCCGTCCACCGTGCCGGACCGCCTGGTGGCCGAAGGCCGCTTCGGCGTTTTCCCCGGGGAGAACATCGCCGCGGCCAAGGCGGCGTTCGAGACGTTGTTGGGGGAGACGGCCGGCGCCGATGAATGGCTGGCGGAGCATCCGCCGGTGGTGGAGTGGGTGGAGGGACAGTTCGAACCGGGCAAGACGGCACCCGATGCGCCCATCCTGACGGTGCTGGGCGAGGCCCATCGCGAGGTCATGGGCGAGGCGGCCCGGCGCACCGGCGTCACCTACGGCTCGGATCTGCGCCTGTTCACCAACTATGCCGCCATGCCGGCCGTGCTGTACGGGCCGGGGGATGTCCTGCACGCCCACGTGGTGGACGAATCCATTGCCGTGACCGAAGTGGTTCAGGCCGCCAAAATCCTGGCCCTGGCCATCGTCCGCTGGTGTGGCGGCGGGGCGGGGGAGGAAGAAGGCTGAAGAAGAAGGTGTCAGGTGTCAGGTGTCAGGTGAAGAAGGCGGAAGGACAAGGGCAGAAGGAAAAAGGCGGAAGGATGAAGGCAGAAGGCTGAGGAAGAAGGTGTCAGGTATCAGGTGTCAGGTGTCAGGTGAAGAAGGCGGAAGGACAAGGGCAGAAGGATAAAGGCGGAAGGATAAAGGCAGAAGGAAAAAGGAAGAAGGAAGGAAGACGGAAGACGGAAGACGGAAGACGGAAGACGGAAGACGGAAGAAGAGAGACGTTTTTGCCGTTAGCGTCCAGAAGGTAGTTGTTGAAAAGGAATTATTTGTGGAATGCGCTTGGTCGAAAGGGCTTTGATTTCCCCTTTTGAATATGACGTGGACCGGAAACCGATGAATCGAAGGGAACGTGTGATGACATTCATGAAACGGGCTGTGGGCCTGGTCGTATTCATCGCCCTGCTGGCGGGTGCCATCCGGGCGGAGAAGATGGTGGTGGCGGCGGAACCGCTGGCGGCAGAAGCCGGCCTGCAGGTGCTGCGTGACGGCGGCAACGCCTTCGACGCGGCGGTGGCCGTCGGTTTTGTGCTGGCGGTGACCTATCCCACCGCCGGCAATATCAGTGGCGGCGGTTTCGCCCTGGTCTACCGGCCGGGGAGCGAACCGGTGGCGCTGGATTTTCGCGAAATGGCGCCGTTGCGGGCCACGGCCGACATGTTTTTGGACCCGCAGGGCGAAGTGGACAACGACAAGGCTCTCTATTCGGCCCTGTCGGCGGGCGTACCCGGTACGGTGCGGGGCCTGGCCGAGATCCACGAAATTTACGGCAGCTGGTCGTGGGCGCGGCTGATTCAACCGGCCTATGACCTGGCGGCGCAAGGCTATGTTCTGTCCGAGTGCCTGGCCGGGCGGATCGCCGGTGTCCGCGACAAGCTGGCCCGTGATCCGGACAGCGCCGCGTTGTTTCTGCCCGAGGGGAATCCCCCGCCGGCCGGCCACCGTCTGGTCCAGCCCAACCTGGCCCGGACCCTCCGCCGCTTGGCCGAGGGCGGCCCGGCCGCCTTCCACGAGGGAGAGCTGGGGGCCGATTTCATCGCCGGAATCCAGGCCAAAGGCGGCATCATGAGCCGGGAGGACCTGGCCGGTTACCGTGCTGTCTGGCGGACGCCCGTGCGTTGCGAATACGGTCCGGACACTCTCTACAACATGCCGCCGCCGTCAGCCGGGGGCATCTCCCTGGCGCAGATCCTGGGCATGTTCGCCCGGTTCAGGCCGGATGACCTGGCCCACAACTCGGTCGGCTATATCCACCTTCTGGCCGAGATCGAAAAACGGGTCTACGCCGACCGCAATACCTACCTGGGGGATCCGGAGCAGGTTCCGCTGCGCTGGACGAAACTGCTGGAACCGGCCTATCTGCGGCGGCGGGCCGCGGAAATCGACGGGCAGCAAGCCACCCCCTCCGGCCAGGTCAAGGGCGGGTACGGCGAACTGGACACCGGCGGGCTTCGACTGCAGGAATCGGCCGAAACCACCTCCTACCTCGTGCTGGACGACGCCGGCAACTGCGTCTCCGTCACCTATACCCTCAACGGCTCCTTCGGCAGCGGCATCCTGCTCCCCCAAACCGGGCTGCTCCTCAACAATGAAATGGACGATTTCGCCGCCAAGCCGGGCACACCCAACCTGTACGGCCTGGTGCAGGGGCCGGCCAATGCCGTGGCGCCGGGCAAGCGGATGCTCTCTTCCATCACGCCCACCATCGTCCTGCGCGACGGCCGCCTGCGCATGGCCCTGGGGTCGCCGGGCGGAAGCCGCATCATCACCACCGTCCTGCAAATGTATCTCAACGCCACCCTGTTCGGCATGGACGCCCCGGCGGCGGTGGCGGCGCCGCGCTTTCATCACCAGTGGCTGCCCGACGAAATCAACCTGGAGCCCGCCCTGTTCGCCGACGAGGCGCTGAAAAAGGCGCTTCTGGACCGGGGGCAGCATGTCAGCCAACGGGAGCGGATGGGCGACGGGGTAATGATCGTGCGCCAGGGCGAGGGGGCGTACAGCGCGTCGGCCGACCCGCGCGGCTGCGGCACCGCCCGCGTCGAATAACCCGCACCCGGGGGGATTCGCCGCGGAGGCGCGGAAAGCGCAGAGAAGATAAATCATGTAACTTGTTTGTCTTGAAGTGTCTTTCCGGTTTGTTCCAACAGGATCCCGCCACATATGGAAGTTCTTTCTGAGGTTGTCGGAGCCGCCCCGTTCAGTTGCCATTGGTTCATTGCGATCTGGCGTTGTCTCCCGGACGGAGAGTTCTATCTGTGATTGTTTCTGTGATTATCTCAGCGTCTCGGCGGTGAGTGTTCGGACTATTTTTTCCAGAAGATGGGCGTGAAGATGATGAGGACGGTGTAGATCTCCAGGCGGCCGACCAGCATGGCGAAACAGAGGAACCACTTGATGTAGTCGGCATAGAAGGCGTAGTTTTCCGCCGGGCCGATATCCCCCAGGCCGGGGCCGATGTTCCCCACCGTGACCAGCGCCGTGGTGAAGGAGGTCAGCACGTCGTGCTCGGCCGTGGAGACCACTATGGTCACCAGCAGCAGCATGAAGATGTAAATGACGAAGAAACCGGAGATGGCGTAGGCGATGTCCTTTTTCAGCGGCCGGTTGCCGATCTTGAGGGTGAAGACGCCCCGGGGATGGATGAGGTACTTCATTTCGTTGAGACCGGTCTTGATGAGGGTCAGGACGCGGATGACCTTGATGCCGCCGCCGGTGGAACCGGAGCAGCCGCCGATGAACATGAGAAAGAACAGGACCGTCTGGGACAGAAAGGGCCAGTTCTCGAAATCGGCCGTGGCGTAGCCGGTGGTGGTGAGAATGGACGCCGCCTGGAAAGCGGCGTAGCGGATGCTTTGTCCCAGGCTCTGGTAGACGTGATAGTTGACGAAGAGGTCGTACGTCAGGATGGCCGTGGCCACCGCAAAAATGGACAGGTAGACCTTGAATTCGGTGTCGAGAAAGACCTGGCGGAACTTGCCGGTGAGCATGCGGAAATGGAGGGTGAAGTTGATGCCGGCCAGCAGCATGAAGACGGTGATGACGGCATCGATGAAGCCCGAATTGTAATGGCCGACGCTGGCGTTCTTGGGCGAGAAGCCGCCCGTGGCCAGCGTGCCGAAGGTATGGGTGGCGGCGTCGAACCAGTCCATGCCGCCGGCCATGAGCAGCAGGATTTCGGCGACGGTGAAGCCGAGGTAGATCCCCCACAGGATCTTGGCGGTTTCGGCGATGCGCGGCGTGATCTTGTCGACGGTGGGTCCCGGCGCCTCGGCCCGCAGGAGCTGCAGCCCGCCGATGCCCAGCAAGGGCAGGATGGCCACGGTCAGGACCACGATGCCCATGCCGCCCAGCCAGTGGGTCAGGGAGCGCCAGAAGAGCATGGAACGGGGCAGGCTCTCGATGCTGGTCAGGATGGATGCCCCGGTGGTGGAGAAACCGGACATGGTTTCGAAGAAGGCGTCGGTGAAGGACGGAATGGCGGCGGACAGGAAAAAGGGGAGGGCGCCGAACAGGGAAGCCGTCAGCCAGCTGAGGGTCACCAGCAGAAAGCTGCTTTTGGTGGACAGTACGCGTTTCTTGTCCCGCCGCCCCAAAAACAGGACGGGGATGCTGACGGCCAGCATGACGGCGATGGTGATGCCGAAGGCCCGAAAGGAGGCCGCCTCGTCGTAGATGAGGCTCAGCAGGGCGGGAACGAGCATGAAGGCGGCGATCATGATCACCAGGATGGCCAATATCTTTACTATCTGCAGGATATTCATGGCTGTCCGGTGAACAGGTCTTCCACCTGCGCCAGGGATTTCAGGGTACTGATGACGATGATGGTGTCCTTTTCGTGGATGACGAAATCGCCGCCCGGCACGAAGCTCTGGCCGTCGCGAATGACCGAGAGGATCAGGGAGCTCTTGGGCATGCGGATGTCGCGGATGGCGGTGCCGGCCAGGGGCGAGGCGGCCTCGATGACGAACTCGATGACCTGGGCCTGGCCGCCGAAAAGGGTGTGGACGGACTTGATCTTGCCGCGGCGGACGAATTTCAGGATGGAGTCCACGGCGCTGCTCTTGGGACTGACGGTGGCGTCGATGCCCATGGGTGAGGCCAACCGCATGTAATTGGCGTTCTGCACCAGGGCGATGGCCTGCTTGATGCCGAGGGACTTGCCGTAGATGGCGGCCAGCATGTTCAGTTCCTGGTTATGGGTGGTGGTGATGATGAGGTCGCAGCTGCTGAGCTGTTCCTCGTCGTAGATGCTTTCGTCGGTGATGTCGCTGTTGATGACGAGGACGTCGGGGAACATCTCCGACAGGATCTTGCATCGCTTGTAATCGACGTCGATGATCCTGATCCGGCGGTCCTTGTTGTTGATGAGGCGGGTCACATAGACGCCGATACGGCCGCCGCCGACGATGACGATGTTTTCGCTGCGGGTCTTGATATTGCGGCCCACCTTGGCAAACAGCTCTTCCAGGGTCTTGCGGTTGGCGACGATCTGCAGCGTATCCTCGGGCCGGATGATGGTCTCGCCCGAAGGGATGATGACCTGATCCTCGCGGAAAATACCGGCCACGAGGAAGTCGCCCTTCAGCTTGGCCTTGATCTTTTTCAGCGGTTTGTACTTGAAGGGTCCGTAGTCCCTGACGGCCAGTTTGCGCATCTGCAGGTCGGCCTTTTCGAACAGGAGAACCTCACTGTAGGCGCCCTCCTCGACGGTGCTGGCGATGACCTTGGCCGCCTCCACCTCGGGATTGACGAAATAGTCGATGCCGAGGAACGATTTCTGCAGCAGGCGGCTGTCGGTGTAGTCGAGGTTGCGCACCCGGGCGATCTTGTAGGGTACGTCGTATTCGCTGGCCACCAGGCCGCAGGCGATCATGTTGACCTCGTCGGAATCGGTGATGCTCAGGAAGAAGTCGGCGTCCTGGATGCCGGCCTGGCTCAGGACATCGATGTTGTTCCCTTCGGCGTTGATCACCAGGCAGTCCAGCCGGTTCATGGCGTACTTGGCGATGTCGGGATTCTTCTCGATGAGAACCACGTCCTTGTTTTCCGCGATGAGCTGCGTGGCCACCTGGAAGCCTACGGATCCGGCGCCGACGATAACGAATTTCATGGCGCCTAGTATTGCCGAAGGGCGCGCCCCCTGTCAAGAACTGGATTGCAGGGCCGCCGGTGAATAAAGTCCCCTGCGTCGCGTAGAGAATGGTGAAATCACGGAAAGGAGAATGCGACATGGCTAACTCGGAAAAAAGCAACGACCGGCAGTGGGACGAACGGCCGGCCGGAATGACGGGCGCCGCCACCCGGACGCTGGGCTGGCTGTTCCTGGCGGTGTGGGCCGCCGGATTTGTCGGCTACGGATTGTGGCAACTGGCGGTGAGTCCGGAAGGACTGTTGGAAAAATGGCTGGTTTTCGGCGGACTGACGGGCGCCGTGCTGCTGTTCGTCTCCGTTCTGGTGGACCGCATTCGGCGCGCCAAAACCGATCGCTACAAGGAGGTACGGAAATGATCGTGGTGTCAAGCAGTCAGATTGTGGGCAAGAAAATTGTGCGTACGCTGGGGCTGGTGCGCGGCAACACCATCCGCGCCCGGCACGTGGGCAAGGATATCATGGCGGTCATGCGCAACCTGGTGGGCGGGGAGATCAGCGAGTACACCAAGATGATGGCCGAGGCACGGGAGCAGTCGCTGGACCGGATGATGGAAGAGGCCGGCGAACTGGGGGCCAACGCCATTGTCGATGTCCGGTTCATGACCTCCATGCTCATGGCGGGGGCTGCGGAACTGCTGGCCTTCGGCACGGCGGTGGTGGTGGAGGACGCCTGACGGCGGCCACGGGCTTTATGAACCGGGGAAGACAGCCAGTGCCGCGTAGAGGGGAAGATGCGGTGCCGGCGTGGCCGAACCCGCGGTCCGGACAATCCCCCTCGGCCGGTTGAAGATGAGGGGCGCGCGGCCGGCCGGATCTTCACCCGCCCATCCGGATACACCCGTCCCGAAACGGAGGCCCTGACTGCCCGGGCGAGACCCGGCGGCGGATTCTCCCGAATATAGGGGGCGTTTCGGGCATCCAAAAAGATGTTGTCAACTACCCGGCTGAATCTTACAATAGCCGTTTGCGTCTGTGACGTATCCAGTTGTGGAGGGATGAGCATGAGCAGCACCAAGAAATCGAGGACCGTCATTGGAATACTGACGGGCGGGGGAGATGTCCCCGGCCTGAATCCGGCCATCCGGGCCGTAACCATCCGCGCCCTGCGGGAGGGATACGATGTCATCGGCATCCGGCGCGGCTGGGCCGGTCTCGTCGAGATCGACCGGACCAAGGGCGCCGACAACTCGCAAAGTTTCGAATTCCTGTCCGAAGAGCGGGTCAACAAGGTCGGCCGCACGGGCGGCACGTTTCTGCATTCGTCCCGCACCCGGCCGAGCCACGTGACCCGGGACAACGTTCCCGAGCATCTCCGGCACAAGTACAACAAGGACGTCAATGATCTGACACCGGAAGTACTTAAAAATCTAGAATTTCTGAAGATCGACTACCTGATCCCCATCGGCGGCGACGATACCCTCAGCTACGCCGTACGCCTCTACCAGGAGGGGGTGAAGGTGATTGCCATCCCCAAAACCATGGACAACGACGTGCCGGGCACCGACTATTGCATCGGCTTCAGCACCTGCATCACCCGCACCATCAGCCTGACCCACAGCCTGCGGACCACCGCCGGGTCCCACGAACGCTTCCTGGTGCTGGAAGTCTTCGGTCGATATGCCGGTTTCACCGCCATCCTGCCCACCATGGCCGGGGCGGCCAACCGCTGCGTGATTCCCGAGTACCAGTTCGACATCGAACGCCTGACGGAGCTGCTGGTGGCCGACCGTCACACCAATCCCAGCCGCTACTCGGTGGTGCTGGTCTCCGAAGGGGCCACCTTCAGCGGCGGAGAGATGGTCTTCTCCGACCATGAGACCGACGCCTACGGCCACAAGAAACTGGGTGGCATCGGCGAACGGATTTCCGCCGAACTGAAGGTGCTCTCTCCCCGTTTCACCAGCGGCCAGCGCATCAATGTCATCTACCAGAAGCTGGGCTACCTGGTGCGCTGCGGCGATCCCGACGCCATCGACTCCATCGTCCCCATGGCCTTCGGCAACCTGGCCCTGGACCTCATCATGAAGAACATCCACGGCCGCCTGGTCATCCTGCGCAACGGCCGCTACGACAACTGCCCTGTGGATGTGGTCGCCAGTACCACCAAGAAAGTGGACGTGGCCAGGTTTTACAACACCGAACGGCTGCGCCCCTACTACAAGAGTTTCGAATTTCAGCCCCTCTTTATCATGACCGCCGGCTAGGTTGCGGTTTCAGCGAAGTCGTCCGTGCAGGCGGACCAGGTCCGGCAGGGCGAGACGTCCGTCGCCGTCCAGATCCGCTTCGGCTGCGCTGGTGGGCCGGTCGGAGTTGCCCGCCAGAAAGCGGGCGACCCGGCGATGATCGAAGGCGGTGACGTAGCCGTCGCCGTCGGCGTCGCCGCGGCCCAAGGGCTCGCCCCGGTATTCATAGCAGCCGATGTCCACGGCCGTACCCTGTGGTCGGGGCAGGCCGTCCATGTCGCGGGGCGGCGCACCGACGGCCGTGCCGGCATCGACGGCCGGACTGCCCGGACCGGGCCGGAAATCGCCGCTGAAGATCTCCGCCATGTCGGCGACCGCCACTGAATGCCCGTCCTGGCCGCTGTAGGCGTGCCAGTCGCCGGCCGCGATATCCGCCTGGCTGAATTCGACGGCATAGTTGTCGACGATCACCCGGGCCGGATTGCCGCAATGGAACAGGTTGAAATCACCGGCATAGGTGCCGGCGGCCACGTGCTCCGTCAGCAGCAGGCCGATGTTGTCGCCGCCGGCCAGCAGGCAGTTGGACATCTGGAGCGTGTCGCCGGCCTCCTCGGCGTAGACGTTCCAGGTGGTCCCGTTCACCAGGGTGCAGTGGGTCAGGCGGACGACCCCCGGTGTGCCGTCCCAGTCCAGCTCCACATTGACCACCTGGTTGTCGTGGGCCAGGCAGTTGACGAGCTGCACGTCATCCTGCCAGATCTTGAAGCCGCCCCAGGCGCAGCCATGGGCGACGCAACCATCGAGGCGGGTATCCCGGGCGCTGATGTCGAAACCGTCGAATACGCCCCAGGTCCGGCAGCGGTTGAGAGCGAACCCGTGCTGGGCGCCGTGCCCCAGGGCAAAGCCATCGACGTTCTGTTCGGGGTCGCGGCCGGTATGGGCCAGACAATCGTTCAGGACGCCGTTGAAGCAGGGCTCGCCCCCGCTGGGTGACGCATCGAAGCCGTACAGATCGAAATGATGGATGACCACCCGGTTCAATGAGAAATCGTGCGTTCCGTCGGCGGCGCCGATGCCGAAAACCACCTGGTGGACCTCGCAGTCGGCCAGCCGGACATGGCCGGCGCCGGCCAGCCAGATGCCGGTGTCCCAATGGCGGATTTCCAGGCCCTGCACATGGACGTGGTCGTGGCGGATGGTGAATCCGCTGCCGGCGGACACGCCTGTGCCGTCGACCACGGGGTGATGTCCGGGGAAGGCGGCGACGGTGATGGCCCCGGCGGTGACGTCACCGGACCTCACGGTCTGCAGGGCCTCGGCATAGACGCCGTCGCGGATGTAGACGGTATCGCCGGGTTGCAGCCGGTCCAGGGCGTGCTGGATGGTCCGCCAGGGCGCGGCGGGCGATCCGGTGTTGGCGTCGGCGGCCAGCGGATGGGCCGCGTCCACGTGATACACCGTGGCCGCGACGGCCGGCAGCGACGGTAGCAGCATGAGCCAAAGACCCAACCAGACACCGCAGGACAGCCGGTCTCGGGGGGATGGCTTCATGGTCTCCTCCACCGCGGCGCCGGCGTCAGGAGCGTCCGCTGGTTCGCCGCACCCCGGGTTTGCAGGAAAGTGGTGTTAAACGCATGGTAGCATGATCAGACGTCGAACCCAAGCACCGCGCCATGCGCCCTGAAAACTTTCGGTGGTCCCGTACATCTTTACAGTCAGGAACACCGAGGAGGTGACCCCGTGACATGGAAATCCGGACGGATGATCATCCTGGTGCTGTGCGCCGGCGGCCTCATGGCAGGGCAACCGGCCGGCCAGACGTATCCCTGGTTGCCGGAAGGGGCGGACACCGACACGCTGTGCCACCGCTTGCCCACGCCGGCGGGCTTCCAGCGGGCGGCTGCGGAGCCCGGCTCGTTTGCCGAATGGCTGCGGCATCTGCCCCTGCGGGCGGGACGACCGCCGGTGCGCTATTATAACGGCCGGGAAAAGCCTGATCAGTCGACCCACGCGGCGGTGGTGGCCATGGCTATCGGCGACCGTGACCTGCAGCAATGTGCCGACACCATCATCCGCTTGCGGGCCGAGTACCTGTTTACCCGGGGACGAACGGATGACATCGTGTTCAATTTCACCAGCGGGCATCCGGCGGCGTTCTCCCGCTGGACCGAAGGTTTCCGGCCGCGGGTGAACGGCAACAACGTCCGCTGGGTGCCATCGGCGTCCCCGGGGGGCGATTACCGGGATCTGCAGCGCTATCTGCAACCGGTCTATACCTACGCCGGCACGTGGTCGCTGGCCCGGCAGATGGACGAAGTTCCGCCCGACGAGCCCGTGCGCATCGGCGATGCCTTCATCCTGGGCGGCTTCCCCGGTCATGCCGTCCTGGTGGTGGATATGGCCGAGAATCCGCAGACGGGCCAGCGGATCATGCTGCTGGCCCAGGGGTATACGCCGGCCCAGGACGTGCACATCCTGCGCAACGCGGCGGATCCGGAGCTTTCGCCCTGGTTCGACGCGGCCGTGACGGATGAACTGAACATTCTGGAATGGTCGTTCGGGCGGCAGCATTTGCGGCGCTGGCCGGAGTAGGGCGGCAGCCGGCGGGAGTCCGCGGCGGCCGTCGCCGGAATGGTCCGCCGTCACCAGAGCGGGGTGCCCCGTGTATGGGGGATGGGCTGCCCGGCTTCGTCCTGGAACAGGATGGTATAACGGGCCACCCGCGGCACGTCGGTGAAGGTGACGTCGAAGCTGACGGTCTGGGACGGAACAATGGCCGACGTGGATACGGGGTAGACGATGGTGCGCTGGCTGTCGGCGGCGGTGATGACCGAGACCACCGCCTGCACCTTTTCCAGCGGCAGTTTGGAAATGTTCTGGACCTGGACGAAGATATGGAACTGGTCGTCTCCGGTTTCGTGAGAAAAATCCTGCAGATCCAGCTGAAAGATCCCGCCCTTGGTGGAGGGGAAGAAATCGGTGATCAATCCGCGAAACAGGGGCTCGGGCAGAAAGGCCAGCAGCAGGAAACAGAGGGTGGGGATCAGCAGCCCGATGAGTATGGCGCGGCTCATACGTTCATAAAAAACGGTTCTGGATTTCATGAATTTATTTCTTGATATCGATCTCTTGGGAACTTTTTTTCCAGTAGGGCATTTTCTTGTCGTAGGCCCGCTTGCCGGTGACGGCGATGCTCAATTCGTTGAGAAAGCGCGTCTCCAGGACACCATTGGACTGGAGCGGCACCCATTCCTCGGTCCCGTCGAGGGTGCGCCGGAGCCCCTTGATGTGGGCCAGGGCGGAAATGGCCGTCAGGCGGGGCTTGAGAAAGCTGACGGTGATTTCCAGATAGTACTTGCCCTTGTGAAAGGTCGTGGTGTAATCGGCCACGACGATGGCGATTTTTCTCAAATCCTTCTGGGCGGCTACACCGGAAAATTCCACCTCTTCCCGGGTGAGGAACAGGCTCTGGTTCTCCTCCCGGGGCTGGAGCTCATAGCCCATGGATTCGAGGACCAGGGGGATATAGTCCGACGTGGTTCGCAGATCGAGTTCCAGCTGGAGGGGCTGGGGCATGTCCACCTTCTGGTAATCGTCATCGGCGACGGCGGCGGTCAGGACCAGCGAAAAAAGAATCAGCAGGACCGGGCCATTTGTTTTCATTCCAACCTCTTGTTGCGGCGGTATACACGGCTCATTATATAATAGACAATCGTAAAAACCAAATGTTCATCAAAAGGATAAGCGAGGGATCAGGAACGGGACGGCGTGGGGTGCAAGGGCGGTGCGGTCGTCGCCGGCCCGGGAAAGAACAGACCATGAAGCGAGACGGCACGGAACGGACTACAACACCCGCAGAGGGTGGTTACATCCGGTTGCGGGGGGTTCGGACCCATAATCTGCAGAACATCGATGTGGATATTCCCCACGGCGGGCTCACCGCCGTGACCGGTGTCAGCGGTTCGGGCAAATCGAGCCTGGCGTTCGATACGCTGTACGCCGAAAGCCAGCTCCGCTTTCTGGAGTCGGTTTCGCCCTATCTGCGACAGTTTCTCGAGAAATTTCGCCAGCCGGCGGTCCGCTCTTCGCGGGGCCTGCTGCCGGCCATGGCCATCCGCAGCCGGCGCGGCGCCAGGAATTCCCGGTCCACGGTGGGCACTCTCACCGAAATCGCCGATTATCTCCGGCTTCTTTTCGTGCGGGGCGGCACCCCTTACTGCCCGCTGTGCGACGGGGAGATCCGCACCTGGACCGCGCCGCAGGTGACGGCCTGGGCGGTGGCCGCCCTGGTCGGACAACGGGTCATGATCGTGTTCCCCTGGAGTGAGTACAGCCGGGACCGCCGTCGTTCGCCGGATCCCGACAGCCTGCGTCAGCTGGGGTACGCCCGCCTAGTGACAGCTGGTCGGGTGCGGCGGCTGGAAGAGCTGACAGAACTGCCGCCGGATGCCAGCATTGTGGTGGACCGGCTGAGCGTCGAACCGGCCCAGGCCGACCGGCTGCAGGAGGGGCTGCGTCGCGCCCAGGAGGAGAGCGGCGGGAGCGGTTTCTACCTGTTGCATCCTTCCCCGGCAACGGCTGCGGCCCCTCTGCCCGTCAATGTACACCAGACAGACGGTAACGGACTGTGCCGGCTGTTTTTCCCGGCGCGTCGCCTCTGCGCGGCATGCGGCGCCGAGGTGCCACCGCTGAGCGAGGGCCTGCTCTCCTTCAATACGCCCGAAGGCGCCTGTCCGCGGTGCCGGGGGTTCGGCGACATCATGTACTACGATCCCGACCTGTATCTCGACCGCACCCGCACCCTGCGGCAGAATCCGGTGCTGGCCTGGTCGGGCGAGACCTACGGCCTGTTCCATCGCCATTTGCTGCGCTGGGCGGCGGAGTGCGGGCTGCCCACCGATGTGCCGCTGGCCGACCTGCCGCCCGAGGTGGAACGCGGGCTGGTGGAAGGAGAGGGCCGCTTCCGCGGTGTGGCCGGATTCTTTCGGAAGCTCGAATCCAAAAAATACAAGATGCATGTGCGGGTTTTCCTGAGCCGTTTCCGGCGTTTCGCCACCTGCCCCGACTGCGGCGGCAGCCGGCTGCACCCCCGGGCGCGGTCGGTGCGCATCCAGGGACGCGACATCGGTGACATGACCACCCTGACGGCCACGGAGTTGCAGCACCTGGTCAAGACCCTGCATCTGCCGACCCCGGTCCTGGCCGCCCTGAGCCGGGTCATCCAGGAGCTGGAAAAGCGCCTGCACTGCCTGGTGCGCCTGGGGGTGGGGTATCTCACCATGGAGCGGCCCACCTTCACCCTGAGCCAGGGTGAGGCACAGCGGGTCCACCTGGCGGCGGTGGTGGGAACGGGACTGGCCGATACCCTCTTCATCCTGGATGAGCCGACCCTGGGGCTCCACGCCCGGGACAACGCCCGTCTGGCCGAGATCCTGGCTGAACTCTGCACCGCCGGCAACACCGTGGTCTGCGTGGAGCACGATCCGGAGTTCATCCGCTACGCCCGGCACATCATCGACCTGGGCCCGGGCGCCGGCCGGCAGGGCGGGCAGGTGCAATACTGCGGTCCCATGGACGGTTTTCTGGCCCGCTGCCAATCGGCGTCGGCCCGCTATCTGCGCGGCGATCCGGACATGACCGCCCGTCAGCCGGCGGCCATCTCCGCCGGCGGGGATTTTCTGGAATTCCGGCGGGCAACGGCTCGCAATCTGCGGCGCATCACCGCCCGCTTCCCCTGCCGGGCCGTCAGCTGCATCACCGGGGTCAGCGGCAGCGGCAAATCCACCCTGCTGGAGGAGGTGATCCTGGCCGGCATGTCCGCCCGGCTGGCCGGCGCGGCGCTCCCGCCAACGCTGGCCGGCATCACCGGCGGCAACGAGCTGGCCTACGTCCGGTACATGGACCAGGAGCTGCCGGCCGGCGGCGCCCGCTCCACGCCCCTGACCTGGCTGGATCTGTTCACCCCCGTGCGCCAGCTGCTGGCCCGCCAGGAGAACGCCGTGCTGCACGGCATCACCCCCGGGTTTTTCTCCACCAACGTGGAAGGGGGGCGCTGCCGCACCTGCCGGGGCCGGGGCGCCATGGTGCTGGACATGCAGTTCCTGGCCGACGAGGAGGTCCTGTGCGAGGATTGCCAGGGGACCGGCTATTCGGCCGAGGCGCTGCAGTATACGGTCCAGGGTCTGAATATCGTGCAGATCCTGCAGCTGACCGTCAGCGAAGCGGCCGACGTTTTCGGCGACCTGGCCGAGGTGATGGCCGGCCTGGCGCTGCTGGACAAGGTCGGCCTGGGCTACCTGCGCCTGGGGCAGGCGCTCAGCACCCTCTCCGGCGGCGAGATCCAGCGGCTGAAGTTGTGCCGGACCCTGCTGGAGCACCGCTCCGGCCGGGGGCGTTCCGGGCGTGGCGAACCGGCCCCGGGACTCTATCTGTTCGATGAACCGACCACCGGATTGCATCCGGCCGACACCTGCCGGCTGCTGGCCGTCCTGGAGGAGCTCCGCCAGGCGGGGCACACCGTCATCGTGGTGGAGCATGATCTCTATTTCCTGGATCACGCCGACTGGGTGGTGGATCTCGGTCCCGAAGGCGGCGAGGAGGGCGGCCTGGTGGTCTACCAGGGGGCGGTCAGCGGCCTGCCGGAGCACGCCCTGTCGCATACGGGGCACGCCCTCCGGCGCTGGCGTTCGGCCCGCGGCGAGCAGCCGCCGGACGGATCCCGGCCGCGACACTAGGCCGCCGGCCGGTTTGGGGACACCGGTCCCTTTTCCTTTGTGCCGGGGCGGCTCCCTCGGGTACAATGAGAACGGCAGGTGTAACCCCCTCAAGGATGAACCGATGAATGATCCCGAAATCATGGCCCGGCTGCGCGAGCTGCTGCAGGATCAGCCGCTGGCCGTGCTGGCCACGCGCAATCCCGACGGGCTGCACGGCAGCCTGGTGGCCTTCGCCGCCACCGACGACCTGCGCGAACTGGTGTTCGTCACCAACCGGGCCACCCGGAAGTACGCCAACCTGCAGGCCGACAACCGGGTGGTACTGGTGATGGACAACCGCACCAACGACCTGCGGGATTTCTACAATGCCGCCGCCGTTACGGTCTATGGTCGGGCCGAGGAAGCCGCCGGACCAGCCCGCGACGAGCTGGAGCGCCGTTTTGTGGCCCGGCATGGGCATCTGGGCCAGTTCGCGGCGGCCCCGACGTGTGCGGTCTTCCGGGTGACGGTGGAGCGCTGCAGCCTGGTGCGGCGTTTCCAGGAAGTCACCGACGTGGTGATGACGCCATGACGGCGGCCCTATCTCTCCGGGAGATCACCGCGGCCGACACCCCGCGCGTCGGCGGCAAGACCGCGGCCCTGGCGGAACTGGCCCGCCGGGGTGTACCCGTGGCCCCGGGCGTCTGTCTGCCGGTGGACGTCTATGGTGAATTCGTGTCGGCGACAGGCCTGGCCGGCCGCATCCATCTGGAACTGAACCGCAAACGGTTCGCCGACATGCGCTGGGAGGAGATCTGGGATGTCGCCCTGCGGATCCGCAATCATTTCCTGCGCACCGATATTCCTTCGCCCTTGCGGGACCGGCTGGCCGCGACGGTGGCCGGGCATTTCGGCGACGCGGCGGTGATCGTCCGCTCGTCGGCGCCGGGCGAAGATTCGGGCGGGACGTCATTCGCCGGCTTGCACGAATCGTACGTGAACGTCACCGGTGCCGACAGCGTGCTGGAGCATGTCCGGCTGGTCTGGGCGTCCCTCTGGTCCGACCGGGCCCTGTTGTACCGTCGCGAGCTGGGACTGGATACGGAGCGCAGCGCCATGGCCGTACTTATCCAGCGCCTGGTGCGGGGAGAGCGGTCCGGCGTGGCCTTCGGCGTTCATCCGCAGGATGCGGATCGGGCCGTGGTGGAAGCGGTCCACGGGCTGAACCAGGGGCTGGTGGACGGCCTGGTGGCGCCGGATCGCTGGATCCTCGACCGGGCGACGGGCCGCATTCTGGAGCATCATCCGGCCGAGCGCCGCTGGTGGATGGTGCCGTCCCCTGCCGGTACGGAGCGGCAGGCCCTGCCGGCCGCCCGGCGCCGTCATCCGCCGCTGGCGGAGCCGGACGTCGACCGGGTGTTTCGGCAGGTCCGACTGGCCGAGGAGGTGTTCGGCCCTCCCCAGGACATGGAATGGACCTTTTGCGGCGACGATCTGCACATTCTCCAGTCGCGTCCCGTCACCACCGCCCCGGCGGGCGGTGACGACGACAACCGGGCCTGGTACCTGAGCCTTACCCGCAGCCTGGAAAACCTGCAGGCGTTGCGGGTGCGCATCGAGACGGACATCGTGCCGGGCATGGACGCCGCTGCCCGGGCCCTGGCAGACACCGCCTGCGAGGGGTTGTCCGATGGCGACCTGGCGGCGGAAATCCGCCGCCGGGCGGACATTCATCGCCACTGGAAACAGGTCTACTGGGACGACCTGATCCCTTTCGCCCACGGCATCCGCCTGTTCGGGCAATACTACAACGATGTGATCCGGCCGGCGGATCCGTACGAATTCATGTCCCTGCTGGCCAGCACCGGCCTGCAGAGCGTCCGCCGCAACGAACGCCTGGACGGGCTGGCGGCCGAGGTGCGCCAGGACGCCCAACTGGCGTCCAGCCTGCGGGACAATGCCTGGGATCGGCTGCCGCCGGCGTACCTGGCCGCCCTGGACGACACCCTGCGGGAATTCGGCACGCCCGCCTGGGGTCTCGCCGAGCGGCGGGCCCTGGCCGGGGTGGTGCTGGAAATGGCCAAAATGTCGGGATCCCGGGCCGACATCCGCGACCCGGCCGGGCTGCGGACGGCATTCCTCGCCGCGGTCCCGCCGGCACGGCGCGAACTGGCGGGCGACATCCTGGATCTCGCCCGGCACAGCTACCGCTGGCGGGATGACGACAATATTCATCTGGGCAAGGTGGAGCGGGAGTTGCACCGCGCGGTGGCCGAAGCCCGGCACAGGCTGGCCGGACGTTTCGGAGAGCGGGTCACGGCCTGGACGGCGGAGACGGTGGCGGTTGTGCTGGAGGATCCGGCCCAGGCGCCACCGGTGGAAGCACCGCCCGCCCCGGACGGCGCCGCGGCAGCGACGGCACCGCACACGGAACCGCGCCAGCTGGTGGGACAGCCGGCCGGACCGGGCGTGGCCACCGGGTTCGCCCGGCGGGTCCGGTCGGCCGCCGACATCGGCCGCTTCCGGGCCGGCGAAATCCTGGTCTGTGACGCCGTGGATCCCAACATGACGTTCCTGGTGCCCCTGGCGGCGGCCATCGTGGAGCGCCGCGGCGGCATGCTGATCCACGGCGCCATCATCGCCCGGGAATACGGGCTGCCCTGCGTCACCGGCGTGCCCGACGCCATCCGGCGGATCCGGGACGGCGACCGCATCACGGTGGACGGCTATATCGGTGTGGTCATCGTCCAACGCCAACGATGACCGGTCTTGCGCGGCCCGGGGCAGGGGAGATCCGCACCCGCCGCGAAAGCCAGGGAATGGTAAAACCAGGAATCACACTTCTTCCAGGCGATAGTCAAGGCGGCCCAGGCCGATGGCGGCGCCATGCTCCAGCTGGGCGCGGTAGGGGATGTCGTAGGCATGCCGGGTCAGGGGCGCGCCCAGGCGCTCCTCCACCAGGTCGAGGGCGGCGGCGTCCAGGGCCAGCGGGTCGGACGAGATGAGGATGCCCAGGTCGGGGGCGATCCGCTCGTAACGGGACATGCAGTCGCAGTCTTTGGTAATGCGCAGCAGGAAATTGAAGTAGATGGCCTTGTCCGGATGGCAGGCCCGCACGCCGCGGGCGTGCTCGGCCACTTTTTTCTGCAGGTTTTCGTAGGTCTCCGACCAGTTGTAGCCCACGGCGTCAAAGCGGCACACCGCCAGGCATTCGGCGCAGCCGATGCAGCGGGCTTCATCGATGACGGCGGTGTCTTCCTCGAAAAATATGGCGTCCTGGGGGCACCAGGCGGCGCATTCCCGGCAGCCGGTGCATTTCTCCGCCCGGATGTCGGGTTTGGCGGTGGAGTGCTGGATCAGTTTGCCGCGGCGGCTGGCGCAGCCCATGCCCAGATTCTTGATGGTGGCGCCGAAGCCGGTGGCCAGGTGACCGGTGAAATGGGAGATCACCACCAGGGCCTGGGCCCGGGCGATGAGGGCGGCGATCCTGACGCTGCGGTACAATTGGCCGGGGATGGCGACCTCGATCTCCTCGTCGCCCCGCAAGCCGTCGGCCATGATGATGGGCAGGCCGGTCTTCTCGAGGGTGAAGCCGTGTTGGTGGGCCAGGCGGAGATGATCCACGGCGTTGGAGCGCTGGCCGCGGTACAGGGTGGCCGTTTCCGTAAGGAACGGCGTGGCCTGGCGCTGCTTGATCTGCTCGCCGAGGATTTTGAGATAGAGCGGCCTCACGTAGCCGTTGCTGTTCCGTTCGCCGAAATGGGTCTTGACGGCCACCATGTCGCGGGCCTCGACAAAGGCGAACAGGTCCAGTCGCCGGACGACCTGTTTCAGGCGCTTGGCGACGGCGGAATCGTCTTCCTTGTCGGTGGTGGGCAGGAAATATACCGTGGCGGTCATGATGGTGTCATCGCTCCGGTTCGAAGATATGGGGTCTCGTGCCGGCTGAAAACCGCGGCGCAGGCAGATCCGCGCCGGGTCAACGCGCCGGACGGGGAAGCCGTCCGTCAGTTGGGAATGATCAGGCGTTCGCCGGGGTGAAGGGTATTGCCGTTCAGCCGGTTGGCGCTCTTCAGCGAGGATACGTCCGTGTTGTAGCGCCGGGCGATGCCGTAGAGGGTGTCGCCCCGGCGCACCACATGCACCCGCGGGCTGGCGCTGGCAGTGCTGGCGCCGCCGGGCACCGACAACCGCTGTCCGGCGTAGATCCGGCTGTGGCGGGACAGACCGTTGCTGGCCAGCAACTGGTCGAGGGATACGCCCAGCTTGCGACTGATCCCCCACAGCGTGTCGCCGCGTTGAATGGTATACGAGCCGCCGCCGCTGTGGCCGGCGGACGACTGGCGGGCCGGAGCCGCACTGTCGGCCAGGTCGAGTTTCATCCCCACCCGCAGCAGGGACGATCCCAGGCCGTTGCGCTGCTGGATGACGCTGACGGGGACGCCGCTCCGCCGGGATATTCCCCACAGCGTGTCGCCCCGCTGGACGGTGTAGGTGCCCGGACCGATGGGATTGTCGGGGGCGCTGTCGGTAAAGGGGGCGCTCGACGGTGAAATATTGGACAGCGGCACCAGCAGCACCTGCCCGATATGCAGGACGGGATTGCGGCCGCGCAGGCTGTTGTAACTTTTGATGGCGGCGATGGAGACGCCGTATTGACGCGAGATCTTCCACAGGTTGTCGCCGGCGCGGACCGGATGCTGGATCCATTTCAGGCGATCCTGCATGGGCATGTCGAACAGGCCGGCCAATTTTTTGTCGTCGGCCGTCAGGGGAATGTTGAGATCATAGGTCTTGGCGTCGGGTGGGGTTACCCGCCGGCGCAGGGCCGGGTTGAGCTGCTGCAGTGTCTCCAGGGGGACGGCCAGCGCTTCGGCCACGATCTGCAGATCCGTGGGCGAGGGGATGTCCACCGTCCGGTAGCGGTACGGCTCGGCTTCCCGGGGGGAGAAGCCGAAACGCTGGGGATCCTTGCCGATGATGATGGCCGCCAGAATGGCCGGCACGTAATTGCGGGTTTCCCGAGGCAGTTTGCGCCGCTCGCAGATTTCCCAGTAGTCCAGATTGGGGTAGCGCTTGAGGGTGCGACCGACGCGACCTTCCCCCGAATTGTAGGCCGCCAGAACCAGGTACCAGTCCTCGAACTGGGCGTAGAGGTCCTTGAGGTACCGACAGGCCGCGCGGGTGGCTTTTTCCGGGTCGGAGCGCTCGTCCACCCACCAGTCGACGCGCAGGCCGTACTTGCGCCCCGTCCACGAGATGAACTGCCAGATCCCCTTGGCCTTGGCCCGGGAATAGGCCCGGGTGCTGTAGTTGCTTTCCACCAGCCCGAAGTACATCAGGTCGAGGGGGAGCCCTTCTTCCTGAAAAATGCGGGTAAACAGCTCGCGGTAGCCGACCAGCCGGTCCAGCCCGACGGCGACCAGGTCCCGTTTTTTACCGGTGGTCAGGTAATTGATGTAGGTGACGACCTGCTTGTTGATATAGACGGGAAAATCATATTTGCGGTTGAGGATGTCCTCCTCGATGAGATGTTCAATGGTCGGGTCGATGGTGGTGGGGATGAGATGGCTGTCCACCATCTCCTCGATGGGTGAAATCTCGGATTCACCGTCGGGATAGTCGCCGTTGGCGCTCCACAGGGCGATGGTGGGCAGCTGCTCCTGATAGGCGGCGGTGCGGGCCAGCAGTTCCTCGAAGACCGAGTACACCAACCCGTTTTCCTCCAGGGGGATGCCGCTGTAGAAGAAGCTCTCCAGGGCATAGAGAAATTCCTCTTCTGCCTGAAAGGGGTCGCCCAGGTCCAGATAGATTTCGCCCAGGCGAAAGGCGTCCCGGGCCTCCGACAGCAGGTCCATGGCCGGCGTCGGCCTGGCCGTTTCGTCGAACAGCTGAAATTCCTGGATTTTCTGCCGCAGAGGTTGGCCTTCGTGGGCGGGCGGTACCGATGCGGAAAAGAGGGGGATATGTAGTACAGCATACATGAAAAAAGAAATAACAAGTTTTCTCTTCATAGTTCCGTAATGTAATAGATGTTTTTCCTTATGTCAATCAGTAAAGTTATTGTTTTGATTACTTGGATAAATACAAAAATTCACCTGCCGGTAACGGCAGCGGGTATGCTATACTGGGCTTTCCCCGCCCCGCCCCCGGCGGGATTCCGTCCCGATGCCGGGCCGGAAGCTCCAGAATCGGCGGAACCGGATGGGTGCGATGCTGATCAGCAGCCGATCGAACGAAAAAGTCAAGCAATATGTACGGGTGAAGCGGAACGTTCTGGCCCATCATCCCTGGTTCGTGGTGGAAGGCGAAAAACTGCTGCGGGAAGTGGCGGCATCACCCCACTGCATGGTCACGGTGTTCGTCCTGCAAACCTGGGAGAACCGCCTGGGCCACCTGCCGGCATGCGATATTCATACGGTCACGGCGGAGGTGATGCAGAAGCTCACCTCGCTGCAGCAGCCCACCTGGGTGGCCGCCCTGTGCCGTCGCGAAGGAGCGCCGGTGATGGCCGGCCTGCTGGCCCGGTCGCCCTGGCTGATCCTGGACGGCCTGCAGGATCCCGGCAACGTGGGTACCGTTTTCCGGGCCGCCGAAGCGTTCGGCTCACCACCGCTGATCCTGCTCCCGCCGTCGCCGTCTCCGTTCCATGAAAAAGTGATCCGCGCCAGCGCCGGCTCGGTGCTGCGGGTGCCCTACTGGCGACCGGCCGATCACCAGCAGCTGCTGGATGAACTCCAGCAGCGGCGGATGCCCCTGTGGCTGCTGGAAGCCGGGGGCGACACGCCCCTGGCCGACCTGAAACCGGGCGCCGCCGCGGCCTTCCTGGTGGGGAACGAGGGGCACGGTCCCAGTCCCACCCTGGCGGCGGTGGTGCAGCGGACCCTGCGCATTCCCATGTCCCCCGGCGTAAATTCGCTGAACGCGGCCACGGCGGCCGCCATCCTGCTGCATCATCTTTTCCCGGCCGCCGACGCCCCCCGTTCCTGAGGTGGCGGCGCCGCGGAGGACCCGCACCGGCGGGCGGATGGAACGAAACGCCATGATGAACGACACGACACGCGGCAAAGGCAAGCAAGGTTCCCTCTTCACGACGGAGGCGACACCCCCGTCCGCCGACATGATTCCTCTGGCCCATCGGGTGCGGCCGCGGGGTCTGGACGGGTTCGTCGGCCAGGCGCATGTCCTCGGCCCGGGCCGGCCGCTGCGGCGGATGCTGGAATCCGGCAAAATCCACTCCATGATCCTGTGGGGGCCGCCGGGCACCGGCAAGACCACCCTGGCCTGGATCATCGCCGAGATCATGCAGACCCAGGTGGTGAGTTACAGCGCCGTGGTCACGGGTATCAAGGAAGTGCGGGACGTCATGTCGGACGCGGCCTATTTTTTCGACAGGACCGGTCGACAGACCCTGCTGTTCATCGATGAAATCCACCGTTTCAACAAGGCCCAGCAGGACGCTTTTCTGCCGTTTCTGGAAAAAGGCCAGATCCTGCTCATCGGCACCACCACCGTCAACCCGAGTTTCGACCTGAACGCCGCGTTGCTCAGCCGTCTGAAGGTCTATGCCTTCCACAGCCTGTCCGACACGGACATCCTGACCATTCTGGAACGGGTGACCCGCCAGGGCGAGCCGGCGGTGGTGCCCGAAGGGGTCCGGCTGGAAGCGGACCTCCTGCGCAAGATCGCCCTCTTCTCCTCGGGCGACGCCCGGCGGGCCCTCAATCTGCTGGAGCACCTCCTCGGCTACCGGGTCTGGGCGGAAGGGGAAGGGCCCACGGCGCAGGACCTGGAAGCCGTGCTGCAGCAGAAGACATTTCTGTACGACAAGGACGGCGAAGAGCATTACAACATGTTGTCGGCGTTCCACAAGTCCATGCGCAACAGCGATGTGGACGCCACCGTTTACTGGGCCGTGCGCATGCTGGAATCGGGCGAGGACCCGCGCAATGTCTGCCGGCGCATCGTCCAGTGCGCCTCAGAGGACATCGGTCTGGCGGACAACCATGCCCTCCAGCTGGCCAATCAGGCCTGGCAGGCCTACGAATTTCTGGGCATGCCCGAGGGCCGGCTGGCCATCCTGCAGGCGGCCGTCTACAATGCGGTGGCCCCCAAATCCAACTCGGTGTTGCGGGCGTATATGGCCGCGGCCGGGGATCTGCAGGCCACCCGTCATGAACCGGTTCCGCTCCATCTGCGCAACGCGCCCACCCGGCTCATGAAGGAGCTGGGCTACGGTGACGACTACCTCTACGCCCATGATCACGAGGAAGGGACCACCGATATGCCCTGTCTGCCCGACGGACTCGCCGGAAAGTCGTATTATTCCCCTTCGGGGGCTGGTCTTGAAACGAGAATTCGTGATAAAATAGCTGAGATCGAGCGAAGAAAAGCAGCATTCGGAAAACGGCGACGGGCGACCGGGCAAACGACGGAAGATCGCTAGTTTTTTTAAACAGCGGACGCATTTCGTATTTACAATGTTTTTCGAATCATGTACTATTCGTTGAAAATAAAATCATTTAGAGGGTGCGCACATGAGCGACAGGAAACTATTGGTGGCTGATTACAATACCCGTGAATTGCAGCGTTTGAAGAAATTGTTCAGCGACAGCGGGTATGATGTCATCGCCGTCCAGGATGGGAAAAGTGCGCTGGACAAGTTTTTCGTCGAGAAACCCGATGTGGTGCTGCTCTCGGCCATGCTTTCCAAGGTCAACGGCTTCGATGTCTGTCTGCAGATCAAGAACAGCAGCGAGGGGATGAACACGCCGGTCATTCTGGCCACGGCGGTCTACAAGGGCCAGAAATACCGGGCCAAGGCCATCCACGAGAACAAGGCCAGCGAGTTCATCGAGAAGCCGATTCCGGATGAAAAACTGCTGGAGATTATCGGCGAATTTTTCGGCGATACCCGCCAGCTCATCAGCCGGAAAAAGGGCGTGCTCATGGAAAAGGACGTCACCCCCGAGAAAACGCCACCCGCTGAAGAGGCCGAGGAAACTCGCCTCGAGACGGCGGCCGCTCCGGGCGAACCCGTCGTCCCGGAACCGGAGGCCGCGCCTGGGGCGGAAAGCAAGGCCGACGATGCCATCGATCGCCGGTTGCAGGAGGAAATATCGGCTACCTTGCTGATCACCGAAGCCGATGTGGAGAAATCCGACGATTCGTCGGCCCTGGATGACCTGCTGAGCGAAACCCTCTCTGGTCTGGGGATCGACATGGGTCAGCCCCGCACCTCCGTGGCGCAAGAAAAGGCTGACGAGGCCGCCATTCTGGAGGCGGCCAAAAAGCCGGACACGGCCGAACTGAAACTGGGCGCCCTGGAAAAGGAAGTGGCCGAGGAAATGGAGGAAGAGCATCCCGGCGAGGCCGCCGTCAAGAGAATTCTCAGCTCCTTCGATACGGACCTGGAACAGAAGCTGAGTGACACGTTGAGCGGCGTGGGACTGTCCGACACCAGCATCGACCGGGTGGTGGACAAACCCCCGGCCGGGGAAGGCGAGGCCCCGGCGGCCGCCGCTGAGGTGCCGGCCATGGAGCCCGAGCCGGAACCCGAGCCCGAGGAGGAAGGCACCAAGTTCGGCAATTATCTGCTGCTGGAAAAGATCGGCACCGGCGGTATGGCCGAGCTGTTCAAGGCCAAGAAGCGGGGCGAGGAGGGCTTCCAGAAGATCGTGGCCATCAAGCGGATCCTGCCGCACCTGTCGGAAAACCAGGAACTGGTCACCATGTTCATCGACGAGGCGAAGATCGCCGCCCAGCTTTCCCATCAGAACATCGCCAATATTTTTGATTTCGGCAAGATCGACAAGTCGCATTTCATCTCCATGGAGTTCGTCGACGGCTTCGACCTGCGCAATATTCTCAGTACCGCCAAGAAGAAAAATGTCCCGGTTCCCCACAAGATCGCCGCCTATATCGCCATGCAGATCGCCAGCGCCCTGGACTACGCCCACCACAAGAAGGACTTCGGCAACAAGGACCTCAACATCGTGCATCGCGACGTGAGTCCGCAAAACGTGCTGATCTCCCGTGAAGGCGAGGTCAAGCTGGTGGATTTCGGCATCTCCAAGGCCGAATCCAAGATCCACCACACCGTAAAGGGCGCGCTGAAGGGCAAGCTGCTGTACATGAGTCCGGAGCAGGCCTGGGGCAAGACGGTGGACAAGCGTTCCGACCTCTATTCCCTGGGTATCGTCCTGTGCGAAATGGTCAGCGGCAAGGTGCTCTTCGAGGACTCTTCGGAGTTCGATGTACTGGAAAAAGTCCGCTCCGGCAAGATGCCGTTGCTGGAAAACACCATGAGCGCCATTCCGCCCAATCTGAAGGCCATCATCGACCAGGCGCTGAAGATCGATACGCAGGAACGCTATCAGGACGGTGGCCAGATCGCCAAGCGGCTGCATGACTATCTGAACATGTCCCGCTCGGTGCCCACGCCCAAGGACATCCGGGCCTTCCTCACCAAATTGTTCCCCGAAAACTTCGGCCTGAAGGATTCGGACGTGGTCAATCTGACGTTCGATGAATTCATGGAGGAAGAACCACCCGCTGCGGCCGTCAGCGGCTCCGAAACGGTGCTGCTGGATGCCGGTGAGCTGGAGGGGCTCGAGGAACTGCGCGGCGATGAGATCCCGCCGGTGGATGAAACCCTCCAGGTGGCCGTCGAGGCAGAGCCCGCTCCGGAACCCGTCGATGAGGAGTTCCCGGTATCCGATGAAGAGCTGGCGGATGTGCCGGTGGCCGAAGAAGAGAAGGCCGCGGCCATGGCCGATGACGAGGAAATTTTGGTGGAGGCCGACGTCCAGCCCGTGGACGCGGCCGAGGAGGACGCCGTCGGCCCTGCGGACCTCGAATTCGAGGAGGTGACGGAAGAGGAAGAGGACGTCGCCGTCCCTGTGGCCGCCAAGGCGACGGCCGTCAAGGAAACCACATCCGTGCTGCAGGCCAAGAAAAAGAAGGACATGGGGCCGCCGCCCAGTTTCGCCACCCCTGCTCCGGAGCGGAAATCGACTTCCAGGATGCCGCTCATCGTGGCCGGCGTGGCCGTGGTGGCCGTGATTGCCGTGCTCCTGTTCATCTTCCTGCCAGGCACGCAGGAACCGCCGCCCCAGCCGACATCGGAAGAGCTGGCGGGCACGACGGAGCAGGTCCCGGCGACAACGGGCGACACGGACATGACGGCCGAAACCGCCGTCGAGGGTGAAGGCGAGACGCCTCCGGACGACGGCTCACCGACGCCGGCCACCGAGGAGAGCCCGACGCCGGAGGAATCCTCGACCCAGGCGGCCGCCCCGCCGACCCCCAAGCCGGAACCGCCGGCCCGCGAGGAAAAGGCCCCCGCCCGTCCCGAGCCGACTCGTGAAGAGCGCGCGTCTGCCCAGGAAAAACCGGCTTCCACGCCGACCCCGACAACGCCGAAGCCCACCGAAACCGCGGCCAAACCAGCCGAGACCACGGCGCCGGCCACCCAGCCCACGCCCAAGGAGCCCGAGCCGAAAGCCGAACCGGCCAAACCGGAGAAGACCGCTGCCGAGCCCGCTCCGGCCAAGACGGAAACGGCGACCAAACCGGCGGTCAGTGAACCCAAGCCCGAGCCCAAGACCGAAAAACCGGCCACGCCGCCGGCGGAAAAAGAGGCCAAGACGGCCACACCCGCCGCCTCGGGCGTCCAGATGACACTGCCACAGAAAACGGCAGAAGCCAAGGTCAAGGAAGGGGATATCGTCGCCGAAGGGGATGCCATTCCGCCCCAGCTGTTGAAACAGGTCCAGCCGCGCTATCCGGATCTTCTGCGGCGGATGAACCTGAAGAGCTGCAAGCTGATCTGCCGCATCCTCATTTCCCACACCGGCGATGTGGAGGATGTGGTCGCGGTGACGGCCATCCCGCCCAACGCGAAACAGGTCCTCGAACCCGAGGCCCAGCGGGCGCTGAAGCAATGGAAATACAAACCCGCCGAAAAGGACGGAGTCAAGGTGAAAGTATGGAAAACGGTCACCTTGTCGTTCAAGTGAGGATGAATGCAACTATTTTACTAGATGGGAGGTAGCTTTGATGGAACTGACGAAAGAACAAAGGAAATTCTATGAAGAGACCCGGGAGATGTCCCGCAAGGAAATCGAGGACATCGACAAGAAAATCGAAGAGGAATTGTCGCGGGTGAAACTCCGTCTGATCGAATTGCAGAACGCCAAAAAAGCGGCCCGACAGATATACGATGGTGCCTGCGCCCGCCTCGGCGTCAAGAGTGAACTTTCCGATTCGGGTGTGGACATCTCCAAGGAAGCCAAATCACTGGTGGAATAATTGATTTTCCCAGCGGTCCACGTTCACCGCGCGGAGTAGGAGACCTGATCCGAAGGGTGGATGCATCTGTCGACGGACGGATGCATCCCGTTTTTTTGAGGGAGGGGGGGCGACATGAAAGAAGCCTATCTTTACGAGACCCTGCCGGAGGGCGGCGTTCAGTGCCACCTGTGCAGTCATCGATGCCGCATTCAGCCGGGCCAGCGGGGCCTTTGTCACGTGCGGGAATGCCGGGACGGTCGCCTGGTGACCCTGGTCTATGACCGCGTCATCTCCCTCCACGGGGACCCCATCGAAAAAAAACCCTTCTTTCATTTTCTGCCGGGCAGCCGCTCCCTCTCGGTGGCCACGGTGGGATGCAATTTCCGCTGTGAATTCTGCCAGAATTTCAGTATCTCCCAGTATCCGCGGGAACACCGGGAGATCCCCGGCGATCCGCTGGCGCCGGAGGAGATCGTGGATATCGCCGCATCGCAGGGCTTTCGCACCATCTCCTACACGTATACGGAACCGACGATTTTCTTCGAGCTGGCGTATGACACGGGCGTTCTGGCCCGCCGGCGGGGATTGCGCAACAACTTCGTGACCAACGGCTACATGACGCCCCGGGCCATGGACAAAATGGCGGATTTTCTCGACGCGGCCAATATCGACCTGAAGAGTTTTTCCGACGATTTTTACCGGAAATATTGCGGTGCCCGTCTGGCGCCGGTGCTGGAATCCATCCGGCGGATGCGGGCGGCCGGTATCTGGCTGGAAGTGACCACCCTGGTCATCCCCGGCCTGAACAGCGAGGCCGACGAACTGCGGCGGATGGCCGGCTTTCTGGCCGAGGTCGATCCGGCCATCCCCTGGCATGTTTCGGCTTTCCACCCCGACTATCAGATGACCGACCGCCCCCGGACGAGCGTCCGCCATCTGGAGCTGGCCGTCACGGCCGGGCAGGAGGCCGGGCTGCGCTACATCTATTTCGGCAACACCCCCGGCCACCCGGCCGAAAGCACCTACTGCCCCCATTGCGGGGTGCGGCTGGTGGAGCGCCGGGGCTTCGCCGTCGTCGACAACCGGTTGACGGGGCCGGTCTGTCCCGACTGCCAGGGGGAAATCGACATTGTTCTGGAGTAACAGGCGCCCATGTCGGAAATTGTCCGCAACAAGTACATGGTCCTGGGGACCGCCGGACACATCGATCACGGCAAGACCACCCTGCTCAAGAAACTGACCGGCATCGACGCCGATCGTCTCAAGGAGGAGCAGGAGCGGGGCATCACCATCGATATCGGGTTCGCCCCCTGGATCATCCCGCCCTATTTCGTCGGTGTCATCGACGTGCCGGGGCATGAGAAATTTATCAAGAACATGCTGGCCGGAACGGGCGGCATCGACGCCCTGCTGCTGGTGGTGGCCGCCGACGAAAGCGTCATGCCCCAGACCCGGGAGCATCTGGAGATCGCCTCGCTGCTGGGCATTCCCCGCGGTATCGTCGCCATCAGCAAAACCGACATGGCCGAGCCGGAACTGGTGGAACTGGTGGAGGAGGAAGTGCACGAGCTGGTGGCCGGGACTTTCCTGGCCAACGCGCCTGTCATCCGCACCAGCGGCGTGACAGGGCAGGGAATGGACGAGCTGGAAGCGGCCATCCGCCAAATCGCCGACGGGATGGAGGCACGGGACGCCACCGGACTGCCCCGCTTGTTCGTCGACCGGGTGTTTCTGATGCGGGGCTTCGGGGTGGTGGTCACGGGAACGACCTTCTCGGGCGTATTCCGGAAAAATGAACCGGTTACGGTTTTCCCGGCCGATCGCCGGACCAAAATCCGGAACCTTCAGGTGTATGGACAACCGACGGAGGAGGCCGGTCCGGGACAACGAACCGCCATGAACCTGCTGGGCCTGAACCCCGAGGATGTCGGCCGGGGGATGACTGTGACCCGGCCGGGGATCTTTACGCCCACCACCATGTTCAACGCCCGTTTTCATCTGCTCCCCTCCTTCGGCAAGAAACTGAAGCATCTTGCACCGGTTCATGTCTACCACGGCAGCGCCGAGCTGCTGGGCCGGATCCATTTGCTGGGCCGACCCTTTCTCGAGCCGGGCGAAGACGCCTGGGTGCAGGTCCGCCTGGAATCACCGACCCTGGTCTGGCCCGGTGACCGTTTCGTGGTGCGCCAGTACTCCCCCCTGCTGACCATGGGCGGCGGGCAGGTGCTGGAAACGCACCCCGAACGTTCCCGCAAGCGGCTGGAGAAAAAAATGATCCGGCATCTGGATCAGCTGGCGGGCGCCACGACGGAAGAGGCGCTGATCCTGCTGCTGGACGCAGGGGAGGAGAACGGCTACTCCCTGTCCGAACTGGTCAACCGGACCGGAATGGCCGAGGAGCGGGTGCGCCAGGTGCTGAACCGCGCGGCCGCGGACGGCCAGGTGCAGCCGCTGTCCGACGGCGGCGGGCGCTGGATTTCCCGGCAGGCCGTGGAGCAGGGGCGGGGCGTGATTCGCCAGGAGCTGACCGCCCATTTCCAGGCCAATCCCTTCTCGCCGGGCATGCCCAAACAGGAACTGCGCAGCCGCTGCCGGAGCCTGGAACCGGATGTTTTCGATTTTCTGCTGGCCACGCTGGAAAAGGAGGGGGAGTTCGTCACCGAGTCGGGACGGGTCACCCGTCCCGGCAGTGAAACGGCCCTGGACCCGGAACTCGAGGAGAAGCTGGCCGGTCTGCACCGTCGGATGGCCGAGGCCGGCCTGGAAGGCGTCCCCCGGGAGCTGGTGGAACGTATGCTGTCGGGGGCCGGGAAAAACATTGCCTCGGTGATGGAACTGCTCATTCACCGGCAGCGGCTGGTGCGGATCCATGACGACTATTTCATGGAGCCCGCCACTTTCGAAAAACTGCTGGCGGAGCTCAAAGGGAGGCTGCGCCGGGGACAGCTGTTCGGTGTGGGTGATTTCAAGGAATGGTTCGGTCTGACGCGCAAATCGGCCATCCCCCTGCTGGAATACCTGGACCGCAAGGGATTCACCCTGCGGGTCGGGAACAACCGCCAATGGTTGTGACGCCTTTCCTGGTCTCCGGCCCGGATGCACGCAAAGATTTCCGTTGATTTTGGAAGGACCCGTGGGCTAAGATGAACTGTCGGCAGGCTAATTGTGAGGTGAACAGTGTTTCTATTAACTTTTGGTCCCACAGAATGGATTATCATCCTGGTGATCGTGCTGATATTGTTTGGTTGGAATCGAATTCCGCAGCTCGGCAAGGGATTGGGGGAAGGGATCCGCAATTTCCGCAGCTCATTGCAGGGGGATGAAAAATCCGCCGAAGACACGGAGAAAAAATCCGAAAAAGAGTGATATGTCTCTGTCCGGAAATATCGGCACATTCCCCCTCGCCGAACTCTTCCAATGGTTCTCCATTACCCGAAAAAGCGGTATCCTGACCATAACGACGCGGGGCGACTCCGTCAACCTCTATATCGACAAGGGAATGCTCATCAGCGCCGACAGTGATGCGGCCCCGCGGCGGCTGGGCCAGTATCTGCTGTCCCGGGGCTTCATCACCGAGGCGCAACTGAAACAGGCGCTGGACCGACAGGAACAACCCGGCAAACGCCAGCGGCTGGGGGACATTCTCCAGGACGGCGGCATGCTGAACGACCGCATCCTCGAGCAGGCCCTCCGGCAACGCTCCGAGGAGATCGTGTACGATCTGTTCCTCCTGGAGGAAGGGCATTTCGCCTTCCGGCAGGATGCCGATTTCCCTGTCGAGGCCCTCATCGCCGAGCTGAACCTCAGCCTCAACCAGCTGGTGCTGGAAGGAATGCGGCGGCGGGACGAATGGAAGGAATTCCGCAGGATATTTCCCTCCGATGCCGTCCGGATAAAATTGAGACGGCCGGACCACATCCCGGCGGATGATGACGATACCCTGCCGGGCCGGCTGGTGCAGCTGCTCTACCAGGAGCGGACCATCGGCGAGCTGGTTATGACCACCCGCCGCTCACCGTACCAGGTCTATCATGCCTTGCACGAAATGGAACGAAAGCAGCTGGTGGAAGTGAGAGAGGCGGCGCCTGCCGCCCTCGACGGCCCGGCCGTGGAACCGCCCGACCCGGTCCGTGAGGCGCAGCGATTCGCCCGCCTGGCCGATGAGGGCCGGTTTGCCGAGGTGTGGGACCGGCTGGAGGCGCTGCGCCACCATGGCGCCGATCCGGACTGGTGCCGCCAGCAGGCCCAGCGGCTGGAGGAGAAGGAGATCGGGTTTCTCTGCCACGAGTTGCCCCGGGAGACCGTGCCGCGGTTGCGGCTCACTACCGCCGATGTCCGGCGACTGGACCTCAGCCCGCAGGAGGGGTACATCATCAGCCGGCTGACGGAGGGCCTGGATATCCGCACCCTCGGCCAGATCATGCCCCTGTCGGAAGTGGATCTGCTGCGGGTGCTCCGTTCGTTGGCCAAAAAAGGTGTGATTCGGCTCTGAGCCTACTGTTCGTAGGAAATGACCCGCATTTCGCCGGTTCTGGAAATGTAGATCTCCCGCCCCATGGTTTTTTTGATGAAATTGTCGGTGCTGAATTTGATATAACTGCGATACACTCCGTCCAGAGGGTCCTGGACCAGATTGGTGGTCGGATTGTCCGGCTGGGATAGCCGGCCGTCGGGTTCGAAGACCAGCACGCTGTTGACGCCGTCCCGAACACCGAATTTGACATCCAGGATGGTGACGTCATCGGGAACGGGGAAATCCATCCGGCTGGCCTGTTCCACGGCATTGGCGCTGTCGTAGGTGCTGTTCCACACTTCATCCCGCCAGATATGCAGCGCCGTCGTGGTAGAGCTGTTTTCCACCTGCAGGCATGTACGCGCGTTCTCGTAGGAGGCGATGTATCGGGCCCGTTGCATGGCCAGGTTCAGCTGCTGGGTGAAACCTTCCAGGCGCGATTCGGCCATGGCGTCGGCCATGTAGGGTACGGCGACCGCCAGCAGGACCGTCAGAATGAGCACCACCACTAACATTTCCGTCAGGGAGAAGCCATGATTTTTGGGCATGGGTGCACTCCTGATGAGGGATATTCCCTGCTATTATAATCGAGTTTTGCCGGAAAAGCGAATGGTTTGAAACCGGCGGGTCACAATGTGTCGTGGAACAGGGACACGTAGTCCGCCGTCACCTTTTCCCAGTCGTACTGTTCCCGCGCCCGTCGCCGGGCCGCTTCGCGCAGGGGGTCGCCACGGGCCGGGTCGTCCAGGGCCGCCTGGAACCGGGCCGCGTCACTGGCCGAGTCCCCGTGGAAAGGAATGCCGCAATCCCCAACCACTTCACGGTTTTCCGGTGTGTCCAGAAAAAAGACCAGATTCCCCTGGGCCATGTTTTCGATGAGGGCCGGATGGGTGCCTCCGACTTCCGTGGCATGGATGTAACAGAAAGGGTTGGAGATGAGTTCGCGGTACCCGCGGCCGTAGATGGCGCCCGGGAAACGGATGCGCGGATCCGTCGTCCGCTTCAGGCGCCGGATGTAGTCCCGGCTGTAGGGGGCGTCGCCCACCACCACCAGGGGAAAAGGGGTGGCCAGCTGTTCATAGAGCCGGATTACCAGATGAGCGTTGTTTTCGGGCTCCAGACGGCTCACATAGAGGCAGTAGCGTCCCGCCTCCAGGCCCAGGGCGGCCAGGGTTTCGCCGGGCGGCTGGGGGGTGGGATCGGCGCCGTAGGGGATCATGACGGACGGCTGGCTGTAGCGTTGCGTGTAATAGTCCTGGATGGTGCGGGCATCGGTGACGACGGCATGGGGAAACAGGCACGACAGGCGTTCCGACAGGCGGTAAAAGGCGCGGCCCAGACGGTTCCACTTCTTGCGCTTGCGCTCCAGACCGTCCACGTTCAGCACTACCCGCTTGCCCGTCAGCCGCGGCAGGAGGCAGAACAGGGCGTTGGCGGCGTTGCAGACGAGGACGATGTCCATCCGCCGGAACAGCAGATGCAGCATCGACAGGAAGGTGTGGGACACGGTGTCCAGGTACTTGTGCCGCAGGGCCGGCAGGACCACCAGCCGCACGCCGCGGTATTCGGTCAGGGATTTGTCCACGTAATGGGTGCGGCCATAGACGGTGACGCGATGGCCGTGCCGGACCAAACGGACAGACAGCTCCTCGGCGAAGGTCTCGAAGCCGCCGTAATTGGCGGGGATGCCGCGGGTTCCCAGGATGGCGACGTCAAGGGGTTTCATGGGCAGGTTCGACCGGGGCGCGCTTCTGGACAAGGGAGGCGAGGCCGATCAGGGCCAGGAACAGGATCAGCACTTCGGAATCCCCGAAGTTGTATTCGAACAGGCCGCTGACGAAGAGACACACCACCGCGCCCAGGGCCATGACCGGGTAGAAGAGCACTTCACGCGACTCCTGCCGCCGCCGCCAGTAGAAGAGGAAGTTGCCGGTGACGATGCTGCCCAGAAGCCAGAACCAGAAAATCAGGGTGGGGATGCCCCGCTCGGCGGCGATTTGCACGATGTTGTTGTGCAGATGCATGTAGAAATCATCGGAGATATTGGGATTGGCGCCGTAGTTCCGGCGCTCTTGGGGGATCATGACCGGCCCGACGCCGAAGACCGGCCGGTCCTCGACGATCCGGATGCCCGTGCGCCACATGTCCAGGCGCGCCGCATTGCCCGCTTCCTTGACGTCGAAAAAATGCTCGAAGCGGTTCTGGATGAAGCCGGGAGACAGAAGAAAGACGGTGGCGGCCAGTACCGGCAGCAGCAGGGCCAGCCGCGGCCGCAACAGCAGCAGGACCACCACGGCGCCGGCGAAGAAGCCCAGCCAGGCGCTGCGGGTGAGGGTCAGGGTCAGGGCTGTCATGCCCAGCAGAAAGAGAAGAAAAAAGAGCAGATTGGACCGGGACCGCCATTGATTGCGGGAGACCAGGTAGGCGACCATGACCGTCAGGACCAGGGAGAGCTGGCCGGCGAAGGTCATGTGGTGACCCATGAAGCCGTGAATCCGGTTCAGCATGTTGTGATAGTTGGGGAACTGCAGGATGGCCACGGCGGCGGAAATGCCCATGGTGACGAAGAGCATCCGGCATGTCCAGCGGCTCTGGGCGGCGTTCTCCAGCCCCAGCAGGATGACCAGGGGGATCAGAAAAAGCACCAGTTTCTTGAGATTGAGCAGGCTCGTCGCCGGATCGGCCGACAGGAAAGCCGACAACAGCGACCAGATCACAAAGCCCAGCATGGGAAGAAAATAGGCCGGCAGCGTTTTCCAGCGCTGCCAGGACAGCCGGGCCGGCCGGATCAGCAACAGAAAGACGCCAAGGCCGAGGAAGATTTCGGCCGGTGTGACGCCCAGCGGGCTGGTGATCATGATGGCGGCGGCACAGATGGCCAGGGCGGAGCGATAGATGCTGCGCGGCACGATTTCGGCTTCCGCCGGCTCGAGCAGCGTTTTTTCCCAGTATCGCGACAGTTTTATCCAGTCCGTCAAAGACATCAATGGTTAAAAAAAGCGTGGATGGTTTGAATGACGGTCCGTACTTCTTCCTCGCGAATCCCCTGATACAGGGGCAAGGAAATAACCGTCCGGGCATACTCCTCGGCCACGGGGAAATCGCCGGGGCCATAGCCCAGCGAGCGATAGGCCGGTTGCAGGTGCAGGGGAACCGGGTAATGCACTGCCGAGCCGATCCCCGCCTCGGTGAGATACTCCCGCAGCTGGTCACGGCGTTGGGTGCGTACCGTGAACAGATGATACACATGGGTCGCCCCGGGCGTGGTGTCGAAGAATTCAAGGTCGCCGATCCCCGCCAGTTCCTGCCGGTAGAGGTCGGCCATGCGGCGGCGTTGCTGGTTCCAGTCCGGCAGCCGTTTCAGTTTTTCATTCAGCACGCCGGCCTGCACGGCGTCCATCCGGGCGTTAAAGCCTTCGAAATCATGATTGTAGCGGGCGCTCTGGCCGTGATTGCGCAGCGCCAGCACCGTATGGGCGATATCCTCCCGGATGGTGGTCACCAGACCCCCCTCGCCGAAGGCGCCCATGTTTTTGGTGGGATAAAAGCTGAACGTGCCGGCGGTGCCCAGCGAACCGACGGGCGAGCCGTCATAGGTGGCGCCGTGGGCCTGGCAGGCGTCCTCCACGACCCACAGGTCATGCTGCTGGGCGATGGCCATGATCTCCCGCATGTGGCAGGGATTGCCGTACAGGTGGATGGGGATCAGGCCCCGGGTGCGGGGCGAGATGGCCGCCGGCAGGGCCGCCGGGTCCAGCGTGCAGGTTGCGGGGTGGACATCCACGAACCGGATGGCACCCTGGTTCTGCGAGATGGCTTCGGAGGTGGCGATGAAGGTGAAGGGAGTGGTGATGATCTCGTCGCCGGGTTCGATGCCGCAGGCCTGGATGGCCAGCCGCAGGGCGTCGGTGCCGCTGTTGACGGCGACGGCCTGCGGCACGCCGCAGAAAGCGGCGAAATTGTCTTCGAATTCCTTGACGTAGGGGCCGCCGATAAACGAACTGCGCTCCATGATATCGGCGAAGATGGCCAGGGCGCGTTCGCGGATCTCGCGGTTCTGTCGGCTCAGATCGAGAAAGGGTACGTTCATGCTGTGCTCTCCGTGGCAGGGGTTCTGGTTTCGTGGTTCCGGTACCAGTCGACGGTCATGTGGAGTCCTTCCTCCAAAGTAACGATGGGCGAATAGCCCAAAAGTTGCCCGGCCAGCGAGATGTCCGCCAGGGAATGCCGGACGTCGCCCGGCCGGCTGTCTTCATAAATCGGGGACAATTTCTTGCCCATGATGCGGTTAAGGGTTTCGACCAGTGCGTTGAGATCCAGCCGTTCACCGCAGGCGATGTTGAACACACGGCCCGTGGCTTCCGCCGGGGCCCGGGCGGCCAGCAGGTTGGCCCGGACGACGTTGTCGACAAATGTGAAATCCCGGGACTGGTGCCCGTCGCCGTACACCACGGGCGGTTCGTCGTGCAGCAGGCGGGTGATGAAGCGGGGGATCACGGCGGCATAATGGGAGGCCGGGTCCTGACGCGGCCCGAAGACGTTGAAGTAGCGCAGGGCGATGGTTTCCAGACCGTAGATCCGTGTGAAGATGCGGCAGTAGGTTTCGCCGGCCAGCTTGGTCAGGGCGTAGGGCGAAAGGGGATCGGGCGGCATGGTCTCCACCTTGGGCAGGGTCGGGGTGTCTCCGTACGCCGACGAGGAGGCGGCGTAGATCACCCGCCGGACTCCGGCGTCGCGCGCCGCCAGCAGAACGTTGAGAGTGCCGGTGACGTTGTGTTCGTTGCTGACATCCGGATGGGCGATGGATTTCTGTACCGACGGTACCGCGGCCTGGTGAAAGACGAGGTCGGCCCCGCGCAGTACGCGCCGCACGAAGGCGGGATCGGTGACACTGCCTTCCTCGAGCTGCAGGCGGTCGCGGTGACGGACCAGCAGATCGAGGATGTTCCGGCGCCGGCCGGTGCTGAAATTGTCGACGATCACCACCCGGTGCTCCTCGGCCAGCAATCCGCGCACCAGATGGTTTCCGATAAAACCGGCGCCGCCGGTAACCACTGCCAATGCCATGGCTCTCTCCCCGCGCGATGAATCTGACATGTTATCAAAAAGTCTCTCCGGCGGCTACTGAATAATCGAAAATTATGATTGCTTGCGCCGGGTAATTGTGATAAGTTTCACGGTTTAAATCCCTTGTGAAAGGAGGAGTGACTGTGGCGAAAGACGGAATCCATTTTTTCTCATCCGAATCAGTGACGGAAGGGCACCCCGACAAAGTCGCCGATCAGATCTCCGACTCCATTCTGGACGCCATCATGGCCCAGGATCCATACGGCCGCGTGGCGTGCGAAACGCTGGTCACTACCGGACTGACGCTGGTGGCGGGCGAAATCACCACGGACTGTTATGTGGACATTCCGGAGGTTGCGCGCGAGACCATCAAGCGGATCGGGTACACTTCGGCCGAGTACGGGTTCGACTATTTGACATGCGCCGTTTTGACCAGTATCGATAAACAGTCGCCGGACATCGCCCAGGGCGTGGACCCGGGTGGCGCGGGCGACCAGGGCATCATGTTCGGTTATGCCTGCAACGAAACCAGGGAACTCATGCCCATGCCCATCTATCTGGCCCATGGCCTGACCCAGCGAATGGCCGAGGTCCGCAAGAAGAACATCCTGAACTTCATGCGGCCCGACGGCAAAAGCCAGGTGACGGTGGAGTACGAAAAGATGAAGCCCCGCCGCGTGACGGCGGTGGTGATCAGCACCCAGCATCATCCCGAATACAGCCTCGAACAGATCCGCGAGGGCGTCATCGAGGAAGTGGTGCGCAAGGTCGTGCCCGCCGAGATGATGGACGACAGCACCAAGTTTTACATCAATCCCACCGGCCGTTTCGTCATCGGCGGTCCCCAGGGCGACTGCGGCCTCACCGGTCGCAAGATCATCGTGGATACCTACGGCGGCGTGGGCAGTCACGGCGGCGGCGCCTTTTCGGGCAAGGATCCGACGAAGGTGGACCGCTCGGCGTCCTACATGGCCCGCTACATCGCCAAGAACATCGTGGCGGCGGGCATCGCCGGCAAGATCGAGCTGCAGCTGGCCTACGCCATCGGCGTCGCCGATCCGCTGAGTATCATGGTGGATACCCATGGTACCTGCCAGGTGGACGAGGACAAGCTGAAAGAGGCCATCCGCGAGATCTTTCCCCTGACGCCGCGCGGCATCATCCAGCATCTCAACCTGCGTCGTCCCATCTTCTGCAAGACGGCGGCCTACGGCCACTTTGGCCGGCGGGAAACCGGATTCACCTGGGAAATCACCGACAAGGTGGATGATCTGAAATCCGCCCTCAACCTGTAGCCAGTCCCGGACCGCTCGGGTCAAATAAAAAGGCGACTTCGTGGAAACGGAGTCGCCTTTTGTTTATGGACCGGGCCGGACGGTGCCGTCCGGCGACGAAGCCGCGCCTAGCCCAGGTCGCGCAGGGCGGCGGCAAACGTCCGGAAATAGCCGGAATCGGGGAAAATGCTCTCGAAGACCGCCGGCGCCAGCTGCAGCGACTCCTCCACCGACAGGCAATACTGCATGCTCATGAACCGGCGGCGGAATTCGGCCACCTCGTCGCCCACCGTGCGGCGGTGGATGACCGTGTCGGCGATGAAGCGCGCCACCTGGTCGAAGTCGTTCTCTTTCATGCCGAAACGGGTCATTTCCGAAACGCCCATGCGGATGCCGCTGGGATGGTAGAACGTTTCATCGTCGGGCAGGGCCTGGTAGTTGGTGACGATATTGTTCTCCTCCAGGCGGGTGGCGATCTCCTTGCCGTCGCCGAACGACGAGACGCGAATGACCACCTGGTGGGTCCGGGTGAAGCCGTCCTCCTCGCCGCCTTCCACGGGAATGCCGTGGCGATGGCAGGCGGCGGCGAAGGCCCGGGCGTTGCTCACCACCTGGCGCTGGTATACGTCCTTGAAGTGGTTCATTTCCATGGTCGCCACCAGCATGGCCAGCAGGGTGCCGAGATGATGGTTGCTGGTGGAGCCGGGGAAGGCCCGGGCATTGATCTCCAGCCACAGCTTGCGGGCGGGGTGCCCCTTGGACAGATTGGAGGCGATGATGCCGCGCTGCGGACCAAAAAATGTCTTGTGCGTCGAGCCGGTGACCACGTCGGCGCCCTCGCCGAGGGGATCCTGAAAACTGGCGCCCAGGATACCCATGACATGGGCGGCATCGTACATGATGACGGGATTGTAATCCTCCATCTTGTCGACGAACTCACGCAGCTCGCGGACGGGCTCGGGGTGGAGGAACATGCTCTTGCCGAAGATGATGAGGGGCGGGCGATGCTGGCTGATCAGATCCAGCATCTGGCCGACGTCGGTTTTATAGGGATTCTGTTCCTGCAGGGGGAAGTTGATGACCTCGTTCTCCACGAAATTGAACAGCGCGCCGAACGGCTGGGCGCTCAGATGCCCGCCGTAGTTCAGGTTGTTGTTCATGACGGTGGGGATCCGGCCGGTGGACGTCAGCCCGGCGAAGCCCTCCTTGTCGGCGCCCAGGAACTTCACCATGGCCTTGAACACCACCTCGTTGGCCATCTGGCCGCTGATGGTGCGGGGTTCCACCTCCTCGGCGGAGATGTACCTGCCGAACTGCTCCTTGAGGGCTTCCTCGACGTCGAAGATGAAATCCGTGCCCTGGTAGTAGTAGATCTGGTTCCCCTTCAGGGCACCGGTCCCCTCCAGGGCTTCCCGCTCCTTTTTCAGCGCCGTCTTGTGTTCGGCATACCGACCCGACGGATCGCTGATCTCGCACAGTTTCACCAGCAGGGAAGGCGTGTTCTCGGACGGGATCAGGTTGATGCAGCGACGCTGGCGCCAGACGTTGTTTTCCATGACCTGGCCGGTCAGCTGCCGGAGTTCGTCAAACAGTGTGCTCATGCCTGCCTCCATGTAACCATGATTGATTTCCTTGCGTTGTCATCACGCTGCCGGCCGGATCGGGACTTGCCCGGCCCGTCCGGCCGCCCGGGCCGGTGACGCTCGTGGATGGCGATGACCTGGCCTGATGTAACGCCGCAGTATAGTCCAATTCGTCCATGAAGGCAAACAGAAGATGTGCGGAGCGGACGGAAGGAGTCTCCGGGGAGCAGAACCGTGTCATTGCCGGGGGGCGGGCAGGTGGGGGAGCGATCCGGGCGACTCAGTCGGGGAAGCCGGCCCGCACTTTTTCGCCCTTGAGGGGGATGCTGAGTTCGCGGAAATCGCGGCGGATGCTTTTGCTGAAGAGGTTGATCTGGGCCAGCCGGTCCAGCATGACGTCGAAGACCTCCTGGCGGACAGGTTCCATCCTGTAAATGAAGAAACCCATCCGGATGGTCAGGGACTCCATCCGCTGCAGTTCCTCGTCCAGGCCGTTGGGCTCGATGGCGAACGCCGAATGGGGCCGGATAGTGACGTAGGAACGGTACAGGTAATCGTCGGGCAGGCCCGTGGCGATGCGCAGCAGCGTCGGCTGGACGTCCCGTTTGTCCGTCAGGCGGAAAGTCAGGCCGGTGGCGTCGATGGTCAGCTCCCGGTCCGAATAGTTGATAACGTTGATGATGGGTGAGCCGCTGACGTTGAAGCAGAAGGAGAAAACCACGTCATCGCTGATATAGAGCTGGCAATGGGCGTCCTGCTTGTCTTCGGGTTTGGCTTCAATGACGCCGATCTGCGCCGCGGCGACAGTGGATAGGGCCGCCAGGGACAGCCAGAAGACGACGGATCTCCGAATATATCTCATCCTAGGCCTCCTCTTCTACTAGATGAAGGAGATAGGTGCAAAGTTCTTCAAAATCCTCTTCCCGGGTCCGGTAGTTCTGGAAATTGACCCGCAGGGCCAGGCGGTCGCCCGGCATCCGGGTGATGGAGATCCAGAAGCGGCCCTCCCGCTCGATGCGCCGGTGCAGGCGGCGGTTCAGGTCATTGAAGCGGTCCGTATCGGCGGTGGAGCCATCCCGCCGCGGGCGGGCGCGGAAGCAGAGAATGCCCAGGTCGGGCGGGTGGAGCATCTCGAAGGCGCCGCTGCCCGCCAGAAAATCGTGCAGCCGGCGGGCGAAGGCCAGATGACCCTCCAGGATGCGCCGGTAATGTTCCCGGCCGAAAAAGCGGAAGGCCATCCAGATCTTCAGGGCCTTGAAGCTGCGCGAACCCTGCAGCCCCAATTCGAAGGGATTGATTTTGGCCGGGTCGTCCCGGCCCTGTTCCAGATAGTAGGCCGGCTGCACCTGAAAGGTCATCCGCAGGCGGGCCTGGTCCCTCACCAGCAGGGCCGCAGCCTCGTACGGGATGAAGAACCATTTGTGCGGATCGAGGGTGATGGAGTCCGCCCGCTGCAGGCCGCGGAAAAGTTCCCGGCGGTCCGGCGCCAGCAGGGCGGCGCCGCCATAGGCGGCATCCACGTGGAACCAGCAGTCGTGACGCCGGGCAATGTCGGCCAGGTCGGCCAGCGGATCCACCGAACCGGTATTGGTGGTGCCGGCGATGCCGATGACCGCCGCCGGCCGGAAACCGGCCGCCCGGTCGGCGCGCATCATGTCTTCCAGCCGCTGCGGCTGGATCCGGAAACGGGAATCCGACGGCACGAGGCGGAGGTGGTCCAGGCCGAGGCCCAGAAATTCCATGGCCTTTTCGAAGGAATAATGGGCCTGGTCCGAAGCGTAGACGCGCAGCGGCGCAGCGGCGTACAGGCCTTGCTGGCGGAGGTCGGGCCCCAACGCCTGCCGGCGGGCCAGGTGCAGGGCCGTGATGTTGGCGATGGAGCCGCCGCTGACCAGGGTGCCGCCGGGATCGGGGCCGTCCAGGCCGGCCAGCCCGGCCAGCCAGCGAATGACGGTTTTCTCCGTTTCCACGGCCGCCGGGCTCTGGTGCCACAAGGAGCAGTTCTGGTTGAGGGCGGCGGCCAGGCTTTCGGCGAACACGGCGATGAGGGCCGGCGTCGGGTTCATCATCCCCAGGTAACGGGGCGAGGCGATGCGGGTGATCCCCGGCAGCAGCAGGCGGCCGAAATCGTCCAGGATGCGGTCCAGAGAAAGCCCGTGCTCGGGCAGGGGCATGTGCTGCAATTCCCGGAAATCGTCAGGTTCCACGAGGGGCAGGACCGGTTCATCGCCGGCGGACTGCCAGTAACCGAGGATCACGTCGATGAAGCGATCGGCCAGCTGCCGGATCCTCTCCGGATCGTTCGGCAGATCGTCATTGAACGTCAGGTGTTTTTTTCTGGCCATGACCTTCGGTTCCCGTATCGTCAGCCGGGTCCGTTGGGACGGCGTTGCCGGAATGGCCGCACGATCCCGCCGCGTCCCCGGATGGCCCACCATACCCAAAACCGGCCAAAAAGTCGAGGGAATTTGCAGGCGGCCGGCCCGAATTGCATTCTGGTTGCAGGCTGTAATCTATATTGGAAAATACAGATAATTTTACTTTATTTTTCCAGCGTTTCGGGTACAATTGTGGGTTCTTCTCACGGTCGATCCCTGGTGGATCGGGCCAACGAAATCCTTTCGGAGTCATCGCATGAATCTAGCGGAAAGATCGTTTATCACCAAGCTTTGCCAATCCTGCGGAAAGGATCCCCATCGTCTCATGGACATCATCATCGGTGTCCAGGATGAGTATGCCCGGGTGTCCAGCGACGCCATGAATCTCATCGCCGCCGAGCTGGGCATGCCGCGCGTGGATGTGGAGAGTGCCGTCTCCTTCTACCAGTTTCTGTCCAAGGAGCAGAAAGGGCATGTCCGGATCCGGCTGTGTGACGACATCATCGACCGGATGTTCGGGTTCGACCGTATTCTGAAGGCCTTCTCCGAGGAGCTGGGCATCGGCCTCAACGAGACCACCCCCGACGGGAAATTCACCTTCGAGACCACGGCCTGCATCGGCATGTGTGACCAGGCGCCGGCGGCCCTCATGAACAACGTGGTGGTCACCTCCCTCAACAGCGACTCGGTGCATGACATCGTCGAGTCGCTGCGCAAGAACCTCAACCCCGAACAGCTCATCAAGAAGACGGGCAACGGCAACAATTCCCATCCCCTGGTCCGGTCCATGGTCCAGAACAACATCCGGCGCCGGGGACCCGTCATTTTTCAGGATTTTTCGCCCGGTGAAGCCCTGCGCAAGGGTCTGGCCATGTCACCCATGGAAGTGATCCGCAGCGTCAAGACGGCCCGCCTGCGCGGCCGCGGCGGTGCCGGCTTCCCCACCGGCATGAAGTGGGAATTCACCCGGGCGGCGGCCGGCGACAGGAAGTACATCCTGTGCAACGCCGACGAGGGCGAGCCCGGCACCTTCAAGGATCGGGTGATCCTGACGGAAAAGCCGAACCTCATGTTCGAGGGGATGACCCTGGCCGGCTACGCCATCGGCGCCAGCGAAGGCATCCTGTACCTGCGCGGCGAATATACGTACCTGCTGGATTTTCTCAACGAAACCCTCAAGGAGCGGCGGGCCCTCGGCCTGCTCGGCAAGAACGTGCTGGGCAAGGAGGGCTTCGATTTCGACATCCGCATCCAGATGGGCGCCGGCGCCTATATCTGCGGCGAGGAGACGGCCCTCATCTCCTCCTGCGAGGGGCTGCGCGGCGATCCGAAAAACCGGCCCCCCTTTCCGGCCCAGAAGGGCTATCTCGGCCATCCGACGGTGGTCAACAACGTTGAGACTTTCTGCTGTGTCTCCCGCATTATCGAGCACGGCGCCGGCTGGTTCGCCGAGTACGGCACCAAGGGGAGCGCCGGCACCAAACTGCTGAGCGTATCCGGTGATTGCCGCATGCCGGGCGTCTACGAAGTGCCGTTCGGCATCACCGTCAACGAGCTGCTGGAGATGGTGGGCGCCGACGACACCTATGCCGTCCAGATCGGCGGCCCCAGCGGCCAGCTCATCGGCCGCGCCGATTTCCAGCGCTGCATCTGCTTCGACGACCTGGCCACGGGCGGGGCCATCATGATCTTCGACGAGGACCGGGATGTCCTGGAGATCGTGCAGGCCTTCATGGACTTTTTCGTCCATGAAAGCTGCGGCTACTGCACCCCCTGCCGGGCGGGCAACGTTCTGCTGAAAAACAAACTGGCCGAGATCCGGGCCGGCAAGGGCGAACCGGCCGACCTGGAATATCTGAAAAACCTGGGTGAGACCATCAAGGCCACCAGCCGCTGCGGGCTGGGACAGACCTCGCCCAATCCCATCCTGACGTCCATGGCCAATTTCCCCGACGTGTACAAAAAGCTCCTGCACGAGGACAAGCGGGGCTTCCAGCCGACCTTCGATCTGGACGAAGCGGTGGCCACCGCGGCCCGGATCGCCGGACATGGTCGGGTTCATCACGAAGATTAACCAAGGGAAGAGCAATGAGCAATACCATTACCTTTACAATCGACGGCAAAGAGATCCAGTGCAAGGCCGGCCAGAGCATTCTCGAGGCGGCCGAGGAAAACGGCATCTACATTCCCCGCCTCTGCTACCGCAAGGACGTCAGCCCGCACGGCAGCTGCCGGGTGTGCACTGTCATCGCCAACGGCAAACCCCAGGCGGCCTGCACCACGCCGGTGACGGCCGGCATGGTGGTGGAGAACGACGTGGCGGAAGTGTTCGCCATGCGCAAAGTCATCATCGAGATGCTGTTCGTGGAAGGGAACCACTTCTGCATGTTCTGCGAGAAGAGCGGCAACTGTGAGCTGCAGGCCCTGGCCTATCGCTTCGGCATCGCCGCACCGCGGTTCCCCTACCTGTTTCCCCGGCGGGAGGTGGACTTCAGCCACCCCGACGTCTTCATCGATCACAACCGCTGCATCCTGTGCGCCCGCTGCATCCGCACCTCGCGGGAGATCGACGGCAAGGAAGCCCTCGGCTTCGTCGAGCGCGGCCCGAAGAAACATGTGGCCGCCAACGCCGAGCACGGGCTGAAGGATACGACCATCGCCGTCAGCGACGAGGCCATGGCGGCCTGCCCCGTAGGCGCCCTGATGCCCAAACGGGTCGGGTACACGGTGCCCATCGGCCAGCGGGAATTCGATCACGAGCCCATCGGGTCGGATATTGAAAAAGAAGCCAAAGCAAGTACGAAATAAGTGGGGATAGCATCATGTCAAAACCGAAAATAGCTACTGCTCCCTTGGCCGGATGTTTCGGCTGTCACATGTCGCTGCTGGACATCGACGAGCGGATCCTGGATCTGGTGGAGCTCGTGGACTTCGACAAGTCACCCATCAACGATCTGAAGAAATTCACCGGCAAGGTGCAGATCGGCCTCATCGAGGGCGGCTGCTGCACCGACGAGAATGTCGAGGTGTTGCGGGATTTCCGCAAGCACTGCGAAATTCTCATCTCCGTCGGCGATTGCGCCACCCAGGGCGGCATCCCGGCCATGCGCAACACCATCCCGCTGCACGAGTGCCTCGAAGAGGCCTATCGCAACGGACCGACGGTCTACAACCCCAGCGGGACCATCCCCAACGATCCGGAGATTCCTCTGATGCTGGACCGGGTATACCCGTGTCATGAAGTGGTCAAGATCGATTACTTCCTGCCGGGCTGCCCCCCGTCGGCCGACACCCTCTTCCAGGCCATTACCGCCCTGTTGAAGGATGAGCCGGTGGATCTGCCCTATGAGCTCATCAAATATGACTAATATCGAGGAAAACCATGGCACAGACAACTGAAAAACTGAATAGAGTCGCCATCGAACCCGTCACCCGCGTGGAGGGGCATGGCAAGGTTACCCTGCTGCTGGATGACAAGAACCATGTCAAACAGGCCCGGTTCCATATCGTGGAGTTCCGCGGCTTCGAGCGTTTCATCCAGGGGCGCCCCTACTGGGAAGTGCCGGTCATCGTCCAGCGGCTGTGCGGCATCTGCCCCGTCAGCCATCACCTGGCGGCGGCCAAGGCCATGGACGTCATCGTGGGCGTGGATGAGCTGACCCCCACCGCCGAGAAGATGCGGCGGCTCATGCACTATGGCCAGACCTTCCAGTCCCATGCCCTGCATTTCTTCCATCTCTGTTCGCCCGACATCCTGTTCGGCTTCGATGCCGATCCGCAGATCCGCAATGTCATCGGCGTGATCCAGCAGCACAAGGACCTGGCGGTGCAGGGCGTCATGATGCGCAAGTACGGCCAGGAAGTCATCAAGCGGACGGCCGGCAAGAAGATCCACGGCACGGGCGCCATCCCCGGCGGCATCAACAAGAACCTGACCATCCAGGAACGGGACGAGTTGCTGCAGGACCTGGCCCAGATGAAGGAATGGGCCCAGGGCGCCCTGAAGCTGGCCAAGGATTATACCGTGGAGAACCTGGACCGGCTGGCCGATTTCGGCTCCTTCCCGTCCAACCACCTGTCCATCGTGCGTGAGGACGGGGCCATGGACCTGTACAACGGCAAGCTGCGCGCCCTCGATCCCGCCGGCGGGACCATCTTCGACCAGGTCGAGGTTCCCCGCTACATCGATTATATCGCCGAGGAAGTCCGGCCCTGGTCCTACATGAAGTTCCCTTTCATCAAGTCGCTGGGTCCGGAGAATGGCTGGTACCGGGTCGGGCCGCTGGCGCGGGTCAACACCGCCTCCTTCATCGACACGCCCCTGGCCGAGGAGGCCCGCCGCGAGTTCAAGGCCGTCACCGATGACAAGCCCAACAACATCACCCTGGCCTATCACTGGGCGCGGATGATCGAGCTGGTGCACTGCATCGAGAAGATCGACGAGCTGCTGCACGACGACGATCTGCAGGGCACGGACCTGGTGCGCACGGGCGAGCGGCGGTCCGAAGGCGTGGCCATCATCGAGGCGCCGCGCGGCACCCTGTTCCATCACTACAAGGTCGACGGAAACGACCAGGTGGTCATGGCCAATCTGATCGTGTCCACCACCAACAACAACGAGCCCATGAACCAGGCGGTGCGCAAGGTGGCCGACCAGTATCTGGACGGCCACAAGATCACCGAGGGCCTGCTGAACCATATCGAGGTGGCCATTCGGGCCTATGATCCGTGCCTGTCCTGTGCCACCCACGCCCTGGGCCGGATGCCGCTCATGGTGCAGCTCTTTGACAGCCAGGGCAACCTGCTGGACCGGCAGACGCGGTGAGTGAGCCGGTCCTCCGGAGGGTGCTGGTCATCGGCTACGGCAATCCGGGCCGGCTGGACGACGGCCTGGGGCCGGCCCTGGCCCAGCGCCTGGCCGCCACGGCGCCGCCCGATGTCACCGTCGACGCCGATTACCAGCTGACGGTGGAGGACGCCGCCGCCATCGCCGAGCACGACGTGGTGGTCTTTGTGGACGCCGCCGTCAAGGGGACGGAACCGTTCTACTTCCGGCCGGTGACGCCCTCGGCCGAGGTGAGCTTCACGAGCCACAGCATCAGCCCGGCCTCGCTGCTGGGCCTGGTGCGGGACGTGTTCCGGCGGGACACGCGCGGCTACGTCCTCGGCATCCGGGGCTATGAGTTCAACGAGTTCGGTGAGCGGCTGTCGCCGCGGGCCGCCGTCAACCTGGAGCGGGCCCGCGATTTTCTGGACCGGTTGTTGCGCGAGCGGGACTTCGCCGCCGCGGTGACCGGCAGCGATGAATAAAACAAGGAAAACCGAAGGATAGAGGGTCAACAATGAAAGACGGAAAGTATGTGATTCTGTATGTGGACGACGATCAGGACATGCTGGATTCCATGCGCATGCTGCTGGAGTCCAACGGATACATCATGGAGGAGGCGGCCAGCGCCGAAGAGGGGCTGAAGGTCTACAAGCGCGAGGATCCCGACCTGGTCGTGGTGGACCTGATGATGGAGGAAGTGGACGCCGGCACCTCCCTGGTCAAGGAGCTGCTGGCCATCGGCAACAAGAAGCCGGTGTACATGCTGAGCTCCGTGGGCGACACCATGTCCATCACCACCGACTACAGCGACCTCGGTCTGGCCGGGGTGTTCCAGAAACCGCTGAATTTCAAATTTTTCCTCAAAATCCTCAAGGAAAAGCTGAGCCAGTGAGCCCCGGCGGTCCGCGCCGGCGCCGTCCCCGGCGCCGGCCGGTCCATTCCGGCACATCTTCCTATCTGGAGTGCGCTCGCTGGAGAGCGCTTTGATTTTTCGCGGCGATCAGCGGAACAGGCAGAAGGCTGAAGGCTGAAGGATGAAGGATGAAGGATGAAGGCCGAAGGAAAAGGGCGATCTTCACTTTCCCCTGATGTATCTTGATGACTGGAAATCGTTTATGGAGTGCGCTCGCTGGAGAGCGCTTTGTTTTGTCGCGGCGCTCAGCGTAACAGGCTGAAGGCTGAATACTGAAGGCCGAAGGCCGCAGGAAGAGGTCGATCTTCGCCTTCCCCCGATGTATCTTATAGAAGTGAAAATGTTTATGGAGTGCGGTGCGCAGCACCGCTTTTTTTCGAACGCGGATTTCAGCGGATGGATGCCGATAAGATGAAGCTGTCAGCTGCCTGGTGAAAAGGGAGGAAGGCTTATGAAAGAGGAGCATCTGAATATACAGCAGTTTGCTGACTGTGGTGACTGGTCCATATCTGTCTGAAGAATCCCACCGCCCTGCATGTAAAAATGAACCCTCGCCCGTGCACCGTGTCTAACCGGTTATAAGACACCAACGGCCGGCTACAGGGGGCGCAGCGATGGGAAATCCCGATCGAGTCCATCCTAACGATACATGGCGGATGATCAGGCTGCCTTTCCGGAAGCCGCGAACCGGCGTCCGGGCAAGGCCGCCGATCCCGGAAATGCCGCCGCATGGTGATGAAAAAATGATGTGGCCCCGGCCCTGATCCCCTGCCTGCGGGCGGAGGATGAATGGGTCCCGCAGCAGGCCCGCCGCGTGCTGCGCGGACTGCTCGGCGTGGACCTGGGCACCGACGCCCGCCGCTGGCAGATCTACCTGGAGTGGCTACAAGACCGGGAAGACAATATCCGGGCGGAGACCGCGGCGGACGGTTGACCCGGTTGGCCTGACGATGTGAATGATGGAGAAAGTTGCTCTTTTGCTGCGCGCAGGGACCACCCGCCGGGCGGCTCCCCATGGCGGACGCCCACCCGGGCATAGACGTTGCGGTGAGGCCCGTCGGGCCGACCCGTCCGGTAGCCGGGGGCGAGCGGCGCGAGCCCCCGGAGAGGATGACCCTTTCAGGCATGGGAGGCCTGAAAGGCCGGCCAGAGATTTGCAGACATTTGTCGCCCATGCTCAATGGAGCTACTGTTGAATAAATACGGGAAAATAAGTTGTTGCCTTAAGCGGCCGGGAACCTCCGCTCCGCCTGTCACAACCGTCCGCGGATATCGGTCCGCACCGTCCATCCGGTGCGCCCTGTTGTGCATCTGCCTGGCCCTGTCGGATGCGCCGGGCATTTCGGGCGAACCGCAGGCTGCCGATTCCGAAGCCCTTTGCGAAATCGTTGCTTGGGATCGGCTGTCGGCGCTGGGCAATGTCACCATCAACCACCGCGTTCGGGTCTTGCTGGTGGCCGAGATACGACCGGCGGGGCGGGCGGATATGCCGGCCCGATGGGTCTGGATCCGTTACGTCCGCGCAACGGGCGAGACGGACCACCTCCCCGAACTAATCGCCGCCGGCCGGCGGTGGCGCCTCCGCCTCAGAAGAGATCCGACCGGTGACGATGCCCTGCCCGCCGGCGACGGAGCAGACGACAGGCGTCATTTTTTCCAGACAGTGCCGCCAGACCGTCGGCCGGACCTCCCCTGGGGGCGCATCATCCCGTGCTATGTGCTTTGCAACAAGGGGATTGTGGGCAGTATCGCCCTGCCTGCAGTGCCATCCTTCGGCGAGGTCGATGCCATGGAGGTGTACCGATGAACCACCTGGTGTTCTGTCTTGTAATCGGCCTGCTGGCGATGCCGGGTGCGGGGCCGGCGAACGAAACAGATGTTTACCGGCAGATTGTGGTGGACATGCTGCACCAGACGGCGGGCGGGCAGGCCAACATCATCATCATCGACCCGCGGGTGGGCATGGCTGTGGCCGACCCTGTGGCGCTGTGGAGGGGCCTGAAAACCGGATGCCTGACCGATTATGACTTCCTCACGCACCACCTTCGCGCGGGGGATGGGGGTGATCTTCCGTTCTCCCTTTCTGGTTTGCGTACGGGATTCGGCGTGACCGTGGATGATCCGGATGCCTACTGGCGCAACATCTGGTCCCCGGACACCGCCGATGCCTCCGCCCGGCGGGTGACGGAACTCCCGGCAGCCGGCTGGCTGGTCCGTTTCTCCAAACCGCAGCCGACGGCGGATGGCGAGCGCCTCATCGTCGCCTCGTGCCAGACCTTTGCCATCGTGAAAGACGGCGCGGAAATCCTGGGCTACTCCGGCTACGGCACCAGTGGTTGCCTCTATTTTATCTACACCGTCAGCGGAAGTACGATGGCGGGCGAATCCGTCGTCCGACTGTGTCGAACCATCGACGTTAAGGGTGTATAATTGACTTTTTCAGTGATTCCGATGGATAAATGTGATGTCGCAGTTTAAACCATATTGGGAAGACCTGACGGCTGATTATGTGTTTATCGAAAAATTTGTATACAGGTATGAGATCATGAATTAACCTGACAGCACCATTCGGAGTGGGGTGAATGTTGTCGTCCGTATTCAGATGCATTGTGCTAGCGAAACTGATTGCCCCGGTGAGTTGTGAGGATTTGGCCGAAGACCTCGGCGATACGAACGATGGTGTGGATCCAGCTGCATTATGTCCTTTCAATACGTGAAATCGTCTACGACTTATCATGACAGGTGCGCCGGAATGGATTGCTTGAAAAAAGTAGCCCTTACGACCAGCATAATACAAAGACAATGATAACAAAATCCGCGAGGCAACAGGATGATAGCAAAATGGTTCAGTACCAATATCCGGTTGGTGTGCCTTGTCGAATCCAAAGGCGCCATGCGCTATATGGATTCAGTATATTTGCTGCGAGCCACCGACTATGAAGACGCGTTCAGGGAGGCGCTTCAAATTGGTCGCTCTCAAGAGGAAGATTATACCAATAGCGAAGGGGAGTGTGTGCGCTGGGCCTTTAAGGAGATCCTTTCACTGGATATGATTGACGTTGAATCACTGGATTGTGCAGAAATATATTCAGCCCCGTCTGCTCTGGAGCCGGGGGAGTGGTACCCGTTTGATGTTCGGTTTCATCCGGAAAATTCTGATCCTACCCACTCCATTTAGAATCACCACGAGCATCCTCCCGGGCGCGGGAGTATGTCCATCACCGGCCATCGATACATGCCGGAATAGCCTGCGGGACTGGGGCGCGTTCCGCTTGAACTCTCCCATTGTGGGCAGTTGACGGGTGGGCCGCGAAGGTGTTCTGTGGCCAAAGAGTCCTTGCACGGATGAATATGGGGGCCGCGTTTATTCACCATTCAACTCCGGAAAGAAAGGAGCGACGGGATGAGGTCACTGCGGACGGTCGTTTTCATCATCACTTTTTTCATCCTTCTCACCCAGCTGGCGCGGCATGCCTATATCCGTTTCATCGAGCCGCGCACGTCGGTGCTCGACCGCTTCGATGCCACTCCGGCCAGGGATATCATCCAGCGGGCAACGTCTCTCGAGGAACTGGTCAGCGCGTACGAGACCGCCCGGCAGCGCGTCGACGAGCTCGATGAGGAACTGCGCCAGGCATTGTCCACCCGAACGGAGGATGAATATTATGTGTTCCGGGAGCAGTGGAACGAGGAGCATGAGGCGGACTACCAGCGGGAGAGGGAACTGCGTAATGCCGTCGGGCAGTGGGAGCGGCGGAGTGGTCAGATTCTCGAACTGCGCGTCTTCTGGCTGTTCGGCATCGTCTTTTTCCTGATGGGGATGGCACTGCAGTGGAGGGGCGGCAGCTGGCTCGGCATGGCTTTCATCATTTCCGGCCTGCTGGAGATGGTCTGGTGGACCAGCCAGTCCTTCCATTTCGCGGGGAGTCCCGTGGAGTTCGACCGCCTGCTGGAGAACAAGCTGATCTTCACCGCGGCCACGTGGCTGATCCTGCTGGCGGCGTGGTACCTCCACCGCCGGCAGGCCCGGGGCAAACCGGCGTGAGGACCACTCCCAGTCCCGGCGAATGTGAACAGACAGAGGCAGGGATCATGAAGAAGAATAACCGGTGGGCCATTTTCAGCTATCGGTATCTGGCCGTTAATTTCCTTTTGGGAAACCTTGTCTTCAATGCGGTCTACGTTGGAATGCCGGAGTTGACGGCGGGCATCCCCCTCGGGCTGGCCATGGCCGCGACGGCTTTTTCCCTGGTGATGACCGTCTGGCTGTGGCGGCAAGGGCAGCGTCTGCAGGCGGAGGCGCAAGGCGATGGTGCGGAAGCGGTCGGGCCGGGCCTCTTGCCCTGATCGATGGACGCTGCTCGCCAGGGGATGTTGAACGATGATGAACGAATCTGAATCTGCATTCGGGAGAGATACCACCCTGATGTTCACTGGGAAACCTTATGCCACGTAACACAATAATTTTCTTGCTGTTGACGCTGGCGCTGGCCGGCGGGACGGTTCGGGGCCAAACCGCCAGCGGGGAGCGGCGCGTGGTCGGCCGCGTGGTCGCGTACGAGTTCGCCCCCCGCTACCTAACCATCACGCCGCCCCGGGTGCCTTTCCTCATCGTCGCGGTGGACAAGGACTCGCCAGGCCAGACAGGCATGAAGTTTGTCAAGGTGTGCCTGCCGGCGGCAGTTGGGCCTGATGACCTGGATGAACTGATGGACGGAGTCGGGAGCTGGACCTTCTCCCTGGAACGGGATCCGTCTTGCGACCAGCGCCTGGGCACAATTCGCGACGAGAGACGCCCTGACGAACAGCGGCCACCGGGCGATGATCTGGAATTGGGGGAAATCAGCGACTTGCGGATCCCCCAGATTATCCTCACCGCGTCGGGTCAAAACGACCAACTGCCGCTCGGGGAATTGATTCCCTGCTACCGGTCTATGCGCGCGCCGCGGCGGGTGGAGACTGGCGCCACCGCCCCCACCCATAACGGAGAGGTCGTTTTCGCCGACAAGAACGTCGAGTGACTGGGCGGGAATCCGTTGCCGCCTCTCACTGCGGCGACCCGGGAGCGGCTGGCCCAACTCGCCCGTAACGTAACCATCTCCTTCCATTAGCCGCGGCGACAGGATATGATACGAAAGGTGCACCCATCAATATGACGCTCGCCATCACAGGGAGCTTTAAAAATCCTCTCACGTCCAAATATTTGGAGGGCGCATGATCCATCAGAAATACTCCGCCGATAATTTCATAAAACTGGGTTTGAATTCGGGCCCGGCGCGACGGTTGGCGAAGGAATTGCAAGCCGAAGTATTGGCGCGGATGCATGAGATTGTTCTGCCGTCGTTTCAGCAAGTGGTCACCGAGTTGAACGCGTTGGGGCATGATTTGAGGAGCTATGCGGTCGAGGCGGGAGATATCTCCTATCGGGATGACGTCGAAACCGACCGGGGATATCAGTGCAAACTGAGGCTGGGGCTGGACATGGTTGTCTCGGCGGGCTACGCGCATCTATTGAAAATGGATGACGAGGAAATCGGCGACTACGGTTTTCTGGAGGATGAGATCAGGCGGCTGGAGAATGAAACGGATGGATAGTGTTGAACACCATCCGGCATGGCAGGTCTCCTCGCTCCCCGGAGGCGGCGCGGGGGATCGGGCCGGGCATGATGGCCTTTGAAGGATGTTCCCCCGGAGTGGCCGTAGAGAGGATTCCCGCCGCCCCTGCCCGGGGCGGCTGCCTCGTTATCGTGCGCCTGTTCCGGGGGCCGCGCCTCCGGCGCCGCCCCCGGCTACTCTCCGCCCGCCCCTGCCCGGGGCGGAAGAGGGACGTAATTCCGTGGCTGTCTGACGACAGCCATGCGTCCGATGATCGGCAAAGGGAGATTGCGGTGCACAGCATCGCTTTGTTTTCGAACGCGGCGATCCGCGGAACAGGATGAAGGCAGAAGGATGAAGGATGAAGAGGTTTCGATGCGCAGAACATATTGCCGCGGGAGGGCCTTTGGTGGCGGCCGGTGCGAATCCGCACGGCGGCGGCGGGTGCCAATTGACTTGGTTGGGAGGCGGGCCTTATAATGGCCGGCATGGATACCCAATCGATCAAGAACCGCGCATTACACACCATATTCTCTCGCCGAAGCACCCTCCGTTCCCGACAGGCACCACAGACGTGGGAGCCCCGCCACAACATACTATCCGGACCGGCTGAGGGTCCCGGAGTCCGCTCATGACCGGCGGGCCCGTGCCCCTGGCCGAGGTGACGCGGAGCGGCCTGACGGAATGCGTCCATTACGGGCATGTGGTGGTGGCCGACCCGGACGGCCGGATCCTCCACGCCGTGGGCGACCCGCACGTCCGCACCTACATGCGCTCGGCGGCCAAGCCCATCCAGGCCATGGCCGTGGTGCGCTCGGGCGCCGCCGACGCCTTCGCTCTCACCGACCCCGAGCTGGCGGTAATCTGCTCGTCCCACTACGGCGAGCCGTTCCACGTGCGGGCGGTGCAGGGGATCCTGTCCAAAATCGGCCTCTCCTTCGCCGACCTGCGCTGCGGCCGCGCCACGTCCCTGAACCCGGCCTACGCCCTGCGGCTGGCCCGGCAGGGCATCAATCCGGCGCCCCAGTTCAACGACTGCTCAGGCAAGCATGCCGGCATGCTGGCGGCGTGCGTCCACAACGGTTATTCCCTGGACGACTACCTGGACCCCGGCCATCCCCTGCAGCGGGAGAACCGCCGCAACATGGCCGCTGTTGGCGGCCTGCCCGAAGAGGAGATCGGCCTCGGTGTGGACGGCTGCTCGGCCCCGGTGTTCGCCCTGCCCCTGGCGGCCATGGCCCGGGCCTACGCCCGCCTGGCCGTGCCGGCCACCCTGCCGCCGGAACTGGGGGCCACGGTGCCGCGCATCTGGCGGGCCATGACCGCGCACCCGGAGATGATCGCCGGCACGGGCGGCTTCTGCACGGAGCTCATGCGCCACACAGCCGGCAAACTGCTGGGCAAGCTGGGCGCCGAGGGGATCTATTGCATCGCCGTCCGGCCCCAGGGTGTGGCCATCGCCCTCAAGATCGCCGACGGCCACTCGCGGGCCATCCCGCCTGTGGCCCTGCGGGCGCTGGAGGAGCTGGCCGTCCTGAAGCCCCCGGAACGGGCGGGCCTGGCGCACTTCGTGGCGCCGCAGAACGTCAACGACGTGGGCAGAGTGGTGGGCGAGATCCGGCCGTCCTTTCGACTGCCCTGAACGAAAAAAACGGCCGCTGCATCGCTTTTTGATGCTATCCGCCGGCCGGTGCGAAAACAGACAGAATATCACGGAGGGTACCGACATGGCAGAATGGTGGGCCAGCGTGGCGACCCTGGAAAAGGTATTCTGGTATATCGCCATCCCGTTCACGGTGGTGTTCATTTTACAGCTGGTGCTGTCCATCATCGGCATCGACCACGACTCGGATGTGGACGGCGGTCACGTGGATTTCGGGCACGATGTGGACGTGGGCCATGACGTGGCCATGGGGCACGACATGGACGTGAGCCACGATTTCGGCCACCACGACGCCGCCGGGGCCCACGAGCACGGCCACGCCCATCATTCAGGCGAACTGGTGCCCTTCCAGCTCATCACTTTCCGCAACATCGTGGTCTTCTTCACCATCTTCGGCTGGACGGGTATCGTGGCCACCAACTACGGTTTCGGCCTGTTCGTGACCATGCTGCTGGCACTGCCGGCCGGCGTGCTCATGATGGTGGCCGTCTCGGCCCTCTTCTACTACGCCGCCCGGTTGACCGAGAGCGGCACCCAGGATATCCGCCACGCCCTGCTGAAATCGGGCACGGTCTACCTGACCATCCCCGGCCACCGCCAGGGCGAGGGGAAGATCCATCTGGAGTTCCAGAGCGCCCTGCGCGAACTGGACGCCGTGACCGAGGGCGACACCCTGCCCACGGGAACGGCGGTGCAGGTGGTGGAGGTCCTGCCTGACGGCGTGGTGGTGGTGACGAAGCAAGTGAATCTTTGATGGTCCGAAACGGCTTTTCATACTGTGTTTGGCTTTGCCGATAAAGGAGGAATCATGGGAGAGTTTTTCCTGGTCATCCTGATCACCCTGGTGCTGGTCATCATGTTCGGGATGATGGTCGTTCTGTTTTCTCGTTACAAACGGTGCCCGTCGGACCAGATCCTGGTCATCTACGGCAAAATCGGCAAGGACCGGGAAGGGGCATACCGTTCCGCCAAGTGCATCCACGGCGGAGCGGCCTTCGTCTGGCCCGTCATCCAGAGTTACCAGTTTCTGGACCTGACGCCCATGTCCATCGAAGTGAACCTGCAGAAGGCCCTCAGCCGGCAGAACATCCGCGTCGACGTGCCCTCCCGTTTCACGGTGGGCATCTCCACCGAAACGGGGGTCATGGCCAACGCCGCCGAGCGCCTGCTGGGGCTGAAGATGCACGAGATCCAGGAGCTGGCCAAGGACATCATCTTCGGCCAGCTGCGCCTGGTCATCGCCACCATGGACATCGAGGAGATCAACTCCGACCGCGACAAGTTTCTGACCAACGTCTCCAAGAACGTGGAGGCCGAGCTGAAGAAGATCGGCCTGAAACTCATCAACGTCAACGTCACGGACATCAAGGACGAGTCCGGCTACATCGAGGCGCTGGGCAAGGAGGCCGCGGCCAAGGCCATCAACGACGCCAAGAAGAGCGTGGCCGAAAAGAACCGTGACGGCTCCATCGGTGAGGCCAAGGCCATGCAGGACCAGCGGGTGCAGGTTTCCGAGGCCAACGCCAAGGCGGTGGAAGGCGAGAACCTGGCCAAGATCTCCGTGGCCAACTCCGATGCCCAGCGGCGCATCAAGGAGGCGGAGGCCCTGCGGCTGGCCACCGCCGCCGAGAACGTCCAGAAGGCCAAGAGCCTGGAGGAATCCTACTTCGCCGAGCAGGCCGCCGAGAGCGCCCGTGCCGAAAAGGAACGGGCCACCCGGGTGGCCGATATCGTGGTGGCCGCCGAGATCGACAAGAAACGGGTAGAGATCGAGGCCGAGGCCGACGCCGAGCGGGAACGCCGGCGGGCCAAGGGCGAGGCCGACGGCATCCTCTTCCTCAAGCAGGCCCAGGCCCAGGGCGATTTCGAGATCCTCAGCAAGCAGGCCGAGGGATTCACCACCCTGGTCAAGGCCGCCGCCAACGACCCCAGCCAGGCGGTGCTGCTGCTGGTGGCCGACAAGCTGCCCGAGCTGGTGAAGACCCAGGTGGAGGCCATCAAGAACATCAAGATCGACAAGGTGACGGTGTGGGATCCGGCCGGCGGCACCGCCGACGGCTCCTCCGCCACGGCCAACTTTCTGTCGGGCCTCATGAAGTCGCTGCCGCCGCTGGACGACCTGTTCCGGATGGCCGGCATGGAGCTGCCCAGCTATTTGAAGGGTGAGACCAAAAAAGAGGAATCGAAGAAAGCCGTACCGAAAAAGGCCGCGCCGCCCCGGGAGGAGGCAAAGGCCGATCCGGCCTGATGGAATCCTTCATTCCGATTCGTGAAAAGAGAAGCGCCCCCAGCCGGGGGCGCTATTTTTTGACGAACCCGCCCGGTGACCGGATTGGCGGTGGCCGGTCGACGCCGGCCGCAAGCGGGATTATTCGGCCAGCACGTCGGCCATGATCTTCTGCTCGTCGGCCGACACCTTGTTGCCCATGACCTCGGCGATGGTGCCGCCGAACATGCGGCCCATGAGGCCGGTGTTCATCTTGGAGAGATACGTGCGCCCGTCGTCACCTTCCCAGACGGAGATGGCGCAGGGCATGAGGCAGCTGATGTAGCGGTCGCTCTGCAGCACCTCCCGGGCATAGTGGGGCTGGCACATGTCGATGACCTTCACGCGCGGGTCGAACTGCACACCCTTCTTGGCCAGGGCGGCGTTCATGTCCATCTGGCCGGGCGAGGCCCAGCCGTGGGTGGTAATGGCCTGGTTGAGACGCTCCACGGTCTGCTCGAAACCGTGGGGACTGGCCTCGGTAATGATCATCATGCCGGGCAACAGGTTATAGGCCAGCAGTCCGCAACCGATGAAGCCCACCAGCAGGCCCACCAGGAAGGACAGCCAGTTCCAGCGTCCGCGTTTCGTGGTCGGTGAATTTGTCATCTCTACGGTCATTCGTCCTCCTTCGCCATGTGAATGAAGTTTTTTCGTCCGGATTCGTCACCGCGGCATCCGGTATTCTGATGCCCGCCGAACACCGGTCCGTCATCCGGACGAAACGATTTGTTTCGATGCAGGAAATATCCGGCCGGATACCGATGCTTTGCAGTCGCAACTCCCCGGCGGGCAGCGGCACGCCCGCTTGCCGGCGGCGGGGATCCCGGCCGGCCGACGTCAAAAGCAATTGACAGGTCGTGAGTTTTATACTATTTTCGATTGTCCGACTGCCAACCGGCCAGACTCTGCAATACCCGAGCATGACGACATGAAAGTAATCGACATCATCCGCACCTCCTCAGCCCCCATTCTCTCCTTCGAGATCACGCCCCCGGAGCGGGGGCACGGCATCGAGGAGATCTTCCGGACCATCGATGTGCTGATGCCGTTCGGTCCCCAGTTCATCAACGTGACCTACCATCAGCCCCAGGTGGAATACGTGGAGGAAGACGGCATCATCCGTCGCCTGCACAAGCGGAAGAAGCCGGGCACCGTGGGCATCTGCACCGCCATCAAGCACAAGTACAAGGTGGAGCCGGTGCCGCACCTCATCTGCGGCGGTTTTAGCAAGTACGAGACGGAGGACGCCCTCATCGACCTGCAGTATCTCGGTATCGAGAACCTGCTGGCCCTGCGCGGCGACCCGCCGCCGGGACAGAAAAAATTCATCCCCGAGCCGGATGGCCACCATTACGCCGCCGGTCTGGTGGAACAGATCGCCCGCATGAACCGGGGCCTCTACCTGGAGCCGCTGGACAACGCCGTGCCCACGGATTTCTGTGTCGGCGTGGCCGGCTACCCGGAGCGGCACTTCGAATCGCCCAATTTCGAACGCGACATGCAGCACCTCAAGGCCAAGGTGGCGGGCGGGGCGGACTATGTGGTCTCGCAGATGTTCTTCGAGTACGACGCCTTCGTCCGGTTCCGTGAACACGCCCGGGAAATCGGCATCACCGTCCCCATCCTGCCGGGGATCAAGCCGGTCAGCCGGTTGTCGCAGATGGAAATGCTGCCCAGCCTGTTTCACATCAGCATTCCGGACCGCCTGCTGCGGCGGATGGAGGAGGCGCGCACCCGCCAGGACGAACGCGAGGCGGGCACGCGCTACATGGCGGAACTGCTGGAGCGGTTGCTGCAGGCGGACGTGCCGGGGGTGCATATCTACACCATGGGCAAGGCCCTGGACACCCGCCGGCTGCTGGAATACGTATTCGGCTCCCAAGCCACCAAAGCGGAGGAAAAACGAACCTATGTCACGAAAAAACCCATTGCCTAAGAAACACCTGGTCCTGGCACTGGGCCTGCTGATCCCCCTGCTGGTCGTCAGTCTGGGCCTCGTTTCCCCGACGGAACCCGCGGCCGGGGCCGCCCCGTCCGCCGCCGCGGCGGGGGATGCCGCCCCGCCGCCCACCTTCACCAATGAGTTCGGCATGGACTTCGTGTACATTCCGCCGGGCGAGTTCAAGATGGGCTCCGATCAGGGGGCACCCAACGAGCGACCGGTCCACCGGGTGCAGATTACCCGCGGCTACTATCTCCAGACGACGGAACTGACCCAGCGGCAGTGGACGGCGGTCATGGGCACCCGGCCATGGGAGGCGGTGCGCCATGCCCCATCCGGACCCGACTACCCGGCGGTGGGTGTCTCCTGGGAGGACGCCCGGGCCTTCGTCGCCGCCCTGTCGGAAAAGTCGGGACGAACCTACCGCCTGCCCACCGAGGCCGAGTGGGAGTATGCCTGTCGCGCCGGAACCACCACCGAGTTCTACTACGGCGATGAACGGTCGGGGCTGGGCGAGTACGGCTGGTACGCCGAGAATACGGTGAAAACCGGACTGGAGCATGCCCAGCCGGTGGCCCGAAAGAAACCCAATCCCTGGGGACTGTACGACATGCACGGTAACGTCTGGGAATGGTGCGCCGATTATTTCAGCGACGAGTATTATGCCCGGTCCCCCCTGACCGATCCGACCGGCCCGGATTCCGGCTATCCGCGGTCGTTGCGCGGCGGGGCTTTCGACCAGCCGCCCCGCTACTGCCGTTCGGCCATCCGCATCAAGTATTTCGCCGACAACCGCTACGCCTATATCGGTTTTCGGGTCGTGGCCGGGACCGAGTAGCCGCCGGCCGCTGGACACCGGCAGAGGATGAGTGACATGATGGATTTTTCCGGCAAATCGGCCGTCGTCACCGGCGGCACCCGCGGCATCGGCCTGGCCGTCAGCCGCATATTGCACCGTCTGGGCGCCGGGGTCATGGCCGCCTACCGGTCCGACGACGATGCGGCCCGGCGGCTGAGGGCCGAATGCCCCGGCGTGCGGACCTTCGCCGGCGACCTGGCCGAACCAGAGATCGCCCGGGAGCTGGTCCGGCAGGCCGGCGAGGCCTTCGGTCGGGTGGATATCCTCATCAACAACGCCGGCATCTGGAATCCCCTGCCGGCCGGGGCCATGGATGTGGAGAACTGGGACCGGATGATCCGCACCAACCTGCGGGCCGTCTACCTGGTGACGGACGAGCTGATCAGTCGCTGGCTGGCCGACAGCCGACCGGCGGCGGTGGTGAACATCTCCTCCACGGCGGGGCAGCGGGGCGAGGCCGGACATGCCCACTATGCCGCCTCCAAGGGCGCCATCATCTCGTACACCAAGTCCCTGGGCGCCGAGCTGGCGCCGCGTGGCATCCGGGTGAACTGTGTCGCGCCGGGTTGGGTAGAGACGGACATGACGACCGACACCTTCCGCGACGGCGGCCGGGAACGCGTGGCTGCGGGCATCCCCCTGGGCCGGGTGCCGCAGCCGGAGGAGATCGCCTGGCCGGTGGTCTTTTTGGCCTCCGATCTGGCGTCGGCGGCGGTGGGCGAGATTTTCAACGTAAACGGTGGCAACGTGCTGTGCGGCTGATCTGCCCCGGCCGTATCTGGCGGCCGGCGGAAGCGGGGCCCGGGCGGCGTGCGGCCGGGAGAGAGCGGGGTCATGATACGGTGGCCGGACAAGTTATGTGTGAGCATCGCCGAGGCCGATCCGGTTCGCTGCCAGCAACTCCTTTTAAAATATCCATTTGCCGAAATCCGGCTGGACGCCCTGGACGGCGATCTGGCGGACATCCGCCGCCTGTTCGCCGGCCCCGGCACCCTCATCGCCACCTGCCGGCCGGGTCTTCTTGACGACGACGTCCGGGGCCAGCGCCTGCGGGCGGCCATGGCGGCCGGCGCGGCCTGGGTGGATGTGGAGCGGGAAGCGCCGGACGCCTGGCGCGAGGCCGTGGTGGCCGCGGCGCGCCAGCATGGCTGCCGGGTCATCGTTTCCCACCATGATTTCGCGGACACTGCTGCCTTGCCGGAACTGCGCCGGCTGACCGACGACTGCTTCGGGCGGGGCGGCGAGGTGGCCAAGATCGCCTGCCTGGTGCGCGAGCCGCGGGAAAACGCGCGCCTGCTGGCCCTGCTGGACGATCCCCGGCCGGTGGTGCCCGTGGGCATGGGACCGGCCGGCCGGCTGACGAGAATCCTGGCGCCCTGGCTGGGCAGCCCGTTCACCTTTTGCGCGCCGGATGACGGTCCCGCCACCGCCCCCGGTCAGCTGACACGGGCCGAAATGCTGGCCGCCTGGGAGTGCCTGCCCGATGAATGAACCACGCCTCTACGCCGTCCTGGGCCAGCCGGTGCTGCACAGCCGCAGCCCCAACCTGTTCAATGCCGCCTTTCAGTCCAGCCAGATCCCGGCGCACTATACCCGCCTGCTGGCGCCCACGGCGGCCGCCGGGCTGCGTCTCGCCACCCATGTGGGGATCCGCGGCCTGAACGTGACGACGCCTTTCAAGGAAACCATGCTGGAGCGACTGGACCGGGTGGATCACACCGCCCGGCGGATCGGCGCCGTGAATACCCTGCTGCATGACGGCCGGTGCTGGGCCGGCTTCAACACCGACTGGCTCGGCGTCACGGGCGCCCTCACCCGGCATGGCGTTCATATCGCCGGCCGCACCGCCCTGGTGCTGGGGGCCGGCGGGGCGGGAAGGGCGGCGGTGCACGGCCTGCTGGCGGCGGGGGCGCACGAGGTGTGGCTGGCCAACCGGACCGCGTCCCGGGCCCGGGAGTGGGCAGCCCGGCTGGGCAGCCGATGGTGCGCCCTGGCAGAAGCGGCGGAACGGGCGGCTGCGGCGGATATGGTGGTGGACTGCATCAGCGACGGGCTTGCGGCGGCGGAAATCATCGCCGCCGCCGGGGGAGCCGTGTTGCGGGCCGCGTACCGGGACCCGACGGCGGTGACCGGCCCGGAAGGGTCACCAGCCCGGAGGGTGGACGGGCTGGCCTGGCTGCTGCACCAGGCCCGGCCGGCGTTTGAGCTGTTCACCATGCAGCCGGCGGAAGCGGCGGTGATGGCCGGCGCGCTGTCCCACCCGCCTCCGGGAGTGGAGGAAGGCTCACCGCGCAACATCGCCCTCATAGGTTTCATGGGCACCGGCAAAACGGCGGTGGGGCGGGAGCTGGCCCGCCGACTGGGCTTTGCCCTGACCGATCTCGATGACGTGATCGAGCGCCGTGACGGGCGCTCCATTCGGCAGATTTTCGCCCAAAGCGGTGAGGACGGGTTCCGGCGTCGGGAGAGCGACGCCCTGGCCGCCGCGGCGGCCGGCACCCGGCAGGTGATCGCCTGCGGCGGCGGCATCGTCGTTTCGGCCGCCAACCGGGCCCTGCTGGCCCGACGGACAGTGCCCGTCTGGCTGTGGGCGCCCCTGGACACCTGCCTGTCACGGGTGGCCGGCTCGGCGCGGCCGCTGCTGGCGGGGGAGGATCCCCGGTCCACGGCACAGCGCCTGCTGGCCGAGAGGCACACGGCCTATGCGGCCACGGCCCAGCTCATTGTCGGCACCGCTGACGACATACCGGCGGCCCTGGCCCGGCAGCTGGCGGAAGAGTTCCAGGGTCTGTGGAGATAACGGCGGCGACCGGGCCGTGGCCCGGCCAACGGGAGGAGGTTCGCATGAATTCGTTCGGTCGCATTTTCCGGGTCAGCCTGTTCGGTGAATCCCACGGCCGCGGGATCGGCGTGCTCATCGACGGCTGCCCGGCCGGGCTGTCCCTGGCGGAGGAGGATCTGGTCCGCGATCTGGACCGGCGGCGCAGCGGCGCCCCGGGCACCACGCCGCGGCGTGAACCCGACACGCCGCAGATCCGCAGCGGGGTATTCCAGGGACGAACCACCGGCGCGCCCATCCTGCTGCTCATCGATAACCGGGACGTGGACTCGAAGGATTACGACGCCAAGCGCTGGACGCCGCGGCCGGGTCATGCCGATCTCGTGGCCTGGAAAAAGTACGGCGGCTTTCACGATCATCGCGGCAGCGGCCATTTTTCCGGCCGCCTGACGGCCGGCTTGGTCATGGCCGGCGCCGTGGCCCGCAAACTGATCCGGCCGGCGACGGTGACCGCCGCGCTGGAAGAGGCGGGCGGCTTTCCCCAGATCGAGGAGGCCGTCCAGGACGCCGTGGATAAAAAGGATTCCATCGGCGGTATGGTTCGTTGCCGGGTATCCGGACTGCCGGCCGGACTGGGTGAACCGTTCTTTGATTCGGCGGAGTCCCTCATCAGTCATGCCGTTTTCGCCATTCCTGCCATCAAGGGGATCGAGTTCGGCAGCGGCTTCCGCCTGGCGCGCATGCGCGGCAGTGAGGCCAACGATGTCATCCTCGACGCCGAGGGAACCACGGCCACCAACCATGCCGGTGGCATTCACGGCGGCATCACCAACGGCAATGACCTGGAGTTCCGGGTGGCCGTCAAGCCCACCTCCAGCATCCCCCGGACGCAACGGACGGTGGACCTGCGGACGGGCGAAACGGCGATGCTGCAGGTGGAAGGGCGTCACGACGCCTGCATCGCCCTGCGTATGCCGGTGGTGGTGGAAGCGGCCGCGGCGCTGGTCCTGGCGGACCTGATGCGGATCGCCGGGCGGATCCCGCCGGTGCTGGCCGAATGAACAACCCGACCGTCCGGGGTGAGAACCGCTGCCGGGCGGGGAGAATGCCGCCGACCGGTCCGGCCCGGCTCAGGCCTGGCGGGGATCGGTGCGGTGAATGATATCGCTGACTGTCTGCTGGTTGAAGCCCTTGAAGCCGTCGGCGCGCTGGATGATCTCCAGATGGCTGCCCACGGCGCCACGGGTGCCGAAATCTTCGGCCTGCTGCGGTGTGATCCGCTTCAGGCGCAGCAGGGTGTCGATGCGCCGCGGATCCACGACCCATGTTTCCCCGCGCGTAAAGGCCTGCTTGAGAAAATCGAAATCACTGAAGGGATCCATGACCTCCACCTGCCGCTGGGGCAGGTGGTCGCTGGCGCGGCGGAAATCGGTCCGCACGGCCAGGTGATGCAGGCCGGCCTGCAGGACGGAGTCGCCGTGGAGGCCGCACCACAGTCCGATGGTGCCCAGCTGCTCCAGCTCGGGCAGGCGTTCCCGGCTGAAATCGCCCTGCACTTCTTCGGGCGACAGATCGATATCCAGAAAGAGGGTGAACCCGGCGCCGGCGTGCTCCATGACCTGGGCCCCCCAGCCGGCCTCGGCGCCGGCATAGAAGCGCTCCCGGCGCGTGAAGCCGAGGGTTTCCATCAGGGTGACCAGTTTGGGCAGCCATTGCCGGGTGCAACGGAAGGTGTGGTGGTCGTGGTTGGCCCAGCCGATACCCAGCCGCTCCTGGCGGATGCGCTGGCGCTGGGCGGCCTGGTTCCGGTTCTGCCAGTATTTTCGCTCGGCCTCCAGCACCAGGTGGGCGGCCACGTCCGGACCCAGCCCATCGACCAGCTGCCGGGCCAGCTGGATGGCCTGGTCCAGCCGCTCGACAGGGTGGCCCTGCCGTGATCTCGTTTCCCACATCTCCCGCGCCCGGAAATACTTGGCCAGATAAGCGGCGTCCGGATAGTCCGGTTCGAAGATCCCGAAGCTGCGGCGTTCCACCGCCCAGACGGAGATGTCGTTGTCGCGGGTCAGATGGCTGCGCCGCAGGCGGCTGTAAGGACGGCCTTCCATTTCCCGGGCGAAGCCCTGGGTCAGCAGAAAATCGGACAGGAGTTCCACCCGCACGGCCGCGCCCGTACCGAGCCGGCCGTTGGGATTGTCTACCAGCACCCGGGGCAGGTAGGTGCCCGGCGCGGCGTACACGGTGAATGAGGCGTATTGCATCTCGCGACGCAGGCCGAGGGTTTGCAGGCGATCCACGAAGACCTCATCCCGGGGCATGGTGAAATGATCCACCACGTCGAACAGGTCGACATCGGCCACTTCGCGGAAATCCGTCGCCATGCGCCGCAGCAGGCCGTTTTTGCGCGTCATGTCCTGCAGGAGTTCCCGCAGGTAGTTTTCCGTCTCGGGATAACGCCGCCAGTTGAATTCACCGTTGTCGCTCATGAAAACACCTCTCGCCAATTTTTTCATTGGATGATGCGGCCGCGAATTGGATTTAATCTTGCGGCCGGGCCGGGGGGGCGGCCGGTGGGCGCAAAGGACATCCGCGTAACGGCGGGAATGGGGTATAATGGGGCCCGGTGTCCCCGATCGGGGCGCGGAGCAGTCCAACTGACGGGGAAAGAGGGCATGGCGGAAACCGATACTTTTTGGGCCGATCCGGACCACGGCGAGAGGCCGGTTGTGGTGGCCGCGGCCACGGAGCTGGAGCTGCGGCCCCTGCTCGACCGGCTGGCCGACGGCCGGACCGTAACGGTGGGCGGCCGGCGCGGCCATGACGGGACCCTGGCCGGCCGGCCGGTGCGGCTGCTGCTGACGGGACCGGGCGCCGTCAACGCCGCCCAGGCCGTCACCGCCTTGCTGGAGCGGGTGCGGCCGGTTTTGGTGGCGGGGATGGGCTGTGCCGGCGTGTTCCGGCCCAGCGGACTGCGTCCGGGCGATGTGGCCGTGGCCGCCGAAGAGATCGATGTGCAGGCCGGCATCGAGAATGTGAACGGTGCAGGACCCTTGGCGGCGTATCCCTTTCCGCTGCTGGAGCGGGACGGACAGGCCTACCGCCAGCGCTTTCCCTGCGCCGCGCCGTGGGATGACGCCGCCAGCGAGGCCATCCGGCGCGCCCTGGCCGCCGAACAGGTGACGGTGAAACGGGGCGTCTTCGTCGCCGTGGCCACCGTTACCGCCACCCGGGAACGGGCCGACCTGCTCTGGGCGGCGTATCGGCCGCTCATGGAGACCCTGGAGGGGGCGGCCCTGGCCCAGGTCTGCCTGCACTACGGCGTGCCCTTTCTGGATGTCCGGGCCGGCAGCAACTGGGTGGGGCCGCGCGACCGGGATTCCTGGCAGCTGGAGCTGGCCAGCCGGCGAGCCGCCCAAGGTGTGGCGGCCGTGATCGCCGAACTGCGGAACTGGCCGCCGCCGTCGGTCCCGGGCGCATCCGGAGGATCAAGATGACGACGCTGCAGCTGGCCTATTCCCCGTGCCCCAACGATACGTATATTTTCCACGCTCTGGTCCACGGACTGGTGGCGTGTGCGGGCTGTCGCTTTCAGGTGACGCTGGACGACGTGGAATCCCTCAACCAGGCCGCCCGGGAAGGGCGCTTCGAGGTCACCAAGCTGTCCTACGCTGCCCTGGGGCACCTGCTGGATCGCTATGTGCTGCTGCGCAGCGGGTCGGCTCTCGGCCGGGGCTGCGGTCCCCTGCTGGTGGCGGCTCCCGGCCGGACCCTGGCCGGGCTGGGCGATGCCACCATCGCCGTGCCGGGCCGCTGGACCACCGCCGCCCTGCTGCTGGGGCTGTACCAGGGGCGAGCGCCCCACATGACGGCCATGCCGTTCGAGGCCATCATGCCGGCCGTGGCCCGGGGGGATTTCGGCTACGGCGTGATCATCCACGAAGGCCGCTTCACCTATTCGCGCTTGGGCCTGGACTGCCTGCTGGACCTGGGCCACTGGTGGGAAGAGAGTACCGGGCTGCCCATTCCCCTGGGCGGCATCGCCATCCGCCGCGATCAGCCGGCCGCTCTGGCGGGGGACGTAGCGGCAGCCATCCGGCGCAGCATCGCGTTCGCCCGGGCGCATCCCGAGCGTTCGGCCGACTACATCCGCCGTCATGCCCAGGAAATGGCGCCCGACGTGATCCGGCGTCATATCGGACTCTACGTCAACGATTTCAGCCTGGATCTCGGCGCCGAAGGCGAAGCCGCCATCCGCCGGTTGTACGACGACGCCGCGGCGGCCGGCCTGCTTCCTCCGGTGACGCAATCCCTCTTTATCGATTGATGCTTTTTCTCAGTCCAGATCCCGGGTCGTGTCGAATACGGCCACCAGGGGCAGGTGATCGCTGATGCGGCGCTCATACGCGTCCTGCGGATAGGTTTTGTCCCAGTCGCGGATGGGCAGGACCTCCCGGAATTCCTCCTGCCGCAGGGAAGGGGTGAGGGCGATGTGGTCGATGAAGGACAGGTTGCGGTGGCCGTCCCGGTTATACCAGATATTGGAATACTCGTCGGCGCCCAGGGTATCGGTGGCGAATTCCACGTAGCCGGCCGCCAGCAGCCGCTGGCTGGAGACGCCTGTCCGGAAGGAATTGAAATCGCCGGCGATGACGATGTCCCGCTCGGCGCCGGGCCGGGCCAGTTCGCCGGCCAGCCATTGGTTGATGGCGTCATACTGGACGTTGCGGATCTCCACGCTCCGCTCGGCCTCGGGGATGGATTTCAGATGAACCACCAGCAGGGTGAAATCGAAGGCGCCGCTTTGCAGGCGGAACACCAGCGGCTGGCGGGATTCGGAACTGAGGCCGGTGAACGCCACCCTTTCCAGCGCCTGGTAGGCCTTTTCGTCGAAGAAAACGTCCGTCACCCTGTCGGGGGCCCACATCAGGGCGAGTTTCTGGGGGATCCGCTGCGGGCTGATGTACCAGCGGAAATCCAGTTCGCCGGCCAGACGCTCCAGGGTGCAGGGGCAGGTGATCTCCTGCAGGGCGACGATGTCCAGCTTCAGCTCGTGGATGATGCCGGCGATCTCCCCGATGTCGTCGGGCGAGCGGCCCAGGGCGCCGAACCATTCCAGGTTCCAGGTGGCGAGGCGCAGTTCGCCGGGCGGATCGTCGGGCGCCGGCGCCGGTCTCATGGACATGATCACGATGACCAGGACCAGGATGAGGGCGACCCCCAGCAAAATCAGCATTCGTTTCATGAGTACCTCCGGAATCAGCTCATATTGTAAAGCAGAATGCGGGCGGCGCAATCACTAAATCCACCGGCGGACAGTGGAAAACAACCTCCCGCCGGGGCACCCGGGCCGGTGGCCTTCATGCGCCGGCACGGGGAGCGGTCGCCAGGGTGGCCCTGCCCGAACCGGGGCTTGGCGGCGCTTCCCCTTTCGGACGGATCATGCTAAGATGCCTCCATCACGGAATGCCGGCATTCGTAAAAACCCGACGGGAGTGTGACAATGGGCAATTATCCCTGGTATGAAGTGGTCCGGATCACCGATCTCAAGGACATGCTGCGCAAGAGCGTGGACCGGTTCGGTGCCAAGAACGCCTTTCTGAACCGGCGCGGCGACGGCGGGTATGACGGATTGACCTACGCCGATTTCGGGCACCGGGTCATGGCCCTGGGCGCGGCCCTGTTCGCGCGGGGATTCGCCCCCGGCAGCACCATGGGCATCTATTCCGAGGGACGGTGGGAATGGGGCTTGACCTACCTGGCCGTGGCCGGCGGCAACGGCGTCAACGTTCCCATCGACAAGGAACTCAAGGAAAAGGATATCCGCCACATTCTGGGCGAGACGGAGACCGGCTGTCTCATGACATCGGCCCGCTTCCTGGACGTGGTGCGCGAGTTGCGGGACCGCCTGCCACACCTGAAGACGGTGATCTCCATGGATCTGCCGGCCCACGACGGCGACGTTCTGTCCCTGCCCCAGCTGCTGCTGGAAGGGGATCGGCTGCTGCAGGAGAACGAAACCGCCTACCCGTCGGTGAAGATCGATGCCGAACGGCCCGTCTCCATCATTTACACCTCGGGCACCATGGCCATCGCCAAGGGTGTGGTTTTGAGCCAGCGCAACATCACCGCCAACATGATGGACATGTGCCAGGCCGCCTACATCGACGAGGAGGATGTTTTTCTCTCGGTGCTGCCCCTGCATCACACCTACGAGTGCACCTGCGGCCTGCTGACGCCTCTCTACCGCGGTTGCACCATCTCTTACTGCGATAACCTGCGGCGGCTGGCCGACCAGATGCGCGAGATCCGGGCGACCATGATGCTGGGGGTGCCGCTGCTGTTCGAATCCATCTACCGCAAGATCCAGGAGGGCATCGAGCAGAAAGGGCGCGGCAAGTTCCGGCTGGGGATGGGAATCGCCAACGTCAGTCAGAAATGGCTCAAGCTGAACCTGCGCAAGAAGATTTTCGCCACCCTTCACCAGAAATTCGGCGGCCGTCTCCGGCTGCTCATCTCGGGCGGCGCGGCCATCGATCCCGAGGTGATCGGTTTCTTTCGTCACATCGGCATCCACTGCATGCAAGGCTACGGGCTGACGGAATCGGCGCCCATCATCGCCGTCAACCGCAACGAGTGGTACAAGGACGAGGCGGCCGGCTATCCGCTCCCGTCGGTGGAGGTCAAGATCGTGGACGGCGAGATCTGCGCCCGCGGTCCCAATGTCATGATCGGCTATTACAAGAATCCGGCGGCCACGGCCGAGGTCATTTGCGACGGCTGGCTGCACACCGGCGACCTGGGGTTCGTGGATGAAGACGGTTTCGTCCATATCCGCGGCCGCAAAAAAGCCGTCATCGTGCTGGCCAACGGCAAGAACGTCTATCCCGAGGAGGTGGAGTTTCACCTCAACAAATCGCCCTTTATCCTGGAGAGCCTGGTCTGGGAAGGCCCCGAGGCGGTGGACGGCAAGGTGGAGGAAGTGCAGGCCATGATCGTGCCCGACATGGAACGCTTCGACGCCTACAGCCAGGAAAAGGACCTTGTCCTGAAGGACGATCTGGTGGAACAGGTGCTGCGGGAGGAGGTGCGGCGGGAATGCCGGCCGCTGTCCCATTACAAGCGGGTGCGCAAGTTCACCATCCGCTGGGAAGAATTCGACAAGACCACCACCCGCAAGATCAAGCGCTATCTCTACACCCAGAAAGTGCGCAAAACCTAGCCTGACGAGTCCCGGTGCCCGGCAAGGGGCGATCGGCCGGCCTTTCACCGGCACAGGCCGGGGCGACCCCTCATTCCGCCCCTGTCCGGCGGATCCCCGCGAACAATCCCCCCCGGTTTGCCGTATACCTCCTGACATTTGGCGGGAGAGTTCACCATGAAGCAAGATCTTCGCCTGTGGCTGGGCACGGTGATGCTGGCCGTGCTGCTGTGGGGTGGGGCGCCTGTCCGGGGGAACGAGTCGCTCGTCGCCGGGCGCATCCATGAAAATATTGCCTGCGACGGGTATCCGGGGGAAAGTTACGCCCTGTTTCTTCCTGCAGACTACAATCCGGACCGGAAATGGCCGGTGGTCTATTTTTACGAACCGGCGGCCCGCGGCAAACTGCCCGTGGAGAAGTACCGGTCCGCGGCCGAGGAATTCGGCACCATTCTCATCGGCTCCAACACCGCCCGCAACTACAACAACGAGGCGGTCCTCCAGGCCGCCGAGGCCATGTGGGCCGACAGCCGCCGCCGGCTGGCCATCGATCCGGAACGGGTGGCGTTCTGCGGCTTTTCGGGCGGCGCCCGGGTGTCGGCCAGTCTGGCCGGACTCCGCGGCGGGGTGCGCGGCGTCATCGGTTTCGGCGCCGGGTATCCGGCCGAAAATCCCGGCCTGCAGCATGGGTTCCTCTATTTCGCGGCCGTGGGCGTGCGGGACATGAACTACCTGGAAATGAAAGCCCTGGACCGAAAGCTGGATCGCCTGGGCGTGACGCACCGCATCATCACCTTCGACGGCGGCCATGACTGGCCGCCGGAAGACGTATTCCGTTCGGCGCTGGAATGGCTGCAGATCCATGATATGAAGGCGGGTCGCATCCCGCAAGCGGACGACTGGCTGGCCGGTGTGTACGAGCGCCGCCGGCAGGTGGCCGACCGGCTGGCTGCTGAGGGACAGCCGCTGGCCGCCCTGGAGGAATACAATCACCTGGTGACGGATTTCCTGGATCTGCGCGACGTAGCGGCCGCCCAGGCGGCTGCGGACCGGCTGCAGGCGCAGGAAGTGGTTCAAAAAGCGGCCCGGCATGAGCTCGATCTGCTGCGATTCGAGGAGGAGCGGTACGCGGAACTGGTCGGCCGCTTCGGCCGGTTGCGCGGCGAAGCCATCGACCGCACCCATCTGGACGACGCCCTGAAGTGGTGGCAGAAGAAGGTGAAGGAACTGCAATCCATGTCACGCCGGGAAAAGGAGCCGGAGAAGCAGCGGGTGGCCGATCGGATGCTGTCCTATGTCAACCTGCGCGGTTACGAGGAAGCGGTCCACTACTCCCGGGCCGGCGATTACGTGAAGATGGCCCTCGTGTTGCACCTCCAGCTGCTCATCGATCCCCGCGCGCCCTACACGCATTTCAATATTGGCTGCGCCTACGCCCGTCTCGATGACGCTGACACCGCGCTGAAACATCTGGAGCAAGCCGTGAAAAACGGTTTCGACCGGCCGGATCTCCTGGAAAAGGATGACGATCTGGATAACCTGCGCCGGCTGCCCCGATTCGAAAAACTGCTGGCTGGTCTGCGGGGGCAATGACCGCCGGCCGGCGGTGGTATGGCCAATCGCCTGTTGAATTATCGACAGGATCACCGTATCCTATACCAACGCCGGACCGTGGCCGGAACCCCCGGCCGTCGTTCCTGCTCATTTTTCAAGGAGGACTTCCGTGCGCAAATCCCTGATTGCCTTGTGTACTCTCGGCATCCTGATCATCGGCACCGGCGCCGAAGCGGTGCTGGGCTGCACGTCCATCATGGTGGGTCCCCGGGCGTCCACCGACGGGTCCGTCATGACGTCCCACACCTGCGACAGCCATCGCACCAGTTCGGCCATCGAAGTGGTGCCGCGGGCCCAGCACCCGGCCGGGGCGACCATCACCCTGACCCGGCGGAGCGAGGACAACAGCGGCCCCATGGAGCGGTACGGCCGCGAGGTCACCGGTTCCATTCCCCAGGTGGCCGAGACGTACGGCTACCTGAATCCGGCCTACGCCTGCATGAACGAGTTCCAGGTGGCCATCGGCGAATCGACCTTCGGCGGCCGGGAGGAGATGCAGAGCGACAAGGGGCTCATCGACTGCGAAACCCTGACGCGGCTCATGCTGGAACGGGCCACGACGGCCCGGGACGCCATCCGCATCGGCGGCGCCCTTATCGAGAAATACGGCTGGAACGATGCCGGGGAGGTCCTGACCATCTCCGACGAAAAGGAAGCGTGGGCCATGGAAATCATCGGCCCGGGCAAGGACAAGGTCGGCGCCGTGTGGGTGGCCCAGCGGGTGCCCGACGATCATGTCACCGTCTATGCCAATGCCGCGCGCATCCGGCTCATCGATCTGGACAATCCTGAATTTTACATGGCCTCGGCCAACGTCATTTCCACGGCCGTGGAAATGGGGTTCTACGATCCGGAGAGCGGTTTCCCCTTCCAGTTCTGCTACGCCTATGACCCGGGCGGACGGCGCAGCATGGCCGCCAAACGGCGCGAGTGGCGGGCGCTGGCTCTGATGGCCCCGTCCCTGAAGCTGCACGCCGAAAGCGAGAACTATCCCTTTTCGGTGAAGCCGGACGAGCCCATCACCCCGCTCCGGGTCATGGAGATCTTCCGTGACACGTACGAGGGCACGGACTATGATTTCGTCAAGCACTTCAGTGTCACCGACGAAAAAACGGGCCAGACGGTCAAGAGTCCCCTGGCCAACCCCTTCATGCCCTATGACGCCAACAAGCTGTTTAAAATCAACGGCGGCTGGGGCTGGCGCGGCGAACGGACCATCGCCCGCTGGTACACCATGTACGCCACCATCACCCAGTCGCGGGCCTGGCTGCCCGACGCCGTGGGCGGCCTGGTCTGGTTCGGCTACGACAACTGCGCCATGACCACGTTCGTGCCCCTCTATGTGGGCGTGACGGACCTGCCGCAGGATTACCGGACCGACGGCCGCACCACCGGCTTCAGCCGTGATTCGGCCTGGTGGGCCTTCAACCGGGTGGCCACCCTGGCCGCCCAGCGGTGGGGGGACATGCGGCAGGATGTGGCTGCCGTGCGGGATCCCCTGCAGGAGCAGTTCCTGTCCGGCATCGCCGACGTCGACGCCACGGCGGCCAGGATGCATCAGGACAGCCCGGCCGAAGCCCGGGCCTACCTGACGGGCTACGTCAAGGGCGCCTGCCAGGCCGTGGTCAAGGCTTACTGGGATCTGGGCGACCGGCTCTGGACAAAATACGACGAGAAGTGGTAGACCGCTGCCGGCGGACCACCATCAGGAGGAAGATGACATGCGCGCCGTAGACCCGGGGATCTTTCTGGATGAAATGCGGCAGCGGCAGCCGCTGGTCCATAACATCACCAATTACGTGGTCATGAATTTCACCGCCAATATCCTGCTGGCGGCCGGCGCCGCGCCGGTCATGGCCCATGCCGTGGAAGAAGCGGCTGAGATGGCCGGTCTGGCTTCGGCGCTGGTACTGAATATCGGTACCCTGTCGCCGCCGTGGATCGAGGCCATGAAGATGGCCGGCCGGCGGGCGGCGGGGCGGATTCCCATCGTGCTGGATCCGGTCGGGGCCGGGGCGACGGCATTCCGGACGGAGACGGCCCGCCAGCTGCTGGACGAGCTGCCGGTGACGGTTCTGCGGGGCAACGCGTCGGAAATCATGGCCTGCACCGGCATGACGGCCGGCACGCGGGGGGTGGATTCATCGGCCGCCGTTTCGGACGCCCGGCTGGCGGCCGAGGAGCTGGCCGTTCAGCATCGGCTGGTGGTGGCGGTTACCGGGGCGACGGATATCGTCACCGACGGCCGGACCACCATCCAGGTGAGCAACGGCCATTCTATGATGGGCCGGGTAACGGGTACGGGTTGTGCCGCTACCGCCCTGGTAGCCGCTTTTTGCGCCGCGTCATCCAGCACCCTCGCCGCCACGGCGGCGGCACTGGCCTATTTCGGCGTGGCCGGCGAGCGGGCCGCCGCCGTCTCCGCCGGCCCGGGCAGTTTCCAGGTCGCCCTGCTGGACCAACTGCACCGGCTGTCGGCCGTCGACCTGGACGGACAGGTCCGGTTGGGTACGGTTAACGCCGGAGATACGGAAAATGCCTGATGGGCGGTATCCGGCCGGCAACCGGGCGCATCTTCTGAAATGGAGCTTCCGGCACCGGTCGAGGGGAAAACCGTGAACGGGTGACCCGGGCCAGGCCCCTGCCGGAGGCCGATATTCCGTTGGGCAATCCGGGCGACCGCGAGGAGAAACCGATGAATTTGTTCGAGATATTGGGATTGACACCCCGTCCTGAACGGGCGGACGACATGGAGAAGGGCAGCCTGTACCAACAGCTGGAAAGCTGCCTGTCCGGTCTGCCCGAGAACGAGATCAGGTTCGTCGCCGGCCTGGCCGGCCTGCTGGGCCGGGTGGCCCTGGCCGACATGAAACTGGAGGCCGAGGAGATCGCCGAGATCCGCCGCATTCTCCAGGAGGAATCGACGCTGAGCACGGCCCAGGTGGATCGTGTCCTGCGGCTCATCGAACTCCACGCCGAGGAATATTTCGGCGCCGAAAACGTGTACTATACCCGCCTCATCAACCAGTCCGCCACCAAGGTACAGAAACTGGAAGTGCTGTACGCCGTGTTCGCTGTGGCCGCTGCCAACGGATCCATTTCGGCCGAGGAAGAGGCGGAGATCCGCACCATCGCCAGCGGCCTGCTGCTGACCCACCAGGAGTATATCGAGATCCGGATCCAGTTTCGCGATCAGCTGGATGTGCTGCGCTGACGGCTGCCGCCCGGCTCGCTTTCCCACTTCTTTGCGCTCTTGCCGTACGCCTGAATCCATCCCACTCCGCCGAAATCGCCCCGGGAAGATCTGTCGAGGCCGGGAGCGGCACGGCGGATGGGCGGCCGGCGGCCCAGGCGGTTCGCCGGCCCTATTTTTTCAGGGCATCCTTGATGGTGCCGGCCAGCTCCCCCACATAAACATTGTAATCGTCGATACTGCGGCGGATGACTTCATGGGCTTCGGCCCGGTCGTAGACATGGGTAATTTCGCAGGTGCCCTCCGAGGCGTCGGGGGGCAGCTTGTAGGTCAGGAAATAGTGACGCAGCCGGTCTAGCAACCCGGGCGGGCACTCGCTGATGTCGCGCCAGTCGCCGTACACGGCGTCGTCCCGCATGACGGCGATGATCTTGTCGTCGGCCTCGCGGTTGTCCAGCATGCGCAGTCCGCCGATGGGGATGGCGTGGATGATGAAGTCGCCGCGGGAAAATTCCTTCTCGGCCAGGACGCAGATATCCAGGGGGTCGCCGTCGCCCATGATATCGGCCCGGCCGCTGCGCTGCCGGCAAAACTCGGCCACCGATTCGCCGCAAAAGGTCTGCGGGATCAGGCCATACAGGGACGGGGTGACATTGGAATACTTCTGCGGGCGATCCACCTTGAGGATGCCCGAATCCTTGTCCAGCTCGTACTTGACCGTATCGGCCGGCACGATTTCGATGTAGGCGTGCACCGTGGCCGGTGCCTCGTCGCCGATGTCGATGCCGTGCCAGGGGTGCGCCTGGTACAGCAAACCCATGATCTTGCGCAGCGGATCGATGAGGGCGTTGGTAATCATTGCGGGACTCCGTTTGCCGGCTGCGGCGCCGGCGGCGGGTCCGGCGGCCGGGGTGTCCGGCAGTAGTGTGATGCGATTCGACAGGAATTATACCACGCGTCAGCGGAGGGCGGCAGATTATTCCTGTGGTCGGCAGAGAAGGGGGCGCATCATGCCGGCCGGCGCCGGCATCGCCGGAAGGGTCGGAATATGGGCGTATGAATGCCGCCGGATCAGAGACCTTCGCCGCGAAGGGCAATGAGTTCCAGCACATCGGCGGGTTCCCGCCGGGGCGCCGGCCGTCGCCGCTGCACAGGCATGCGCGCCGGCGCATGGCGTCCGGTCTTGGCCGTGGCGGCCAAAAGCGGCAGGGTTGGAAATTCGCCGTCCAGAATATCCGCCGCCAGGGCGGAGGAGGCCCCGAACCACTGTTGGAGGACCGACGCATATACCTGGCGGAAATCCACGGCATGGATCATGTTCCCGGCGTCGTCCAGCTCACGCAGATCGGGCTGGTGGCCATAAAAGCCGCCCCGCACGTTCCGGCCGAAAAGAAACAGCGGCGCCGCGGTCCCGTGATCCGTGCCCGAGCCGTTGTCGCGGACGCGCCGGCCGAATTCCGACATGGTCATCAGGACAACCTGGCCGGCCATGCCCAGCGCGTCCAGATCGGCCTGGAAGGCGGCCACGGCGTCGGCCACGGTCCGGAGAAGGGCGGGGTGCACCTGGGCCTGCTCCACGTGGGTATCGAATCCCCCCAGAAGCACGGAGTACACGGGCGTGGCCAGGCCGCCGGCGATGAGACGGGCGACCATGGCCAGGTCCGTCGCCAGCGGAGTGGCGGGGTAGGCGACCGCGTTGGCGGTGGCGGCAAAGGCGGAGTAGATCCTCTCGGCATACACGGACGAGGTTTCGGCCAGCGAGCGGACGAACACCAGCTCGTCACCCGCCCGGCCGGCGGGGGGCGGCGTCTGGTGCACCGTCAGCCAGCCGCTGGTCAGCTCGTAGAGGGCCGCAGGATCATTGACGGCCATGCCCATGCCCTGGTCCCGGCCGCGCAGCAGCAGCGTGTCGGCGCTCTTGACCTCGATGGCCAGCGGCGCCTCGGGCCGCACGTCGGGATAGTCGGGGTAGAGCGCTTCCAGGTGTCGGCCCAGCCACCCGGTGGCGATGACGGGCGCCGTGGAGCCGCCGCGCCAGATATCCGTGGAGCGGAAGTGGGACAGGTCCGGGTCGGGGTATCCCACGCCGAGCACGACAGCCATGTCGCTGGCGGCCCACAGCGGCTCCCAGGCAGCCAGGCCGGGGTGCAGGCCGAGACGGTTGTCCAGGGGCCGCACGTCGTCCTCGGGGACGGCCACGGTGGGGCGCTGGTCGTAATAGGCGGCCTCGGTGTAGGGGATGACGGTGTTTAGGCCGTCGTTGCCGCCCAGCATCTCCAGAACGACCAGGACGGGTGACGATGCGGTGCCCGGTGCGGGAGCGGCCCAGGCCGGACGCCATCCGCCGGCCAGAGTAGCCATGCCGCTCAGTTTCAAGAACCAGCGTCGGTCGACTTTCATGGATCGTCTCCTAGTGAAGCTGATATTCGGCCATCTGCATGACTGCCTGGAGCAAAAGCCGAACCCGGGCCATGGCCGCGGGCCGATAGGGATTCCACTGGTTCGGCGGCAGGGAACCCAGCAGGATGGCCAGCAGTTCTGTTTCCGATCGCTCGTCGAGGGCCAACGGCAGGAAATCGGTGGTTACGTCCCGCACCAGTTGCCGCGGATCCTCCGGATGAGGCAGCTCATGGAGGAACCGATGGTAATCCATGACGAACCACCGGCTGGGATAGATGGCCGCCTGGGCCAGCATCTGGCGAAAAGGGAGGGAGGACGTGCTGAGCCAGTCGCGGTGTCCCGGCCAGCCGGCCACGTTGGGTGGATGGAAAGGCGTTTGTCCCAGCACGCTGAGGATCAGGCCCATGAAGGACCAGTCGATCTTGGTGGCGTGAAACTGTCGCAGCAGACCGAGCAGGAAATCGAGGGGGCTCTTGATGTCGGCGCCGACGAACTCGTCAGCCATGAAGTGGGCGCTGCCCAACAGTTCCTGCAGCACCGGTTCCAACGCAAAGTCGTGTGCCATCAGCCGGTCGGCCAGCGCCTGCACCAGGTCCGCGTCTTCCACCGGGCTGACGAAGTGCCGGTACAGGCGACGGGCGAGGAAAACGGCCGTGGCGTGCTGTTCGAAGATAATGTCCACGATGTCCTCGTCATTCCAGTGGCCGGTATGGCCCAGGAAGGTCTTCCGGCCGTTGTCGTGGAGCAGGGGATGACGATAGGCACCGAGCAGGGCCGGATTGATGCGCCAGCCGGTCAGGGCCCGCGCCGCCTCGGTCACGTCCGTCTGGGTGTAGTGACCGCGGCCCATGGTAAACAGCTCCAGCAGTTCCCGGGCGTAATTTTCGTTGATCCCATATCGGGTGTTGAGGTTGCCGTCCAGATAGATGAGCATGGCCGGGTCCTGGCCGACCTGCCTGGTCAGGGCGCGAATGTTCCCCAGCGCTTCGGCGCGAAAGAGGCGGTTGATCTTGAGGATCAGGCGGGCGACAAAGACTTTCTGCATGTCCACGACAAAATGGTTGCTCCAGAAATAGACGAGCCGCTCGCGGATGCTGCTGTCCGCATGGGCCAGGCGCAGCCACCACGCCACCAGTTCCTGCTGCATCCGGTATTCGGCTTCGAAATCGAGGGGCAGTTCAATGGGCTCATCCGCCCAGGCCGGCAACTCGGGCGAAGGTGGAAAACGGAACAATTCCGCCACGGCGGCCACGGGTCCCAGTTTCATGAAACGATCGATTTCGGAGCGGCGGGGCGGGCCGAGGCGGGCACGCCGCAGGAGATGCGCCGCCCGGTGGCGGTTCCAGGGCTGCTGAGGCGTCGGCTGGTAGGGCTCCAGCCCGGCGTTGACCTTCCGGTGGGTCACCGGGGCGGAATCACGGCGACGCCCGGCCGGTTTTCTTCCCGTAACAGCCAATGTCAAGACTTCACGCCGATCCATGAGTATACCTCCCGGGTGTATTTCCGTGGAATGCCGAATGAAATGGGCACAAAGCGGGCCGGTCCATCATGAGGGTTTAATCGCCGGCCGGGCGAAAAGTTTCAACCCGGAAGGATTTATTTTGGCGACTGATTCACTTTTGGCGGGCCGACGGGCTGTCGAAGCCGGTCGAAAGCGGATCGGGGCGGGTATGGCTGCGCGGTCCGCGGTGACGGCGGGCCTTGTTTCAGGAGCAGACGACGGGTTCCGGGTGGCTTCAACCCATACGATTCCGAACATGCCGACGCGAGGGGCCGGCCGAGGTCCGGCGGGAAGGTCGCATGACCGCCGCCTTCGCTCCGCGAACCATGGCCCGGGTGCGGCTCAACACCAGCAACCGCTGCAGGGTGATCCGTTCCAGTTCCTGCAGCAGCCGGATGGTGGCGAAGGGCCGATAGATCACCCGGATGTCCGAGTTGCGGAAACTCATGGCCTGGCGGGCCAGGGAGGGGCTGCAGGACATCTCCTGTTCCCCCAGATCCACCAGGGCGACATCGATGCCGGCGGGACCAGCGGCCCGCAGCAGCTGGTTGAGCTCCGACGGCCGGGTGCTGTAAACGGCCGTCAAACGGTCGGTGTCCCGATAGCGGTTGAAATCGGCCAGGGAGGCGCTTTCCACGTCGTAGAAGCATCCGCTCTCCATGGTCTGGCGGATGGATTCGGCCGCGGCGCGGTCCTGGCTGCCATACAGCAGCAGCAGGTCACGGCCGCCGACAATCTGCCGGAACAGCAGTCCGAAGGCTTCCCGCCCGGCGGCGTGGGCGGCACGGAATTCGGCCTTGTAACGGCGGCAGAGCGCGGCCAGGTCGCGGCAGAAGCCGTTCAGTTCCCGAATCGTGTCGGGCACAATGTCGGTCACCGATGAGAGCGCCTCCATCTGCGCCAGCAACGATTGTTGTTCCGGTTGCGCTGCCGCGGCTTCACGGCATAGCTGCTGCAATGACTCACCCAAAAACCTGAACAGTCGTCGCCATTCCTCCTGCGCGGCCTCCGGTAGGGCCGTCAGTCCGGACCGGCCCAGGACCTCCACGCAGCCGAAGATGCCGGCCAGACCGCGAATGAACGGAAATACAAGGTCTTTGGCCGGGATGGGCTGAATTCTGATCACATCCATCTTTCCCCTCCTACAGAATAATGGCAGGTCTTCCCCCCGACCCTCGGCTGTCAAACGACTGATACAGGCAGGATTTTTCCCTTATGTTATTTATATAATTGACAAATAGATTTGTAAATAGTATAAAATTTAATATCACGAATTTGTATTTTATGCCAGGAGTAACTATGCTTTTTCAACAACTTCGGACGTTCATCATCACGGCTAAACTGGAAAATTTCAGTCACGCAGCGGACCAGCTGCACCTGACCCAGTCGGCCGTCACCCATCAGATCAAATTGTTGGAAGAGTACTTCGGTCTGAAACTGTATCACCGTCATCGGCGCGGGATCCGTCTGACGGATGAGGGTCGGCAGTTGCTGGAACATGCGCGGGCCGTTCTGGCAGGGGTCCGGGATATGGAGGAGTTCGCCCGGTCTTTGCATGGCCGGGACAATGTCTCCCTGGCCATCGCCGCACACCGCGGCATGGTTCGCTATCGCCTGCCGGATGTCATCAAGGCCTTTCGCACGCGGTACACCGAAGCCAATATCACCATCTTTACCCGGGTCATCGATGATGACATCATCGGCCTGGTGATGTCCGGCGAAGCCGATTTCGGGATCGTCACGTCCTGGAACACCTTCCGGAACGTGCATTTTCATGAATTCGTCTCGTACGACATGATGCTCTGTGTGGGCGACCAGTACCGGACCGATCATCCCGGGATCCGGTGGGAGCATCTGACCCTGGACGAAATCGCCGCCGTGCCGCTGGTTCTGTATGAGAAAGTCAATCCCATCCGGCGGGGCATCGACCGGGTGTTCGCCGAGCACAACCTTACGCCCCGGGTGGTCATCGAGATCGGGGGACCCGAGATATTGCTGGAATATGCCCGCATCGGTCTGGGCGTCTCCATCATCTCGGCCCTGCCCCTTCATCATCGCCCGGTCCAGGGCGTGAAAGTGATTCCGGTGACCCATTTTTTCGGCCGGCTGGGCTACGGAGTGATCTATCGCAAGGACAAGTATTTCTCGCCGGCCCTGGTGGATTTTCTGAGCATCCTCGATCCCCAGCTGGTGGTGGACGGACGGCTGCCGCGCTGAGACTGGCTGGCTCATGCCAGGCTGATCGCCCCATGGAGCCGCCTGCAATGCTGTACGGCCTCGCCTCATGGCGACTTTTGGCTGAGAAGGGCACAGTCCCCGATTGCATTGGGCGCCGGCTGTTTGTATAGTGTATGTTCGGAAGTTCGGCGAGAGGATCTTTGGCGGCATGCATTCCGGTTCGTCCATCTTTTTCCAGCGCGCCCGCGAGGAGGCCGATCGATATGGGGAGGATCCCTGGGTCTTCCTGCGCGAGCTGGTCCAGAACAGCCGGGACGCCGACGCCACGCGCATCGATTTCACGGTTGAGGTGGACGGCGACGGGCAGACGCTGGTCTGCCGCGACAACGGCTTCGGCATGACCCGGCAGGTCATCGAGGAATACCTGCTGCGCCTCTACGCCTCCAACAAGGAGGAGCTGACCAGCGCCATCGGACTGTTCGGGGTGGGTTTCTGGTCGGTGCTGCTGTTTCAGCCGGACATGGTCCGCATCACCTCCGGCGACGGCCGGGAATGCCACGCCCTGGAGATCGACTGTCGTGGGCATGCCGTGCGATCGGCGCCGCCGCCTGCCCGGCCCCTGGCCGGCACGGAAATCGTTTTGCGCCGCGCTGCCGGCCCGCCGCACGACGCCCGCCCGTTGTATGCCCTGGTGGAGGAGAAGCTGATTCTGTTCGCCGGACATATCCGGCCGGGACCAGGGGTGAAGCAGCTGGATATATATTGCCAGGGACGCCGGCTGAACCGGTCTTTCCAGCCGCCGGATGTGTTCGGCCGCCGGTTTCGCCGCAGCGAATTCGACGGGGTGCTCGGTTTCGACACCGTGCCCAGCGTCCGCCTCTACAAGGGGGGCATCCTGGTACGGGACCTGACGGGGCTGGAGGAGGTCATCCCCAGCCGCCGGCGGATCCGCCTGCCGGAGTCGGGCTGGGGCCTCTATCCGGTGATCCGTCTCAACGCCGACGGGATCCGGGTGCTTATGGACCGCCAGACCATTTTCGAGGACCCGATCCTCCACCGGGCGGTGGACTACTGCGAAAAGGAACTGCTCCGGCTGCACCGCCGCTTGATCCGCCGGCTGTTCCCCATGGATCTCCCCAACCGCTTCACATCGTTCTGGCTGGGCTTCCGGGGCCGGGTCGTCGCCCTGCTGGCCGGTTTCGTGCTGGTGCTGGCCCTGGGCGTCACGGGTCTCCTGCTGTGCCGGCCCGATTTTCTCGGCGTCACGCCCGGCCCGCCGACGCTGGCGGTGCCGGCGGGTCCGGGGGGAGCCGCGCCGCCCACCCGCCTGACCGTGGACCGGGCCCTGACCGGATGGGATGGAACATTTTTCCATGCGCCGGGTGAACGGCCGGTCCGCTGGGACTTTCGCTACCAGGGCGGGGGCGACCATCTGTTCCGGCTGCGGTCATTCACCGGCTATGATCCGGAGCGGGGTTTGCGGCCCATAGCGTTGGACCGGGCGGAGGAGTATCCGACCCATCCCCGGGCCGTGCCGGTGTTGCGGATCACCGTCGGCGTGACAGGCCGGGAAGACGCCTTTGTCCTGCCCTGTCCACCGGATTACACCCTGATCACCGAAAGTCTTCAGCATGAAAATGAAGCACCGGTGGTCCTGTGGCGCAGCGCGGCCGGCGAACCCGTTGTCCGCACGACGACGGCCGGCCGGTTGACCTACGAGGTTATGCCGGCTCGAGAAACCGGCCCGCCCGAGGGGGCTCCCGACGGAGCCGGCCGGCCTGATTGGCCGCCCGCGTGGCAGCAATTTATCCGCGAGACCCTGTCCCTGCCGCCGCCGGAACGCGCGGCACGGGCGGCCCGGCAGGTTCGGGAACACATGACGTACACCCGGGACGAGGACGTGTCGCGCCGGTTCGCCCGTTCGCCGGGTCCCTGGCTGGAGCGAACCATTCGTCTGGGCGCCGGCGATTGCGATGTCCTCAACGGATTGCTGGTCCTCCTGCTGCAGGCACTGGACATCCCGGCCCGGCTGGAGGCCGGTCTGGTGGGAGTGGATGGGCGGGCCATGCCGGTGTTGCATGCCTGGGCTCGCTGCTATCTGACGGGGGAATGGCGGACCATCGACGTGGCTACCGGCTACGATTCACACACCGGCGAGTCCGGTTTTCCGGCGGAGCGGGTGCTGGATGCCGTTCGGCCGGTGGCGGAGCCGCCGCTGGCGGAAGGAGAGGGCGATTCCGGTCGACGATCGCTGCCGGCGGCTGCGGGATCGGCCGGCGAGTCGGATGAACCGCTCTGGATCTGGTGGCTGGCCACCGGCCTGCTGGTGGGCATGGTATGGCTGGCGGGGCGGTGGTGGTGGCGCCGGCGGCGGCCGATGGTGGATCAGCCGCAATACATTCGTGAACTTTTCCGCCATCACCTGATGTATGGTCAGACGGGCGGTGCGTTGAAGCTGCAGTTCCGGCCTGTGTTGCCCACTCTGGGCGGTGGTTGTCTCAGCCTCCACCAGGTCCAGCAATTGGCCGGCCGTGCCCGGTTGCTGGGCGCCCGTCCTGACTGCCCGCTGGTGCAAGAGCTGCACGGCCGGCGACGCATGCTGGATGCCTCGGCCGACGTCGTGCGTGAGCTGGTGCCGTTCCTGCCGCCTGTTACCTGGCTGGAAGACTGGCCGCCGGTGCTGGCCGATCCGGTCCTGTCGCCGGCCTGGCGCCAGGTGCAGGCCGAACTGGACAGGCTGGATCCGGGCATTCGCCTGTACCGCCGGGCGGGGAGTCGCCATTTCGCCGAGGCGTGCCTGCCATTCCGCCACGACGACCGCGGTCGGTTTCATCTGCAGATCGGCGACAACCACCCCATCTGGACCTGGGCCGAGGAGGAAATCGCCGCCAATGGCCGGACGGGGCTTTTCGCGGTGCTGGAAAAGCTGACCCACATGATGACCATCCGTCCGGTGCGGCGGTACCGGCTGCTGGCCGCTGCGGCCGGGCGATTGGTGCCGGATGGCCGTCCGGATTCATCGGCCGGAACGGCGAAACAGGGGCCGGACGCATGAGTGAAGCGGAATATCACCTGTCCATCGATCTGGAGGCGGAGCTGCGCAAGATCGCCCGTAACCAGCATCTCAACCGGGTGCATTATCTTGTACAGCTTGTCCGGCATGCCATGCTGCTGGAACCGCGCACGATCCATGTTCACAGCCGGCGCCGCCAGGTGGAGTTCAGCCAGGACGGGGGCGAAGTGCCCACCGCCGAGTGGCGGCTGCTGGAAATTTTGCTTCGCCGCACTCGTTATCCGGCCGAGACCCAGCAAAACGCCCTTTCCCGCCTGGAAGAGCGTTACGGTATCGCGCTCCTGTCGCTGGCGCTGAGCTTCCCGGACGTGCGCATTGAATCGGGCGTGCGCCGCCTGACGGTGACGGCTGGGGGGGCGGATTTTCGGGATGGAGTAACCCCGGTGCCCGGGTATCGGGTGACGGTGGTGCGGCCGGCGGCCTTCCGCGCCGACGAGGAGCGGGAGATCCGCTATTTCTGCAGCGGAGCGGAGGTGCCGCTCTGTTTCAACGGCCAACGGATCAACCAGCCCATACCCTTCACCGGGCAGCTCCTGGCCCGGCGCTTTGCCGATGAGAACGGCCACGGTGCGGTGGGCATTCCCGCCAGCGGTGACTTGTGCGCCTACGATTTTTTCAAGAACGGCATTCGCTTTGGGATCAAGCAGTTCATCCCCGACGACGGCCGCATCGTGCGGGGTATCTGGGACTCTTCCCTGCGGGCCTATGAACGGCAGTATCGGGCAAGCATCCAGCACGGCGAGGCGCAGCAGCGACAGCAAACGGCCCGGCTGTACGGCGCGCTGGGCCGGCAGTTCGCCGCCCTGGCCGGACCGGAGAAGCTGCGCATCAAGAAGATCCTGCTTGGCCTGGACCGCGACGGCTGGCGGGAACAATGGGGGGACATCCCCCTCTTCCATGCCCAGGCGCATGAATTCTGTTTCAGCCTCGAGGATCTGCTCCGGTTCAAGGTTCGTTATGGTGGAATACCCTTCACACCCCGAACCGATGCCTTCGCCCCGGCGGATATCCCCCGCCTGCTGCCCGAGGATGTCTATTTCCTGCGGCATGATCTGGCCGAGTCTTTGCGCCTGTATCAGGGGGGAGGCGACCGTCCTCCGCTGCGGCGCCGCTGGCGGCAATGGCTGGAACGCCTGCGGCCGACGGTCGCCAAGGCGGTGGATGTCCCGCCCCGCCTGGAATGGTTGCTGCAGCGGCTGAACGAGGCGGACGCCCGTCACCGTTTCTGTTTTACCCGGGGCCGCAACCGGATGGTGGCCGACCGGCGCGGGATGGGCGTGGTCTATCTCTCCCTGAAGGATCCGGCCGTCACCGCCCTTCTGGAGAAGCTGGAGCGATCACCCGGCGCCGTCGACCACGTGCGTTACGCCCTGCTGGCGGCTGCGGTGGATTGACCCCGGCTGCCCCGGAAAATCTCCGCCCATTGCAATCGGGCGGTGTAATGCATGACCAGGCCGAGGGTCAGGATGCAGAGGATGGTGATGGCCAGTCCGGTAAATCCTTCGAAAAAGAAGGTATACGAGAACACCACCAGATACACGAACTGGGACAGGCCGATCTCCAGCAGGGCGAAGTGCCGGCCGGCAACCCGCCACATGTAGGTCAGGACCAGGCAGATGGAGACGGCGGAGCAGATGAGAAAGGCGGCGTGGATGTCCAGATGATCCGCCAGGTAGGCCAGCAGCAGGTGGAAACTGAAGAAGCCGCCGGCCACGAAAAAGTAATGCATGGGATGCAGGGGGATATCCTTGACCATCGAAAACAGGAACACCAGGAAGAAGAACAGGAACAGCGACACCGGCGCGGCGGCCGTCACGGCGCCCACCCAGGGACCGGGATTGAGCTGTTGGGGCATGTTGACGCCGATCTTTACGCCGGTCAGTAGATTGCTGTAGCGCCAGGTCAGACGCCACCCTTCGTCGGTGGGGTTCTTCTCGGTGGGGGAGATGGCCCGCTCCGGAAAGTCGAAGCCGGCGAAGTCCGTGTGCACGTCCAGGGAGAAATCGCGCACGCTCTGGACCGAGTCGCCGAAGTCGTACCACCACTCGTCCATACCCTGGGAATCGTAATGGATATCCACCCGCAGGTGCTGACCCGGCGCCACCATGGCCGACGGCCGGATGCCGTTCTCATCGAAGCGGGTGACGGGATAGTCGCGGCCGTTGACCTGCAGCCGGAAATTGTCGTAGATGGAATCGCTGGACGGGAAGTTGAACTGCAGGTGGATCTCCCGCTCCTGACCGGTGGTGTTGGTCACCTGGTAACTGCCGCTGTAGGCCACCTTGTAGGTGCTGTACCAGAGCAGGCCCTTGCGGCGCTGGTCCAGGCGCAGGACCACGTCGATGTCGCTGGCGCTGAGGGGGAGTCCCCGCTGCCGCGTGACGATCTTCTCCTCCTCTGACTGCTGCCCGTCGCGGATGACGGTCTTCCGCTCCGTTTCCGGGTAGCAGAAGTAGGCCGTGGGCGCCGGCTGGCGCTGGACGGTGCCCCACAACTGTCCCACATCACTGCGTAGTTTGGAATTTTGCTGTTCGCTGCGGATGAAGACCGTGGAACTGAGCACCAGCCAGGCCATGGCGGTGCAACCGAAAATCAGGACAATGGCGATGACGTGTTTGATCATTTGTGCCTCCCGGTGATAGTGGAGGGTTGCCCCTCACCTGGGAACCATTCTGGCGGCGGCAGGTGAAGCGGAGTTGAAGCGGAAGAGAAAAAGGGGTGAAAAACGTCAGGGCCGGCGGCCGGTGCGGCGCTCGATGGCCAGGCGGTAGATCTGCTCGTACAGGCGGGCCGACTCGGCCCAGCTGAAGCGCAAGCCCATGATCCGCCGGCGCATGGCCTGGAGCACCTCCCGCCGGTGATACCAGTTGTGCACGGCCCAGCCGATGGTGTCGAAGAGGGCGTCGGGCGTGAGATGGTAAAATTTGAAGCCGCTGCCGTGCCCGGTCGCTTCATCGAAATTCTGCACCGTGTCGTCCAGGCCGCCCGTGGCCCGCACGATGGGGATGGTGCCGTAGCGCATGCTGAACATCTGGTTGAGACCGCACGGCTCGAAGCGCGAGGGCATCAGGAAAAAATCGGCGCCCGCCTCGATCTGATGGGCCAGGGCGTTGTCGAATCCGATGCAGCAACCGAACCGCCGGGGATACTCGGTCTGGATGTCACCGAAGTAAAAATGGGCCCAGGGTTCGCCCGTGCCCAGCAGCACGAGCTGCACGTCCAGGGCCAGAATGCGGTGGATAGCCGCGGCCAGGATATCGATCCCCTTCTGCCAGACCAGGCGGCTGATGACGCCGATGAGGGGCACACGGGGATCTTGGGGCAGCCGGAAGTGCTTCTGCAGGGTTTCCTTGCAGGCGGCCTTGCCCGAGAGGTCATCGGCGGAATACCGGGCCGGCAGGTGGGGGTCGGTGCGCGGGTCCCACTCCGTTTCGTCGATGCCGTTGAGGACGGCGAACAGGTCGTTCGCCCGGTCGCGCAGCACACCGTCGAGGCTGTGACCGTAATCGGGGGTCATGATCTCCCGCCGGTAGCCCTCGCTGACGGTGTTGACGGCCGTGGCGTGATATATGCCCCCCTTGAGGAGATTCACCTGGCCGAACCATTCCAGCTCCCGCCAGTTGAAATGCTCCCGGCCCACATCCAGCACATCCATCAAGCCTGCGTGGAAGATGCCCTGATGCTGGAGGTTATGGATGGTCAGCAGGGTGGCAGCCTCGCCCAGCAGGGGATCCTGACGGTAGAGGGTGTTCAGGAACAGGGGAATCGCCGCCGTGTGCCAGTCGTTGACATGGATGACGTCCGGCCGCCAGGCCAGCCGGCGGCAGAGCTGCAGGGAAGCGCGGGACAGAAAGACGAACCGGCGGTCGTTGTCGGCGTAACCGTCGCCGTAAGCGGTGGTGTAGAGCCCGTCCCGGCCGTAGTATTGTTCGTGCTCGAGGAAATAGACGGTCACCGGGGAATCGGGCAGCCGCCCTTGGAGGACGGCGCACCACTCTTCGCCCATCACGCCCAGGGGCACGCCCAGCGGATCGCCCGCCGGTCGAAGTCCCCACCGGTGGCGATCCACCACATAGTAGCGGGGCATCACCACCCGGACGTCGTGGCCGCGGGCGGCCATCTCCCGGGCCAGGGTGCCGGCCACGTCGGCCAGACCGCCCGTTTTGGCGAAGGGTGCCACCTCCGGGGCGACCAACAGGATGGATAACGGCTCTCCCGTCATGAATACCTCGTGAAAGAGTCATTATACACCACCTCACCGGTCCGGCCAAATCAGGCCATACGACTCGACAATCACGGGACAGGGATGAAGGGGAAAGGGATGCCTCTCCGCGTGGATTTCGGCAAGAATGAACATCCGTGGCGGCCGGGGGACCGTCAAACCGGCAATTCCCCATGACGGATGCTCCGGCGCGGTCATTGCTGTGGTGGCGGCGACCCCGCCGGCCAGCCGAATTCCAGCCAAAAATGTCAGTTTTATCGGCATAATCACCCATCGTGGTGTATAATTCAACCATCCCGATCATGAAGGAGCGAACCGATGAAAACCCGGCGCATGCTTTTTGTTTTGTTATTTACCTTGGCCGTGTGTTGCATTTTTGTTGCGGCCGATGAAAAGGCGCATCCCCTGGCCGTGCCCGAATTCTATCCCGATGGCGTGGAATGGTATCCCCTGGTGGATGACGCCCGTTTCCTGCTGCGGGTGGCCTGTCCGGATGGGACAGTGCTGGAGCGGTCGTTTGAATTCGGCTACGCCCCGGTGTTTTCCGTCCTCGACCAGGAGGGCATGGTGTCCACGGACGGCCTCTATACCTACGAGCTGGTCCGGATTCCCGTTGGTCCTACCCGGACAAGGGCCGGCTCGATGGAAGAAACGAAAGAGAAGTCGTCGATCCGGACAGTGACTCAAAGCGGCCATTTCCGGGTCATGGACGGGGTCGTGGTGACCTCCGGCCAGGCCGATGAGGGCGACGCCCTCAAGGACATCGTCCACGCCGACGACGTCATTATCGACGGCAGCCTCTGCGTGGGCAACGACTGCTACAGCGGCCTGGCCTTTGGTTTCGATACCCAGGTATTCATGGAAAACAACCTGCGGATCTTTTTCGACGACACCAGCACCATCCAGAACTATCCCCGCAATGACTGGCGCATCATCGTCAACGACGCCACCGATGGCGGTGGTAACTATTTCGCTATCGAAGATTCCTCGGCGGCCGAACAGATTTTCAAGCTGGAAGCCGGTGCGCCGGCCAATTCGCTGTATGTGGACAGCCACGGCGATGTCGGGATCAACACTGCCACACCTTACTATGAATTGCATATTGTGGACGGGGATTCGCCGGCCGTTCGTCTGGAGCAGGATGGCTCCTATGGCTGGCCCGTCCAGAAATGGGACCTGTGCGGTAACGAAAGCAATTTTTTCATTCGTGACGCCACCCACGCCTCCAAGCTCCCCTTCCGGATCGAGCCCGAGGCACCGACCAACACCATTTTCCTGCAATCCGACGGCAACGTGGGGTTCGGTACGGGGTTGCCACAGTCCAGCGTGCATATCCAGGCGACCGGGGACCGGGCCACCCTGCTGCTGGAACGGACCGACGGCGCCACCACCTTTTTCGCCTCCAAAACCAACAATGCCAATTTCGGATCGGCTTCCAACCACCCCCTCAGGCTGGTGGTGAACACCGCCTGGATCATGCAGCTGAACGCCAACGAAAGCCTGGAGATGAAGAACGGTGCCGTCTGCACCACCGCCGGCCAGTGGCAGGACGCATCCAGCCGTGAATACAAGGAGAACATCCACGCCTTGTCCATGTCGGATGCCGAGGCGGCGCTGGAGGCGCTGCAACCGGTCCGGTTCAATTACAAGAGTGACGCGGCCGAGGAGTGTCTGGGTTTCATCGCCGAGGATGTGCCGGACCTGGTGGCGACGTCATCCCGCAAGACCATGAGCAGCATGGATGTCGTCGCCGTGCTGACCAAGGTGGTTCAGGAGCAGCGTCAGCTGGTGCAGGCCCAGCAGCAGCTGGTGCAGGAGCAGCAACAGGCCCTCGCCACGCAGCAGGCCGCCATCATGGAACTGCAGAAAAAGGTGGCGGAACTGGAGCGACAGGGCCGCGCCAAATAGACGGCGCTACCCGGGTCCGGCGACAATCCGGCGAGGCTTTGACTTCGAGAGGTCTGTAATTCAAGGCAATGCTCGCTCCGGTAATGGCGGTTGACCGTGCGGGTACCCAACCAATGATGTGTTGACTCCGGTTACTCATCCCCCGGGGGACGCCGGACGCACCATCGGGCCGGGCCTGGAAAGAGCGGTCAACGATTGCCTCGCAAATTGGGTGAAGCAAAACGTTTCAGGTAAATTATTTGAGAGGATATGACGCTAAATTTAGGAGGATCATGATGGGTTTGAAATGTTTGATGTCGTTGAGTATTCTTCTGTTGATCACCGGTTTTGTTATGGCCGGAGCCGACCAGAAGGAGCATCCCCTGGCCATACCCGAATTTTACCCCGACAGTGTGGAATGGTACCCCCTGGTAGATGACGCATGCTTCGCGCTGCGGGTGTCCTGCCCGGACGGCACCGTGATGGAGCGGCTCTTCCAGCATGGCCAGGCGCCGGTTTTTTCCATCCTGGGCGAGGAAGGCAGCCTGGCGGTGGACGGTTCTTACACGTATGAGTTGATTCGTGTTCCCCGGGTCTTGTCCCGTACAAGGAACGACGAACTGTCCGACAATACCCGCCAGACGCCACAGCGGACCATCGTGCAGAGCGGGCATTTCCGGGTGCTCGACGGCGTGGTCGTTGTGGCCGATAAAACCGAGGAGGAGTCGGCCGACAAGGATGTGTTGCATTATGACGATGTTATCACCACGGGCAGCCTGTGCGTCGGATTCGACTGCGCCGACGGCGAATCGTTCGGCTTTGACACCATCGTGCTGAAAGAGCACAATCTGCGGATCCTGTTCAACGATACCAGCTATACGGGCAGCTATCCCACCAACAGCTGGCGCATCACCGTCAACGATTCCACCAACGGCGGTGCCTCCTATTTTTCCATCGATGATGTGGATGACGGCGTATCCATCTTCAAGATCGAGGCCGGCGCGCCGGCCAATTCCCTGTACGTGGAGGACTACGGCCGGATCGGCCTGGGCACGGCCACCCCGGTGGTGGAGCTGCACATCAAGGACAGCGATACACCGACGGTCCGGCTGGAGCAGGATACGTCCGGCGGCTGGACCGCCCAGACGTTTGACGTGGCCGCCAACGAGACCAATTTCTTCATCCGTGACGCCACCAACGGCTCCAAGCTCCCCTTCCGGATCCAGCCCGCCACCCCGTCCAGCACGCTTTGTCTCAAAGCGGACGGCAACGTGGGCATCGGCACCTGGTCGCCGCTGGCCAGCGTGCATATTCAGGCGACGGGAGACCGGGCCACCCTGCTGCTGGAACGGACCGACGGCGCCACCACCTTTTTCGCCTCCAAAACCAACAATGCCAATTTCGGATCGGCTTCCAACCACCCCCTCAGGCTGGTGGTGAACACCGCCTGGATCATGCAGCTGAACGCCAACGAAAGCCTGGAGATGAAGAACGGTGCCGTCTGCACCACCGCCGGCCAGTGGCAGGACGCATCCAGCCGTGAATACAAGGAGAACATCCACGCCTTGTCCATGTCGGATGCCGAGGCGGCGTTGGAGGCGCTGCAACCGGTCCGGTTCAATTACAAGACCGACGCGGCCGAGGAGTGTCTGGGTTTCATCGCCGAGGATGTGCCGGACCTGGTGGCGACGTCATCCCGCAAGACCATGAGCAGCATGGATGTCGTGGCCGTGCTGACCAAGGTGGTCCAGGATCAGCAGCAGGTGATGCGTCAGCAGCAGCAGGCCCTCGCCGTACAGCAGGCCGCCATCGCCGAGCTGCAGAAAAAAGTGAACGAGCTGGAACAGAAAGCGGCGCCCAAATAGAAGGCCGCGAGAAAACGGGAACACCATCCCACCGGGCCATGGGCGGCAGCGGAAAGTTGACCGTTTGCTGCCGCCTCGGCCCGGACCCACGGCGCAGACGGATATCAGTCGATGCAGATGGTGCCGCTGGCCACCGGGGTCAGTCACGGGTCGGACCACGGCCGGTCGCCGGCCCCGCCAGTCATGTGATTGTGTCGCCGGAGTTTCGACACTCTTCCGGGACGACTGTAGCGCCCGGATCAGCAGCTGCGGGATCACCAGGCGGTAACGCGCGCCTGCTGATGCCGCCTGGTGCCTGAGAAAGAATCCGCTGTGCCCGGATCAAATTTCCCTCCCCGAACACACTTTTCTCTATCTTCGGACATTGGGTCGTTCGTATAATTGATCCATTCGTATGGTAGTGTCAAAACCGACATGAAAAACGATGGATCTTTGAAAAAATGATACGTTAGCCGCGGGGTCGATGCTGCCGGTTGCCCAGATGAGAGCGGCATCGCCCGGCAGTCTGGATTTTATTCGCGGCGAGCGCTGGTCAAGGGTCGGGATCGCGCCCGCGACCCCGCCGGGGGCGGGGCCC